>PDWI01010571.1_pt1 | contig 10308 bp, 14 predicted proteins | sample 1430891 | NCBI WGS metagenome assembly PDWI01 (sample SAMN01162508, study PRJNA174530) | Oral metagenome, whole genome shotgun sequencing project. | biome: Marine environment; feature: Marine mammal; material: Swab sample of the gingival sulcus; isolation source: swab sample of gingival sulcus... | reverse complement strand
TTTTTCAATCACTCCTCCTCGATACCTATAAATCCGTACTGGCTCTCCAAGAAGCACTTCATCTATCGATCATGAGATAATATTTTTCTCAATTTTTTCTATACTTGGCTTTGGAGGATACACTTCAAAATCTACTATTTTACTTCCAATATTTCCATTATCATCTTCAAGAACGAGGCGAATCTTTCGAGTAAATATACTATCATATGGACCAAAATCAATCTTAATCTGTGCAGGATTTTGTAAAACAGATATCTGTCAAGTACCAGTATCATCATCATTTTGTGAATTTCCATCCCCATCACTATCATCAGAAAGATCAAAGTCTACCATTACTTTTTTAATCCCAGAAATTCCACCATCTTCATAAATATACGGAGTCAGGTCTACTCGCTGTTTCTGATATACAGGAATACGTATTTTTTGACTCAAGCCTATTTGTGGAGCAAGATTGTCAGCATACACTTGTGGAGCGAGAAGTTCCTGTTCTCAGTATGTAGAAAAAATATTATCTTTAAAACTTTGCATTCGCCCATAGTAAAAGTCATTTGGCACTATTAGCCTCATATGATACAGATCCGTCTCCTCGTCTCATAAATCATACAAAAGATATGTGCGTATATCTCGCATATCCAAGAGTGCCTCACTTCCGTCATAGTAGTGAATATCAATATGTGATCGCTCATCAAGCTGATTAGTATATCCTAGGAAGTGTATTTTTGTATCTGCAAAAAGTGGTTTCCCTATATATTTCACGATATCTGTATCAGATATATCTTCTAAAATTCACATTGAAATATAAGCATCTCCGTGAATAGCGACTATTTCTGTCGTTTGATGAAAGGAAATTTGTGTATATTTTTTCAGTGTTATTTTCTGCTCTTGTCCATCTGATACTTTATAGGTCAATCTCACATCTTTCGCTCCTGCATAGACACTTGCATCGGGAGTCATCATCACTCGCTTTCCAGCATCAAGTTGTGTAGCGATATCTACGAGCTTTTGTGTGGTAAGTTTCACTCCTCGCATAGCACCTGCGTAACGAAGCGTTGCAAGGTGTTGCTTCACTTCATAATCCTTTGTGGTAGAAAGAATACCTCTATTTTGTATATTTGAAATACCATCCACTATGTGTGTTTGTACCGTGTCTGGGAAAAAACTATCACCTTCATCAAGATACCTATCCACTATCGTATGGTACTTGAGTCTATAATTGTGCATATCTGGATATGTTGATGCTTGGAATTCAATATTTATCGCGCCATCACTGACGACTCCTTGCTCAAAACCATTTACTGCTTCATAATATGTATCTCCATTATAGAAACTATTTTCAGAAGATGTAACAATCAGTGGAGGCTTTGAAATATAGTTTTTTGAAACGGTATTTTTTTTGTTTTCCTTAAAGAAGAGCTTTCCTGTTGCAAGATACAGTACATCTTGATCTCCATCGTTGTCTATATCAACTACCGTAGGAACTTCATCTCCCTGTAATATATCTGTATAGTCAAAGAGTTTATAGTTCTTTCCATCTTCAAGAATATAGATTCCCTCATATCTATAACGATTCGTTCCAGAACCAATACAGCTATTCCCAGATGTTTCCGTACTTCACGAAGCACCTACTACTGGAGTGTCAGCAAGAAGTTTTGATCTATATGAAGTAAGTCACCCGCGCAGTTCTTGCATCATCTGTTTTGCCTGAGTATCAAGGTCGTGTCTAAAGTTTTTCGATTGTTCACTTTCTCCTTGGAGAAGATTGAGAGCAGACTCTACTGTTTTGATGTTATACGGTTCAAGTTGTTTATTATATGCATCTATGCGGTCTGTGCCAACTGTACTTGACGCATCTGAGAGGACAAAGGTATCTGGAGATTGGATATTTTTGAGAGACTCTTGTTGTTTCTTACTCTCTTGTATTTCTGTGCTAATAATGTCTTTCAATGCCTCAAACTTTGCAGTATTAAACTGCTTGAGATTATGGATCAAAGCATTTTGCTGTGAGTACTGCATATCCTGCATCTGCTTCCAGAGCGTGCGAAGTGCTTGCATATTATGATCGCGCACGAAGCCTGTTTGTGCAAGTTGCGTATTCATATAGTGTGTAAATTCACTATTTGAAAGCATTTCCCCCTCATCAAGTGAGAGTTTTTGAAGTGTTTTCAAAAATCCAGATGCAAGGATACTTGTAAGTGCAATAACTTTTTTCTGCTCTGTATGATTTCCCTTATATGAAATATCCGTTTCAATACCACCATCAGGAGAAACATCTACATTCACCTCACTTGGAACCGCATCAGAAAGATCAAGATCAGAGACGCTAATATCAAACATATTTGCAATATTACTCGTGATTTTATCAAGCGGAGCTGTAATAGCCCGAGCAACTTCCACAAGAAAATCCATTTCAAATTCAAGATTGACATAGGTCGTAACCTTTATGGCTGACAGAGCAGAATAGGAAAATGCTGGTGGCTGAATATCAATAAAATCCATTGGAAGATGCCCATTTCTTTCTGTCAGAAACGCTATTTGATCTCCTGCTTTCCACTCAGGTACAAATGGAGATTTTTTCAAAATACACATGACTTTTGTGACCAATTTTGCAATATTTAACACCGCTTCTACGGGACCAAAAAGTTTTGGAATCTTTGGTGGAGGTGGAAGGTCAGGAAGTTCTATAGTAGGAAGACTTGGAAGATCTGGAAGTTCTGGAAGCTCTATCATAGGAAGAACTGGAAGACTCGGAAGGTTGAGATTGACACTTGGTGTGTCGGGAAGCTTTAATTTTGGAAGAGGTGGAAGCACAATCGGTCGCATATTTATATCAAATTCTGGCATAGTAATCGTCATTCCCGCTCGAATATGATGAAGATCAAGAACAATATCTGGCCACTTTGGAAACTGGATAATAGGAGGAGATGGAATAACCGCAGATATGAGTTTGAACATAAAGTTCTGAAGATCATGTCTTTCATTTTTACACTCATGACACTCTGCCTCATAGTCATTAAATACATCTATAAAGAGTTGCCAGGATTTTAAAATGGCCTTTATCAACATAAAGAGTTCCACCCATGCCTTAAATCTTTCACCATTTGTGTTAATCCACTCACCCATCAGTTTTGAAATCGCATCAATATTACACAGTATTTGTTCGAGCCACTCCTCTTTTATATTGATTAATTTTTGTAATTTTTCTGGAAATCTTTTGTATTCTTCCAAAACTTCAATATTTCTTTCAAGAGAAGAAATCAGCTTTCCTGCTTGTATATTTGCATTATTTTTAATATCATTTTGTTTTTTACATGCTGCTATTTGCTTCGCTGTTCACTCACAACTTGCTCAAAAACTCCAAGCTCTTTGAGCTCTTTTCAGTTCTTTTTTCCATTGATCTGCAGTCAGCTCCCAGTCAGCAATAAACCTCGTGAGCTCTGAAGGGTCTATCCATGGAATATTCACCGGAATAGTTTCGGTTTTAAGATTTACAAGAGGGATATTTCCAATAAACTCGTAAGCTTCTTTAATCCCTGAAAGTCTTTCGTTGCTATGTGTAACAAAGTTTTTTCATTTTTGTGAAGCTGATTGAAGAGATAACTTACTACATTGTAGTGCATCTTTTCACGAACAATCAAGCCCTGCTTTTGTTTGATTAATAGCATCTACTTGAGCACTGTCCTCCGTTCTTTTTTCATTTCTCTTATTTTTCTCTTTATTGAAAGATTCTTGCAAGCCCTTTCAAAAGTCCTGAAAACTTCCATCAAAAATACCTCCAAAATCTGGGAGAATAACATATATTTTTGGAAGATTCGTGAGTTTACTCGTTATTTCATCAAGCTGTCTTTCTACCCAATCCATAAGAAAGTTTGGAAATGCTCCAACTCGCTTATTTTTTACCTGTATGACATCTTCAAAATTTCCACTTCCAAGTGCCTGAAGGTCTAGATCTACACTTGTAGACATGAGTCCCTCTCCTCATCAAATATTAATCAGTGGCTGTGATGGAAGAGTGAAATTTCCTCCTGCATACTGATCTACATCTTCAAAACTTGAAAGATAATTGCTATACATTTCATCTGAAATATTCCCTGTTTTCAGATATTCAAAATACTCTGTCACAAAGTCTCATGAAAGTTCTTTTGGGCTTGTAAGATCTTTTCCAATCTGTCCATCACAGTTTGCATGAATCACACCAAAATCTCCGATTATAGGATAGCCAGTTCCTGCTGGATCTCATTCTCCTCACTCACATCAAGCAAGAGGCATAGCAGCAACAATACAATTTCCACCTGGAACCACTGGACTCACTCATAAAGGTGGAATATTTCCTCCAGCAATAGCCGGAGCTCAAAAACATACAGCAATACCAGCTCATCCAGTAAGTGTTGGAGTCACAAACATACGAACAAAGTTAGTTGGTGATGTCACTCCGAGTCTCCCTCCTGCTCCAGGACCACCACATGCAGGACCTGGAATAAATGTTTGTGAATTCATAGGAAATGCTGATGGAAGACAACATGGACTCGGTCAACATCGTGCTGGAAGACCCGTAAGTGCCGAAAATACCGGAATCCCTTCTCCTACTCTCAAACCATCTCCTATCGGCATACCAAAAAGTGTTGGATCATTTCCAGGAGCAAGTGGAGCCCAGTTCAATGGATTCGCGAAACAACTTCCTCCTCCAAATCAACAACTCAGTCATTCAATAAGCGAATCTATTTCTCCAGCTATATCATCTATAGCTTCATTGATTTGCCCGAGCGCTCCCATAAAGTCTGTTGCACTATCATGCGTATCCATAGCATCATCACTATCTGGAATACCATCATTATCCGTATCAACTTGTAGAGTATCAAGTGATGCGCGTGCATGATCTTGAAGGACTGATGCATCATCTGTAGGAATAATATTTCCCGATGCGTCTTCTATAAGAAGTCTATCTAAATAATCTGGAACTCCATTATTATCCTCATCTGTCAATTCTGGGAAGGTATTTCAAATCTCTATTTTTGAACTATCACAGCTTGGGATAGTTTTTCACTCAAGATAGCTCCTTGCATCAGTTGATCGAAAAATCTTTGCCTCTCTTCCACAGTTTTTTTCATCTTCTTTCAGAATAATATCTCCATACACATCATCTCCTATTTCACCCGCTTCATACAGTCATACCTGCATATGACCATAGGCAAGAGGGAGTGTTTCAAGCTCATACCTTACTGTCATTTCCTCTCCTGGAGCTAGGAATATATCATCCAGTAAAATATTATATTCTCCTATAGCTGGTCTGCGTTTAAATGCTGCGTTTTCTTCAGAAAGAAGTATATATTCATCTGTTTTAAAGCGAAAATACTTTGGAATAAAATCGACATAGGCAACATTTTCCTTGAGGGTGTTACTGGTATTTTTGATAGTAATATCATAGTGAACTGTATCTCCAGATTGGAGGTATGGAGGAGTCGTATCTCGAAATACTTTTGATATTTCTAGTCATTCTAGCTGAGCATATTGACTTCTTAGAAAGTAGCTGATTTGATTTCGTGAACTTTGAAGTCCACTATACTCTACGTAGTCTGTATAGTCTTCTAAAAAGCTTCCTAATGCAGTATTGGTTTCTCACACCCCTTGTAGACTTGCTCCCGTTCAAAGAGTATGTACCTGAGTTTGAAATTGATTTTTTACATAGTCCTCATCTATTTCTGGAGTATCATAATTTGTGGGCATATATGGAAGTCATACATATACCAATGAATGTATAAGACTATCGTTAATAAATCTAGGATTGGGAACTGCATCAGGGTTTTGTGTATCTACTGCATTTTGTACCTGCTCTAAATAATCTTGAGTCAGTTGGCTCAGATGTCCCTGATTGTTTGGATCTACTTGTGTGAGTCCATCAAAGTATATTGCTCCTCCATAGCTATGAGAGGTTTCTACGATACGAATTGCATAACCATCACCTACAAACTTTTTTGTAAACTCTGGAGTTTGAGCTGTCCCTCCCCCATACAATATATGTATAGCTCCACTTTCATCGAGCAGCGTAATATCATCCTTTCCATCTGCATCCATATCAAATACTTCTGCTTGAATAATGGCTCCACTTAAGGAAATTTGATCGTTTATATCATATCTATAAAAATCTTTTTGATGATTATTAAATAACTCTGGAGTACCCGAATCACTCACAAAGAAGATATCATCATAGCCATCTCAGGTGAAATCTCACACTTTTATCAGTCGTTCAGGTCACAGGTCAGCAGCATATACAATATCTCTTTGAGAAATAAATCATCATGCAACATCGGCTCACTCTAAAAGGGATATATATCCATCTTTTTTTACGGTAATAATATCTTTTTTTGTATCATTATTGTAGTCAAACACTCCATAATGAACGATATCATCATGTCTTGAAATAATACTTCCTAAACTGCTATCAAACGACTGTAGTTCTTGTGTATTTGGGAACAAACTTGCATGACTCTTGAGTCGCAGCACAGGATCTCCAAGATTTATCAAAGAAAAGCTTTGATATAAACGCGAAGCATCTCCAACAGACTCTCCTGACGAAAATTCTAAGAGCATCATATTTGGGTTTTGCCACCCAATTCACACCTCATCATAGCTCGATTCAAGTCATAGAGTATCTTCATGGTGAAAGGTACTCAGTCGTTTTTTACTTGCAAAAGGATCATGATAATACAGTTTTGTTATGGTGTTTCCATCTGCACTATACTGTTGCCGACTTGAATACGAGTTTGAAGCAATATAGATAAGTATCATATCTCCATCAAGTGCAAGCTTTCATTCGACAAGAGCATTTTTTCTTGTGATTTGAATATCAAGTTTTTGTTCCAATTGTAGTTCTGCTACCTTTTGATTTTGATGCATGATATTGAGAGAAAGCCCTTCTCCTACATAGCGATCATTGAAAGCAAGAAAACTTCATTTTTTTCTCTTCATCGCTCCCACATCATCAACTTCAAATATACTTTGCCTGTTTTCATCACGCAGCACTGTCTTTCCATCTTCTTGTGAAAGCGTATATCAATCTGCAAGCGCATGAAACGATATTCCTGTCGCAGAAGAAATATCATAGTATATCCTTCCTATATAGTTTTCAAGTGCCTGATTATGAATATCGAGAAACAGTCTTCCTTTAGGATCAATATCCGCTTGAAGTACAATATCCTGCGTGAGATCTCGTGTAGGTTGAACTCTTATTCCCCCTTGTTTTTCCACACTCACAACATCAGCAAATGTATAGGGATTATTTAAGAGTGTCGTCACTGCAAGAGCACTATTATCTCTATCAAATAGGAGACTTCCTCCTAAATAGTTTTCTTGCGTGATATCTCCATACTGTGCCCCAAGTAAGACAGAATATAAACCATTATACGCATTTCACTGAATATCTGTATCTTTCCAAAAATAAAAGCTTTCTATATGTCCCGCATTCTCTCCTATACCTGATATTTGACGAGTATTATTTGCAAGCCAAAAACCCAGAAGTTTCTTTTGAAGCGGAGATGGAAGAGCAATATAGTCTTTTTGCAAGAGAAGTTGCTCCTGGCTTGCAAATCGTGATATATAGGTATCTGGCCCATATTCCCTAAAAAATGCTTTTCATATATTACTCAGTGAACCATCATTTTTCGTAAAGCTTGGAAGGGTTAAACTTTCTTTGGGAAATGGATTTTGACCAAAAAGAAGAAAAGTGTTTTCTGAGAGGTCAGGCTGACTCGAAACCTTAAAATATCCAATTCATGGAGTTTCTGTCCCAGTAAGGGTAAATTTTGCCTTTCCCTCTTTGACTGTTTGAGAATCTGTCTGAGCCGTAATAATACGCTTACTTGAATTTTCTATTTCAATATCTAGCACTGTACTTGAATCCGTAAAAACATCATTATGATATCTATCTTTCAGTGTCGCTTCAAGAAGTGCACTATCATCTTTCGAAGCCTCTATTTTACCCCGAGAAAGAGCTAGGTTAATATACACCGGTTCTTCTGGAAGAATATCTATATATTCCTTATAGATTTCATTTCCTCATTCCAGTTGAAGTTCAAGAAAAATGTTTTTTGCAGCAAGAGTCGATGTTCGAAACGATACCTCTGCTCGTCACGCTACAATATCTGTATATGCTTGTGTTGATCTTCCATAAAGTTTCTCTACTCACAAATACACTCTTGAATATAAATTTTTGAAAATATTTCCATCACTATCGGTAAATTCCAACATATAGGTATATTCTGCTCACCCAACCTTTGGAGTATCTCACACCGGAGTGACTCGCACCTGAATATCATCTACCACTTGAATATGTTCTTGTGAAGAATGAATAGGCGTATTATTATAATCTCGAAGAGTAAATTTTAGTGTATTATTTCCTGATGTATTTGTTGTTTGTAAACGAAAAGCCTTATATCCCTCAGCGAGCGTATAACTCACTGATTTTTGTCCATTTTCTGCAAATACTAATCCATCTCACTCAATCTGTATATCCAAAACATGAATATTATTTGAAGCAAGATTTTCATACTGGTCTAGCAGGGAAACAAAATGCGTTGAAATATTTCCTCCTGACTCGAGAATAGTACTTCACAGTACAACATCTGTTTTCACTGCAACATCTGGATATATATCAATCGTCTTTACTGCAACAAAGTTATGTGCATCTCGCAGCTTCAGCGTATATTCCCCAGACTCTTTCCCAGCAAAGATCCCTCTATGCTTTGTGAGGTATTCTTTTGTGAGATTGTCTTGTTTTAAAACAAGTTCTCCATCTCTCCAAAGTTCCATATCAAGCGGATAACTCAATGCAAGATTATTGCCTGCTTTTGAAATATTTTCCAGCAAAAATAAGAGTTTCTCTGGAGCATCTGATACAGAAAATGCCTCATCAGCAAGATGTTCCAAACTTCCATTCGCATCAGCAAGACAGAGGTTGGTTTGATCTGATACCATAAGTTCATTGGAAGCAAAATATTCCCCTCCAGCTCGCTCAACCTTGAGTGCTCCAATAAGCATTCGGTCTCACCGTACTTCTACCTTGAGGGTATTACTTGTCAGATTCACTACTTCTTGCTCCTTTGCATCATGTATCACGAGATTTGAGCGAAAATACGCATCTACATCTTGTCCTCTGCTATAAAAATATGTTTTTGCCTTCCCTCTTTGGGCTCGTGGTCGGGAAGTATGAAATGCAATATATTTCATTGCCTGCTCATAATCTTCTTGAGAATTTTTCTCTGAATTATCAATATCATATAGAGTTTGTATATTTGTTCCTTCAAATGCTTTTTCACTCTTTTTGGGAATATCCACACGAACGAGGTCATGACGCACATAACTCTGGCTATCAAAAAATGCCAGTTTTTTCTCATTGTCATATATTTCACTCGTTATCGTTCATGGGGTATGATAGTAATATCGACCACTATCACTGCTGAGAAGTATGGAACCTCCTATAAGTTTTTGCTCTAAACAATCATTAATTCCATTACTATTTTCATCTTTTGAACATGCCTGTATTTCCTCTTTTTGTTCTTGCGTAAACAACTCTGCTCCACAGTTGGTAGTTCCAATCTTAATTTTCGGAGGGAGCATATTTTTGAGCCAGCAAATAACAGCTGGTATCCACTGAAATATATTCACCCCGTCTGGAGGAGCACATTCAAATGTTGGCTCAGTATTTTCAGGACCCTGTATATTTGCAGCCGTAAGCGTCGTATGTAAGTTAAGATTTGCAGCAATAATATCAGCATATGGATGAATTCCTTTCATTTCTGGATCTACCTTGATATACATATTCTGCGCATCTCATGGAGCGACAAGATAATTTGCTTCATAACTTTTTTTTGATTTTGGGAGGTGAAATCCATATTCGTTTCCTTCAAACTGATTTGAGAGATAATTTTGAAATACAAATTTATATTTTTCCGAAACGGTTTTTAGATTATTCCAATATATAGCAAATATAAGCGTATCAAGATAAGAAATTTCCTTGCTTTGATTATCCAGGGTAAATATTTCTGTACTTTTATTTTTTAAGCTCGTGTAGAGATCAATATTTGCCTCAGGATAGGCTCCAGTTGAAAGCTTCTTGTAGATTTTATCCTCTTCCGGGAGCGAGCTTGGGTCTGCGTTTATAATGACAGTGTTGATATTTGCTGAAACACTATCAAGGTGTTCTTTGAGTTTTTTTTCTATATTCTCAAAGCTCACTTCTTCTCACTGATCTACAGAAACACGAAACAGTGTCGGAAAATCTATTTTTTGCAGCCCATAATCTGGAGCTATCCCTCC
>PDWI01010570.1_pt1 | contig 10309 bp, 8 predicted proteins | sample 1430891 | NCBI WGS metagenome assembly PDWI01 (sample SAMN01162508, study PRJNA174530) | Oral metagenome, whole genome shotgun sequencing project. | biome: Marine environment; feature: Marine mammal; material: Swab sample of the gingival sulcus; isolation source: swab sample of gingival sulcus... | reverse complement strand
GTATGAGATCCCCAACCAGAATCGAAGGAGCCGCCCGATGAAAGTCCGCGTCGATGTCATGCTGAAACCCGGGGTGCTCGATCCGCAGGGCGAGGCGGTGCGCCACGCGCTGGCGGCGATGGGGTTCGAGGGCGTCGGGGCGGTGCGTCAGGGCAAGGTGATCGAGCTCGACCTGGCCGAGGGCACGTCGGAGGCGACCATCGGCGAGATGTGCGAAAAGCTGCTCGCCAATACGGTGATCGAGACTTACAGCTTCAAGGTCATCGGCTGAGGCGCGGGGCCGCGCCAGCGGCCCCGGTTCTGCCCGCAGCAAAGCTCCGCAAAAGGCCCCCGCAAGCTCCCGGAAAGGATCTGCCCCATGAAAGCCGCCGTCATCGTCTTCCCCGGCTCCAATTGCGACCGCGACATGGCGGTGGCCTTGCGGCAGGCGGGGGCCGATGTCGCCATGGTCTGGCACAAGGACGACCATCTGCCGGAGCACACCGATATCGTCGCCATCCCCGGCGGCTTTTCCTTCGGTGACTACCTGCGTTGCGGCGCGATCGCGGCGCAGAGCCCGATTGCACGGTCGGTGATCGCCCATGCGGAGCGTGGCGGCTATGTGCTCGGGGTATGCAACGGCTTTCAGGTGCTGACCGAGACCGGCATTCTGCCCGGGGCCCTGATGCGCAACGCCAATCTCAAGTTTGTCTGCAAGCCGGTGAGGCTTGAGGTTGCCACCGCCGACAGTGTCTTCACCGGCGGTTACACCCGGGGCCAGCACATCGGGATTCCGGTGGCGCATCACGATGGCAATTACCAGGCCGACGCGGCAACGCTCGCCCGGCTGCGTGACGAAGACCGCATCGCCTTCACCTATGTTGACACCCCCAACGGCTCGGCCGAAGACATCGCCGGGGTGCTGTCGGCCAACCGGCGGGTGCTGGGGATGATGCCGCATCCGGAGCGGGCGGTGGAGGCGGTGCATGGCGGCACCGACGGGGCGGCAATGTTCCGCTCGATTGCCGGGGCGCTGGCGAACGCCCGATTGTGAGGGCGGAGGGCGCAGGTATATGGTTGCGCCCATGGCGAAGGCCCCCGCATCCGGCCCCGGAACACCCGAGACGGCCTCCGAGACGGCCCCCGAGGCCGCGTCTCCGCCATCCTTGCAGCGCATGTCGTTGCGCGCCCGGGTTGTGCTCGCGGGGCTGTTTTCGCTGGCGATCGCGGTGGTCTGGGTCTCGAACGGCTGGCTGACGGCGCGCTACACCGAAACCACCCGCTCCCGCGCTGAACTGCGCATGGCGCTGTATTCGGGCAACCTGCTGTCGGAACTGCAACGCAACTCGGTGGTGCCGCTGCTGCTGTCGCGCGATCCGGCGCTGATGGGGGCGCTCGCCAGCCAGGATTATGTGACCTCGTCGCAGAGGCTGATCTCCTACAAGGACGAGATCGGCGCCGCTTCCATGGTGCTGCTCGACAGCGACGGCCGGGTGGTGGCGGCGACCCAGCGCGAGCAACTGGGCTCGAACCGGCGCGGCACGCAGTATTTCGTCAATGCCCTGCGCTCCTCCGACACGGTGTTCACCACCGTGCATAACGAGACCGGCAGCTATGGCTTTACCTATGCCCGCAAGATCGAGTTGCAGAACGATCTGCTCGGGGTGATCGTGGTGGAGGTCGATCTTGCCCAGTTCGAACAGGGCTGGGCGGGGGTTCAGGACGCGGTGATGGTGACCGACAGCGCGGGCCAGGTGATCCTCGCAACCGAGCCGCGCTGGCGCGGCAAGCCGGAAGCCGCCGCGCTCACCGTTGTTTCCCCGACCGCGGCGATCCAGCGCGCCATCCGCGCCACGGCCGACTGGCCGGCGCTTCCGGCGGACCCGCTGTTTGTCGGCAGCGACGTGTTGCGCCAGGACAGCCGTATCCCGTTCCAGGGCTGGCGGATGACCACGTTCACCACCTATGCTTCGGTGCGTGAGCGGGTGAACGGGGTGCTGGCGCTGGAGATCATGGGGTTTGCCATCCTGCTGGCGGCGACCTTCTACGTGATTTCGCGCCGTGCCACCTCGCGGTCGCTGGTCCTGCAGATCGAATCGGCCGAGCTCAGAGCCGTGAACGAGGCGCTGCGCCGCGAGGTCTCGGAGCGGCAGAAGGCCGAGGCCAACCTTCAGGTGGCCGAGCAGACGCTGGCGCAAAGCTCGAAGCTTGCCGCCCTTGGCGAGATGTCGGCCGCCGTCAGCCACGAGCTCAACCAGCCGCTGGCGGCGATGAAGACCTATCTCGCCGGCGCCAAGCTTCTGTTGCAGCGCAAGCGCCCGGATGAGGCGCTGTCGTCGTTCCAGCGGATCGACGATCTGATCGAACGCATGGGCGCGATCACACGCCAGCTCAAATCCTATGCCCGCAAGGGCGGCGAGGCTTTCGAGGAGCTTGACGTGCGCAGCTCGGTTTCCGCGGCACTGGCGATGATGGAACCGCAGCTCAAGCGGCGCCAGGTGCGGATCACCCGCAATGTGCCGCGCGATCCGGTGAAGGTGATGGGCGACCGGGTGCGGCTGGAACAGGTGCTGATCAACCTCTTGCGCAACGCCATCGACGCCACCAAGACCGCCGAAGCCCCGCAGATCGACATTCTGCTCACCCGCGACAGCGACAGCGCCCGGATTTCGGTGCGCGACAATGGGCCGGGGGTGGCCGATCTCGACAAGCTGTTCGAACCCTTCTACACCACCAAGGCGCCCGGCGATGGTGTGGGCCTCGGGCTTGCCATTTCCTCGGGCATCGTCTCCGATCTCGGTGGCCGCCTCACGGCGCGCAACTGGACCGAGGGGGGGGCCGTTTTCGAGGTCGAACTGCCTGTCCTGAAGGACGGCACCGAAAAACTGTCAACAGGATCCGAAGCCGCGGGACAAGCGCGCACGGCTCCTCCCGGGCGGCACAGGTCCGGGGCACGTCAAGAGGCCCGAAAGGGAGGCCGGAGGTAATCCAAGCATCATGGCACAGGCAATGAAGATCGCGATCGTCGATGACGAACAGGACATGCGTCAGTCCATTTCCCAGTGGCTGGCCCTTTCGGGGTTCGATACCGAGACCTATCCTTCCGCGGAAGAGGCGCTCAGGAGCGTTGGCCCCGATTATCCCGGTGTGGTGATTTCCGACATCCGCATGCCCGGCATGGACGGGATGCAGTTTCTCAAGAAGCTGATGAGCCTCGATTCGGCGCTGCCGGTGATCATGATCACCGGCCATGGCGATGTGCCGATGGCGGTGGAGGCGATGCGGGTCGGCGCCTGGGACTTTCTCGAAAAGCCCTTCAACCCCGACCGGATGACCGAGCTTGCCAAGAAGGCGACCCAGGCGCGGCGGATGACCCTCGATGCCCGCGCGCTCCGGCGCGAACTGGGCGACGGCACCACCATCATGAAAAAGCTCATTGGCGCCTCGCCGGTGATGGAACGGCTGCGCGAAGACATTCTCGACATCGGCCAGGCCGACGGCCATGTGCTGATCGACGGCGAAACCGGCACCGGCAAGACACTGGTGGCCCACGCGCTGCACGCGGTCGGCGCCAAGGCGGGGCGCAAATTTGTCGTCGTCAGGGTCGCGGGGCAGGAGGAAGACGATCTGGGGGCCAGGCTCTTCGGGCCGATGGAAGAGGGCGGCGCCCAGCCGTTTGTCGAACAGGCCCGTGGCGGCACGCTGGTGCTCGAAGATGTCGAGGCGCTGCCGGCGGGTCTTCAGGCGCGGCTGCTGGCCTGGATCAACGATCAGGGCACCCCGCCCGAAACCCGGGTGGTGGCGGTGTGCAACATGCAGGAGGCCGGAAAGGTCTGCGAAGACGCGCTGCGGCCCGATCTGTTCTACCGGCTGGCGCAGATGAAGATCACCCTGCCGCCGCTGCGCGCGCGCGGTGAAGACATTCTGATGCTGTTCACCGGCTTTGCCGACCAGTTCGCCGAGGAATACGGCTGCGCGGCGCCGACCGTGACCGCGCAGGAAGCCGCGCAGCTGTTGCAGGCGCCCTGGCCCGGCAATATCCGCCAGCTGATCAACATCGCCGAACGCGCGGTGCTGCAATCGCGCCGGGGGTCGGGCACGATCTCTTCGTTGCTGATGAACGATCACGAGGATGTCCAGCCCCAGACCATGACCACCGAGGGCAAGCCGCTCAAGGAATACGTCGAGGCCTTCGAGAGGATGCTGATCGACAACACCATGCGCCGCCACAAGGGCTCGATCGTCGGCGTCATGGAAGAGCTCTGCCTGCCGCGCCGGACGCTCAACGAGAAGATGGCCAAATACGGGCTTCAGCGCTCGGATTATCTGTAAACGCGGCCTGAGGGCCGGGCCGTCGGGATGGTCCGTTGGTTTTGACCCCGGCCGGGGCCGGGTCTATGGTGTTGCCGGACCGGCCGGAGCGCATCCCGGGCGGCGTGGCGGGGCAACCCTGGGGGAGCAGACATGGCGGCACGTTTTTCGACCCCGGCGGTCCTTGCAGCAGGCGGCAGTCTTGCCCTCGCGGCCCTTGTCGCGGTTTCTTTTGTGATCCCGGGCCTCTGGCCAAACCCGGACCCGGACCCGCTCCCCGCGGCCGGGCTTTCCGGCGGACCGGTCCGGGCTGCCGGGCCGGGCGCAAGCGCCGCGGAGGGGGGCGCCTCTGCGGTGGCAGCAGAGGAAGAGCCGAAGTCCGGGGAATCCGGGGAACAGGTGAACAGGCCGAACCCGGAGCCTTCGCCCGCATCCGGGTCCGCGCCGGCCCCCGACGCTGTGGGTGATGCCGCAGCGGCCCCGCAGCCGCCCCCGGAAACGGCCATGGGAACGGCCATGGAAACGGCCCCGGAGGCCGCAGCCGGACCCGCGCCGGAGACCGCAGGGCGTTTTGCCGACCCTGCCTCCCGCGAGGCCCCGCCCCCGCCTGGCTTCGATCTGGTACGCATTGCTCCCGATGGAAATGCACTCGTGGCAGGCCGTGCGGCCGCCGGTGCCCGGGTGGCGGTGCTGGTCGACGGTCGGCTGGCCGGCGAAGCCGTGGCCGACGGGTCAGGCAGTTTCGTGGCGATGTTCACCCTGCCCCCGGTGGAGGTGACGCGGGTGATGACCCTGGCGGCAACATCCGCCGGAGAAGACGGGACAGGCAAAACGGTGGTTTCGCAGCAGAGCGTGATCATCCAGCCGGCGGCCCCTCCGCCGCCGGGCAATGCCGAAATCGCTGCCCTCGCGCCGCAATCCGCAGCGCCTGCAAGCCATCTCCCCCCGCCGCGTCCGGACCCGGGCGCCGCGCCCTCCGCAGGGCCGGAGGCGGAAACGGAAGCAGAAGTTGAGATGGCCCCGGACGAACTGGCCGCTTCTGCCGCGGGCGATGCCAGGCCGGCCCTGGTCGCGCCTGCGCCCAACTATGCCCCCGCGCCCGCCGGAGGGCCTCCTGAAATGTCCGGCGACGCCGCCCCCGAAGTGCCCGGCGAAGCGCTGCTGGCGGAGGCCGCCACCTTGCCCGCCACCGTGCCCGCCACGGCTGCCCCTCCCGCGTGGCTGTTCAAGGATCCCTCGACCGGATCTGGCGCCGGGTCCGTCCCGGAAGCGCAATCGCCACAGGCCATCGCCGCCGTCGGGGCGTCCGGCGCTGCGCCTGCCCTTGCCGAAGCCGGCGCCGACATGCCGCCTTTCGCCGCGCAGCCTGTTCCGCCCGCCGCAATCCTGTCTGGCGCGGCTGGCACCGTTTCCGAAGCCGGCGCCGATGCGGTCACCGAAGGCCCGGAACCCGGCCGTGTGGCCGTTGCGGCGGCCGCTGCACCGCGGGTGGTGCTGGCGGGGCCGCAGGGCATCCGGGTGCTTCAGGACAGCCTGCCCCAGGCACAGCTTTCGATCGACGCGATCTCCTATGACGAGGCGGGCGAGGTGGCGCTGTCGGGCCGGGGCGAGGGAGACAGCGCGCTCAGGATCTATCTTGACAATGCCGCGGTGCGCACGGCGGTGATCGGAGACGATGGCCAGTGGCGTGCGCCGCTGCCGTCGGTGGAGAGCGGTGTCTATACGCTGCGGATCGACGCGGTCGCCCCCGACGGTTCGGTCACCACCCGCATCGAAACCCCGTTCAAACGCGAACAGCCCGAGGTGCTGGCCCTGGCCGAGGCCCGGACCGAAGCCGCCGCCGCCGAAGGCCGGGTGCTGACCGCCGTGACGATCCAGCCCGGCAACACGCTCTGGGGGATCGCCGACCAGCGCTATGGCGACGGGTTCAAATACGTAAAGATCTTCGAGGCCAACCGCGAGTTCATTCGCGATCCGAGCCTGATCTACCCGGGCCAGGTGTTTACCCTGCCTGCGGAGGATCCCGCCACCGGGGCAGCCGAGTAGCGCCGGAAGGCTCCTGGCGTTTTGTCCGGGGCCGGCTGAGGGCCGGCCTGGCGGAAGGCGGGGCAGGGAGCTTGAGACGGGGCATGAGACGACGCGGCAGGACGTTTGCGCAGACGGCGGTTTCGGACGCGGCAATGGCCGGACGCCAAAAGGGGCAGGGCTGGCGGAGGTTCCATCGGGGGCTGCCCTGTTTCCGCCACGGGACAAGGGCGCCGGTTTCCGGCTGCGTATCCTGTCGTTCAACATCCGCCCGCTGTTTCCGGAAGCATTTCCGGCCGTGGCGGTGGTCTTTGCGTTGCCCGGCGTCTGGGCGGAGCGTCATGCGAGACCCATCAATCACCTGACGCTGCCTGAAATCCATGGATTTCAACGGGTCAGGTGATGCACTTGATGTCAGGTATGGCTGACGGGAATGGGTTCTGATCCCCAAATCCGCGAAGCATCGGCGTAAAGCCAAAGGCTTGTAGCCAACAGGCACAATCCCACTTGTCGTCTTGCCATATCCCGCCGTTGTTGCGGCAACCACCGGCCTCTATGTGCTGCTCATCTTCAGCGGGTCAGCGGGGAGGCCTGCACGGGCCTCCGGGTTACAGATGCAGGGCTTTCCGGGGCTTCGGCATTTTCATTAGTCCGGAATACCGGACTAATGAAATCGCTGTTTTGCCGTTCTGAATCAATGGTTTGCGGCGTTCTGCCCGGCGGGCGCGGCGAGATGTTCAGATTTCGTCAACCATCCCATTTTGTCCCGGGCGCCCTGCTGACCCCATTCAAATCCGCAACTGCCGGGTCTATTGTCATCCCATGTTGCGCGTTGCCCGCCTCTCGACCCGGTTGATCGGTCCGCTCTCGCTGGAGCTTGCCGCGGGGGAATGTGCCGCGGTTCAGGGGCCGTCGGGCTCGGGCAAGACGCTGTTGATGCGCGCGATTGCCGATCTTGACCCGAACCGGGGCGAGGTCAGCCTTGGCGGCCGGGCGCGCGAGGCTTTCACCGCGCCGCAATGGCGGCGGGCGGTGGCGCTGGTGCCGGCGGAACCCGGCTGGTGGGAGGAGACGGTCGGCGCCCATTTCGCCGCTGATCCCGATCCCGCGCCGGGGCTCGCAGCCCTGCATCTCGAAGGCGCTTTGGGCTGGGAGGTGGCGCGTTGCTCGACCGGCGAGCGCCAGCGGCTGGCGCTGCTGCGCGCGCTGCAAACCGCCCCGAAGGTGCTGATGCTCGATGAGCCCACCGCGGCGCTGGACGGCGAGGCAACGGCGGCGGTCGAAGCGCTGTTGCGCGCGCGGATGGCCGGTGGCCTCGCGCTGCTTCTCATCACCCATGACCCCGCCCAGGCCCTGCGCCTCGCCACGCGGCAGTACCGGATGGACGCGGGCCGGCTGGAGGCAATCCCATGAGCGGCTATGTCACCCTCAGCTGGGGCGACCTCGCGGCGGCTTCGGTGTTTCTGCTGATCAACGCGGGGCTGTCGCTCTGGCGTCATCTCGGCATCGAACGCAAGCTGCTGTTTTCGGCGGCGCGCATGGTGGTGCAACTGCTGCTCGTCGGGCTGGTGCTGAAAACCGTTTTCGCGATCCGCAGCCCCTGGCTTACGGCGCTGGTGGCGCTGGTGATGCTTGCGGTCGCCGCGCGCGAGATCCGCGCCCGCCAGGAGCGCCCGCTCGCCGGGGTCTGGGGCTGGAGCGTCGGCGGCGGGGCAATGGCGATGGCGGGGATTTTCGTGGCCAGCTATGGCCTGATCGCGGCGATCGGAACCCATCCGTGGTGGACCCCCCGGTTCGCGCTGCCGCTGCTGGGGATGATCCTTGGCAATATCATGACCGGCGTGTCGCTCGGGCTGGAGGGGCTGCTGGGCGCGCTTCGCCGCGAACGGGTCGCGGTCGAGGCGCGGCTTCTGCTCGGTCACAGCCGGGCAGAGGCTTTCCGGCCCCAGGTCCGCCGCGCGCTTCAGGCCGGTTTTACGCCAATCATCAATGGCATGGCGGCCACCGGCGTGGTCTCGCTGCCGGGGATGATGTCGGGCCAGATCCTCTCGGGCGTCGATCCGACAGAGGCGGTGAAATACCAGTTGCTGGTGATGTTCCTGATCGGCGGCGCTACCGGTCTCGGTGTGTTGTTGGCGGTGACGGGGGCGGCCTGGCGGATGAGCGATGACCGCCACCGGCTGCGGCTCGACCGGCTGTCTCCGACGCGCCGGCGGGACTGAACGGGGGGCCATGTGCCGGCACAGCCCGGGCCGGGCGCTTCGGCCCGCCGTGCGAACAGGACAGCGCCGGCCAGAGCCGGGCCACCGGCGGGTTCTGTTCCGGGGGCGGGTTCTGTTCTGTTGCAAATATCCCCGCGGGCGAAAGCGTCATGCGAAAAACCTGACTCACCTGACGCTGCCTGAAATCAGAGGTTTCGGGCGCGTCAGGTGATGCTCTCTGTGTCAGGTATTTCGTCAAACGCCAGAGGGTGGTCTTGCCGCCTGAAAACCGCCTGAGAACCCACGCGGGCTGTGTCCGAAGCGCGTGCGTGCGCGCGGCCTCAGCTCCCCCAGGTGCGGACCTGGCCACAGTCCATGTGAACGAAATTGGAGCGCGAATACTTGCCCACGCCACCGGCGCGGCAGGCCCGCGCGGCCTTGTACATCTGATTGACCGACCGGTTCTTGAGCCGCAGATCGGCCGCCTGTCCGGCCATGTGCAGCGAATTCCTTGCAACCCCGCGCGAGCGCGAACGCAGCATTGCGTTGGTCTGGGGCGTGCGGTAGCCTGAGAGCAGGGTATAGGGTTCGCTCACGTCCAGCAGGCGGTGGGTCGCGGCCATGATGTCGATGGTGCGGGCGTCGATCGTCTTCACCGCATCGACCCGCCAGTCGCGCATGAAGTGGTTCACTTCCTTGAGCGCGTCGGCGATGTACTCGCCGTCGATCCAGTAGATGATGTCGACCTTTTCGCCGGTGCGGCCGGAATACATCGCAATGCGGCGGATATCGCCGGCGCCGCGGGCATAGGCGGGAGCGGTGTGAAAGGCCGGAGCGGCGGCAAGAGTCGTGGCTGCGAAGGCGCGAAGAAGAGTACGCCTGCTGAGCCCGTTCGAGCTAGAGGTGGTCATTTGTCCCAGTTCGTCCCATTTCTTCTCAAACGCCGCTGCATCACTTCAGTCATTGCCATTCCCGGCATTGCTCTGCACGGCGCTTTTGGTTGCACCTCGTCCCCAGGCGCAGCGCCGTTATGGCATGCGCCGAATCCGGGGCCAAGGCCATTGTCCCTGCAACATCGCAAATCGCCCATGATTGGCGATAATTCGCTCAATTTTCTGAAGGCCACGTTAACAGTGGCCGGTTTGCCGCAGGTTGGCGCGAAGTGGGCCGGAAACACTCTGTCCCGGCGATGTGAATGGACAGCCCCGGCTTTCCTCGCCACTATCGCCCGGCGAAAAAAATCAAGAACACATGCAGTATCGGCCCAGGACCAGGAACAGATGATGACGCTCCCGTTGCGCCTCAGGACATTCATGCTTTCGACCGCAGCCGCCGTGGCGTTCGGCGCCGCACCCGTGGTCGCTGAAACCGGGGCGGCGCAGACCGGGGCGGGTGGCAGTCTCGGGTTTTCGGCCTTTGCCCAGGCGGTCGCCGAAGAGGCGCTGGCCGATGACGAGGTGGCGCGGTTCTACCGCGAGACCGGCTATGCCCCGGTCTGGACCGGGCAGAGCCCGGCTGAAAGGGCCCGCCTCACCGCGCTGTTGAAGGCAATCCTGCATGCCGGCGAGCACGGGCTGCCGCAATCGGCCTATGACACCACCGAACTCACCGGGATGATGCGCCATGTGGCCAGCCCGCGCGAGCGCGGCCGGGTCGAGGTCGCGCTGACCCGGCTGTTTCTCACCTATGCCCACCAGATCCAGACCGGCATCCTGAACCCGCGCTCGATCGACAAGCTGATGACCCGCAACCCGCACCGGCGCGATCCGGTCGAGCTGCTGACCGGCTTTCTC
>PDWI01010569.1_pt1 | contig 10310 bp, 10 predicted proteins | sample 1430891 | NCBI WGS metagenome assembly PDWI01 (sample SAMN01162508, study PRJNA174530) | Oral metagenome, whole genome shotgun sequencing project. | biome: Marine environment; feature: Marine mammal; material: Swab sample of the gingival sulcus; isolation source: swab sample of gingival sulcus... | reverse complement strand
TCTCTATTTCCTGAACTTCTATTACAATTAGAAGGATTTACTGTATGAAAATTAGAATAAGAGAAAATATAAGGAAAAAAAATGGGGTGATGCCAAATATTTTGTAATTGACCGTTCATATTAATATTGGTAGAATGAATTTTATATTCTAGGCTATTCTTTGAAATAGAAAAAAGGAAAAAAAATGAAAAAAAAATCTTTTTTTTACGCTATTATTAATAATTGGATAGAGATAAGTAAAAAGAAATACTCTTTAATTATAATTCTATTTTTTTTGCTAACTATACTATTGTCATTTAAAGCAAAAGATATAAAAATAGATACTGATTTTAAAAAACTTCTTCCCAAAAGCTATCCCACGGTTAAACAAATGGATGTCGCCATCAAAAAAATAGGAGAACTGGGATATTTTACCCTCATTATTGAAAATAACGATATCAAAGAATCAATCAAATATGCTGAAGAATTTGCAAAAAAATTTAAAGACCATAAAGATATAAGAGTAATAGAATATAAAAATCCCGTTAATTTTTTAAAAAAATATTTTTTTCAATTTGTATCAATTGAACAATATCAAAAAATCAGAAATTTTTTAAATAAAAAAAGAGCAAAAGCCAATCCTTTTATGGAAGATCTCGAAGAAGATTTAGAAGAAGATAAAAATCAAGATACGAATGATAAAGATATAGAAGAAGCAAAGGATTATTACAAGCAATTAATGAATATGAAAGAATACCATGTAAGCGATAATCAAAAACTCTTAGGTATAAAAATAAGACCAAGAAAGCCTGTTACCAATCTTACCTTTACCAAAAAGATGTTTAACTTTTTAAAACAGGAAAGTGAAAAATTAAAAAAAGAAAAAAAATTTTCCGATAATATGAAAATATATATAGGCGGTTCATTAAAGAATAAAATAGACGAATATAAAATAGTTATGGGCGATGTCTTAGGTTCTCTTTGGCTTGCCGGTTTACTAGTTTTACTGGTTCTTTTTATATACTTTAGAAATATACCCGTAATAATATTAATTTTAATCCCTCTTTTAATGGGGTTAATTTGGTCTGCTACTTTTACAACCCTCACTATAGGATTCTTAAATATCATATCGGCAACTCTCTTTACAGTACTTATGGGATTGGGGATAGACCATGGCATACACCTTGTTAAAAATTATTTAAACGAAAGAGAAAATAATAAATCTGTGCCAATAGAAGAGGTAATGAAAAAGAATTTTCAAAAAACAGGCAAAGCTACCTTAATTTCCGCACTGACAACATCTGCTGGTTTTTTTCTGTTAATGATTGCCGATTTTAAAGGATTTTCAGAGCTTGGATTTGTCGCCGGTTCTTCAATGCTACTTATTATATCCGCTTATTTCTTTGTACTTCCAAGCTTGCTTTTCCTTTCGGAGAAACTACCTTTCTTTAATATATACAAAAAAATTATTCCGGATTTTACAACAAAAAAAATATCTAGCAAAAAAAATATCCCTGTTCCACGCTCATTATTTGTATTACTTGTTTTATCAATACTTTTTGGCGGAGCATTTTCTCTTTCTAAATTAAAATTTGATTACGACTTTACCAAGTTACAAGGGAAGGTTAGATCTTCACAAGAAGTCAAAAAGAAACAATTACAAATTTATAAACAATCATCAACTCCCGGAGCTGTAATGTTTACTTCAAATGATCAAAATTTAGATAAGGTTTTAAATATCTTAGAAGAAAGAAAAAGAACAGATAAAGAAACTCCCACAATAGGCAGAATTATGAGTAAAAGAAATTTTATCCCTACCAATAATCAAAAACTTATGGAAGAGGTAAGATTAACAGCAAAAGAGATTACCCCTATAGTATTAAAGAAAATAGATGACCCGATTTTAAAAGATGCCTTAGAAAACTTAAAAAATAGTGTAGGTATAAAACCGGCAAACTGGGAAGAAACTCCAGAACAACTAAAAGCTCTCTTTCTTCCTCAAGATGGCTCTAGCGACAATATAATTTTTATCTTCCCTTCTATAGAAAGAAAACTTTTAGATAAAGCTATAATGTTTTCTAAAGATATAAGCGGGATAAAAGTTGACGGAAAAGAGTATATTCCCACGGGAGATTCTCTGATTATGGCAAAGATAGTAAGTTCAGTTATAACTCAAGGATTAGAGATTATCTTATTGAGCTTACTTGCCATATGCCTTATGTTGTTCTTGCAATTTCTTAACATAAAATCAACTTTAAGGATAATGTTCTCCCTAATAATGGGATTAAGCTTGATGACAATCTTTTTACTTATTTTTAATGTATCCATAAACTTTTTTAATATGGTTATAATTGCAGTGGTAATAGGTATGGGAATTGATGCCACAATACATATATATACAAAGTGGGATAATCTGATAAAAGAGAATAAAACAGACACAAAATCTTGGGAAAAAGCCGTAAAAAGTTTAACGGGACCAATTACGGCATCAATTTTAACAACAATAGCCGGTTATCTCGGCATGGTTTTTTCTCATCATCCAGGAATAAGAAGTATAGGTTTATTGGCTATTATAGGTCTTGGTTCATGTTTCTTGGCATCTCTTACAATTTTTCCTTTACTCTTAAAAATTATAGAAGAAAAGCAAAAGGGAAAAACTAATTCTTAGATTTGAAATATGAATTAAAAAGTATAAAGGCAAGAAAGAGGAAAAATATATCTCTAAATATGGCAATCAATAAACTTTCTCCACTGCCGTGACTTGGGGTAAAACAACCGCAATCCACATTTAATCCCCTCATATAATTAAAAGTTAAAGCACCAATAAATACCAATAAAAGAGAAGTAATTATTGTTAGCGAAGCCTCTTTAAATATCCCGAATATCAATAAGATTCCTGATATTAATTCCACCATTGGCAAAAAGATTGACAGAAAATTTATAAATATAAGAGGTAAAATATTATATTTATAAATTGTATAAGCAAACTCTTCAGGATATAAAATCTTATGAATGGACGCTATAACAAAAATCAAACCGAGTAAAATTCGCGATATTAAAACCAAATATTTATTATCCAAAAACTTAATCATTTTTAGGCTCCGTATCTTTATTGGCTTGTTGCCATCCCATTATCCCCTCTTTAAAAATCATAACATTTTTTATACCTCTCTTTTCAAGCTTTGTTGCCAACATTAAAGCATCGGGGCAAGTTAAAGAGCTACAATATACAACTATATTTTCCGCATTTGCCAAATCAAAAAAATTTATAATTTCAGAGAATTTATTTTCAAAATCCCTTACCGGCAAATTTATAGCTTTGGGTATATGAGAAAAATCATAATCTATCTTATCTCGTGCATCCAGAAGAATTACATTGTCATTTTGCAAAAGAATATCAAGGGTATCTATATCAACGGCAGGGAAATCTCTTTCACTAACTTCCTTTATCTTAAGCTCATACGGAGAAAAAATATCCAAAGGTTTAGAAACAATCAAATAATTATTAACTACTCCCAGACCGGCACTTATTAATAGAATTAAACAGATATGAACCAAAATTTTTTTATATTGCATTTTTTATTAACCTATTCTTTAAATTTATTTAATAATGTTACAAATAAAAACAAAGGAAGAAAGAAAAGAAATATAAAAGCGGGAATAAAAGTACAAAAAATTGCAAAAATCTTAATCAAATTATCTTTTAATCTATTTCCGCTTAAATCTTTTATTTCTATATATTCCGATAATTTATTCAAAAAATATAATTTTTCAAAATTGAGGATAGAAACCATATCCAAGATATTGCCATAACCTTTACCGGTCAAATTACTGCATAAGATTACAACAGCTTGAAATTTCTCTTTTATAAGCTCCTTTGGTAAATCTTTTTTATTAAATGCTTCTCTGCTTTCAAAAAGAGATATTCTATTAAACTCTTTAAAATATTTATTACCTTGAAAATTATGTGCATGAGTTAATAATATCAATTTACAATTCATAAATTTTGTTTTTATGGCATCTAAATTATAAGACAATTGTTGCGTACTTGCGGATCTGATAACCAAGACATTATTGCTCATTTATACACCGTAAAAGGTAAATGAAAGGCAATCCTAAAAGACTTCGCAATCTTTTTTTTTACTTTCTTACGTCTTGAAAAAGCTTTATAAAAATTAATAAAAGCAAAAAATGTTGCTTTTAAATAAATTAAAACTCCTTGCTCTAAAGAGTAATAGCAACATAAATAAAAAAGCTTAAAAGTATATTTAATCATTAAATTCAAAGGGAAATGCTTCCAGATTAGCCAATATAAATTTCTTGTATAATAAAAAGGAGCTCGTGTAGATATTCTATTAGTAGGAGACATCTTATGAAAGGAGATAATATTGGCAACTTCAACTATTTTATAACCTTTATCTAAAAATTTAAGTGCCAAATCAGCCTCATTCCAATAGATAAAAAATTCTTCGGCATAAGCTCCCACATCATTTAATACATCCTTTCTAAAAGCGGCTCCTGCACCGTTAAATCCCATCAAATAATCTCTTTTTTCTATTTTTAACTCTTTTTTATCATCTATATTTGATTGATTATGAAATTCACTGTAATTTTTTACGTTAAAAGCAACAATTCCCACATCCGGATTATTTTCAAAAATATCTTTTACCTTTTTTAATGAATTACAATGAGGGAAAGAATCATCATCAAAAATACAAGCATACTTCCCCTTTGCTTCCTTAAAAGCTTGATTACAAGCTTTTACACCAATATTTACTTTATTTTTTATAAGCTTAACTTGAGGAAACTCCTTGGTTACCATATTTTGAGTACCGTCCGTTGAATTATTATCCGTAACTATAACTTCAATTTCTTTGTCTGTCCAATACTCATAAATTCTGCTTAAACTCTCCCTTAAATCATCTTTTCTGTTGTAACTTAATATAACGAGAGTAAAATCTAAGCTACCAACCACCGGAAGCTCCGCCGCCGCCAAAACTTCCACCGCCGCCACTAAAGCCGCCGCCGGAACTAAAACCGCCACCGCCGCCACTGCCGCCGGGAACCACTCCTACAAAAATCATACACAATAAGAAGAAAATAAGACCAACCCAACTTCCTCCTTCATCGCTATCATTTTTATATTTTTTTAATTCTTCGGGAGATATATCAAAATCTTTATTGACAATTGCAACAATTGTTTCTAATCCCTTTTTAATACCGCCGGGATAATCTCCTTTCTTAAAGAAAGGAACTATTAATTTGTTAATTATATAATTACACTTTAAATCGGTAAGAATGCTTTCTAATCCATAGCCTACCTCAATTCTTAATTTCCTGTCATTAAGAGCTACCAATAAAATAACCCCGTTATCAAACTTTTTTTGACCGAATTTATATTTTTCGGCAAGTTTCATTGAATATCCTTCTATGGTGTCTCCGTTTAAAGACTTAATTATAAACAAAACTACCTGTGAGGAAGTCTTTCTTTCACAATCTGCCAAAAGATTATTTAATTCTTCTTTTTGAGCATTGTTTAAAGTATCTGTATAATCATTAACTCTGCCCTTTAAGGCAACAACATCGGCAAAACATGATAAAGATAAGAATATAAAAAAAACTATAAAAATTATTTTCTTCATTTTATGACTCCAAATAATCAATACTGTCGCTAATTTGATTCTTTACGCTCTCGCCTTGTTTTAAAGGAGCCACTTTATCGAGTAATCCGGAAAGATTATCCAGATTTTTTAATAAAACTTCTTTTAACTCTTCCTTTTTAATACCTTCAATTACCGAATTTGCCAAATCATCCCAATAGTTTTGATCCACATAATCGGCAAATCCTCTGTCGGCAATAATCTCAACTCTTCTTTCCAATTGAGAGATAAAGATTAAAATCCCCAAATTCCTGTCATTGGCATAAACACCAGATTCTACAAAATGAAGCATTGCTCTTTTTCTTACAAATTCTTTCTTTCTTGAATTAGGAATAATTAGCCTGTCAATAAAGGGAATATTTGCCAGAAAATAAAACAAAAAGAATATCAGAAAAGGACTTATACTGTAAAAGCCTAGAATATGTAAGCTTGAATAATCCCAAAATAAAGAGCGGATAAAAGCCTCTAATCCGGGTCGGAAAAATAAAATCAGCGTTGTATATAAAAAAGTTACTCCTAATCCAAAGAGTAACTCATAGCCCATATAGTTATAACTTTCTTTAACTATTGCTACTTTAACATCACACTGATTTGTTTTTTCAATCTCACTTATTTTATTTTCAATAGCACTGCAATCTTCTTTGTTTAATAAACCAGACAAATCTTAACTCCTTATACTCTACTTGGTAAATTTAATCTTTGGTGCTTTTTTGGCACCTGTATCGGCTTGGAAATACTCTTTTGATTTAAAGTGAAAGAGCGCAGACAATAAATTATTGGGAATTTTCTTTATATAAGTATTAAAAGCTCTGGCTTTGTCGTTATATCTCTTCCTTTCAACCGCAATTCTGTTTTCCGTGCCTTCCAATTGACTCTGTAAAGCAAGGAAATTCTCATTAGCCTTTAAATCGGGATATTTCTCAACCACCACCATTAATTTTGATAATACAGAACTTAAATGCCCCTGTGCCTTTTGGAATTGACTAAAAGCTTGAGGATCGCTTAAAGCCTCTTTATCTATTTTTAATGATTGAGAAACCTTTGACCTTGCTTCAACTACGGCTGTCAAAGTATCTTTTTCATGCTCGGCATAACCTTTAACCGTTTCCACTAAATTAGGAATTAAATCATATCTTCTCTGATAAACATTCTCCACTTGTGCCCATTGAGAAGTAACACCCTCTTCCAAAGAAACCATATTATTATATTTAGAAACTAAATATGCTCCTAAAACCAATGCTATTGCTATAAAAATAACGAAAAGAAATAAACAACCTTTAAAAAATCTACTCCTTGCCATAAATAATCCTCCTAAAAACTTTACTTTATTTTAAAATAATATATTAATAAATAGCAATATTAAAGTCAAATTAATTCTATATCCAGTCTCCATTTTTACTTCTTTATCTATTTATTGTAAAAGCCAATCTATAATATTCAATTTTTGAATACCCTAAAAAGCAATAATTATTTATTGACGAAAAGACCAGTTTTGTCAAACTTTCGTCAATAAGACTAACAGAACTATTTCAAGAATAATTAGCAGTTATTTACTAATGCGGGAAAATTCTCCCGCATTAGTAAATATATTTTTTATTTATTCATTAATTTTTTGTAAAGATAAGCATATTCAAGAGCAACCATATAGGCACGTTGTTTATTATTAGCTGCTCCTGCATGCCCGCCTTCAGTATTTTCATAGTAATATACTTTATGTCCCTGTTTCATCATTTTGGCAACCATTTTTCTCGCATGTGCCGGATGAACTCTATCGTCCTTAGTTGAAGTATTAAAGAAAACTTCAGGATATTTTATATCTTTCTTGACATTATGATAAGGAGAATATTTCTTTATATAATTCCACATATCTGCTTTATCGGGATCTCCGTATTCTCCTGCCCAACTTGCACCGGCAAGAAGTCTTGTATATCTTTTCATGTCAAGCAAAGGTACTTGACAAACAACAGCTTTAAAAAGGTCGGGTCTCAAAACAAAAACCGCTCCCACAAGCAGACCACCATTTGAACCGCCTTGAATGGCAAGCTTTTGAGGAGATGTGATTTTTTGTTTAATCAAGTCCTCTGCTATTGCAATAAAATCTTCATAAGATTTTAACTTATTCTTTTTCTTTGCCGCCTGATGCCATTTAGGACCGTACTCACCGCCCCCTCTTATATTAGAGAGAACATAAACTCCGCCCTTTTCAAGCCAATTAATTCCTCTTGAGGAAGAGTATCTTGGCCTCATAGAAATCATAAAACCTCCATAACCGTATAAAAGAGTAGGATTATTACCGTCAAACTTCAAATCTTTTTTTCTCACTATGAAGTAAGGAATTTTAGTCCCGTCTTTTGATGTAGCAAACTTTTGTTCTGTAATATAAGGTTTAGCATTAAATTTGTCGGGTGATTTTTTAAGTACTTCAATCTTTCCTGTTTTACCATTGACCATATAAAGAGTACTTGGCACTAAAAAACTATTAAAATTAACAAAATAATCATCATGAAGTTCAGAGGTATTAAATACGGAGATTGAGCCATTATCTCCTATCTTAACCTCATTCATATTCCACTTTAAATCTTTATCCTGCTTGAATTGTAAAAGCTTTGATACAACATCTTCCAAAACATTAACAAGGATGGTGTTCTTGGTAAATGAAACAGAACTTATGGAAAGCTTATCGCCGGGCTCTATTAAAAGCTTGAAATCCATATCTCCTTTCAAAATAGAAGAAGCCTGCCCTATTAAAATAGAACCGGGTTTAAATATTTTTGCTCCTTTTTTCCAAGGTTTCTGAAGTTTAATTACAAATTGTTTTTTAAAGTAACCTACAAAATTTGAAAATGGCGGCAATTTAATTTTTACAGGCTCTTGTTTCTTATTCAGATAATAATAATAAGTATTAAAAAATGTTACATTCTCAGAAATAAGATCTATATAATCCCCTTTTTCCCCGTGCATTCTACCGCCTGATGCCCAGATAGACTCCCGTGCTGTCTCAAATATCACCTTGGCTTCCTTAAGAGAAGTGCCTCTTTTCCATATTTTTACAATCCTCGGATAACCGGATTTTGTTAATGAATCTTTTCCAAAATTACTGCCCACATACAAGCTATCTCTGTCTCTCCAAGATACCATATTCTTTGCCATGGGAATAATAAATCCCTTTTTTACAAAAGATTTAGACGGAATATCAAACTCTCTTATTGTAACGGCATCCGAGCCACCGTCTGAAAGCTTAACTAACATTCTGTCATAATCGGGATATAAAACAGAACTTCCTTTATAAACCCAATTCTTACCCTCTTTTTTTGCCAACTTATCTATATCAAGAATAATTTCCCATTTAGGATTGGACTTTTTATACTCTTTTAAAGTAGTTCTGCGATAAACACCTCTGGGATTTTTTTCATCCGTCCAAAAATTATAAAAATATCCTTTTCTTTCTATTGCATAAGGAATTCTATCCTTGGCATTTAAAATCTTTAAAGTATTGTCGTAAGTCTCCTTAAAACCGGGTACTTTCTCAAGAATTGCCGTACTTCTTGTATTTTGCTCCTTTACCCATTCCAATGACTTCTTTCCCAAAACATCTTCCAACCAAATATTATCGGAATCTTTTTGAGAGTAAATCAAACTTGAACCAATAAAAATTAGTGATAATAAAACAATCGTTCTTTTCAACTTTTCCTCCTTAAATTTATCATAGAAATTTTATCTTAGATTTCAATTATACGTTATCTTTATTATATAAGTTTCACTTTTATTTTTTATAATTAAAGAAATACATAAGAAATTTATTTCACTTTTCTTGAAAAATAATTGCCAAAGCAACCATTAATTCTTTAACTCTTTTATCCGCTAAAGAATAAAATTTAAAAGTACCTTCTCTCCTACCAATAACTAAACCTTCATACTCCATTCTTTTAAGAAATTGTGAAATTTGAGATTGAGAACCAGAAGTCAATTTTTGTAAATCACTAACACTCTTTTCTCCCCCTGAAAGCACACAAAAAATTTCTAATCTTAAAGGATTGGAAAGAGTTTTAAAAAGATTAGCTGCCTCTTCACACTGACACTTCTTGACCTGACTTATATCATTATAATTCATGATTGATATTATAATATTATGTTAGTATTTTATCAACTCAATAAATTTATGATCACTCTATTTTTTTACAATTTTTAAAAAAGTATGATGATTTTGTCTTATAAACAATCATCTACAAATAATTTTTTATTATCAAAAAAGACCAAATTCCTAGCTAAATAATTTATTTCAATTAAGAAAAAAAAAGATATACCTATTAAAAATTACAAATAAGACAAAACCTCGTCAAACACTTTTTCAACAGCTGATGAGGAATCTATAACAACTATATTAGAATATAATTTTGCAATATTTAAAAAATTATTTCTAACACTTCTAAGATATTCTTGATTTTCAAACAATAAGTCCTTAGCATTACGTTCTTTGTCAATACGCTCCAAAGCAATATTTATATCTAAATCAAAAAAAAACACAATATCGGGCATAGGAGCAAAGACTTCATTATCTTTAAGAATTTTTTGTATATCAAAACCTCTTGCTCCTTGGTAAGCTGCAGTAGAATAGTAATATCTGTCTTGAACAACCCAATCCCCTCTTTTTAAAGCAGGAATTATATTCTC
>PDWI01010568.1_pt1 | contig 10311 bp, 8 predicted proteins | sample 1430891 | NCBI WGS metagenome assembly PDWI01 (sample SAMN01162508, study PRJNA174530) | Oral metagenome, whole genome shotgun sequencing project. | biome: Marine environment; feature: Marine mammal; material: Swab sample of the gingival sulcus; isolation source: swab sample of gingival sulcus... | reverse complement strand
ATAAAATCTAAAATATCTCCCTCATTATAACTATTAGATAAACTAAGCATAGGATATTTATGTTCTACTTTTTGGAATTTTGTATTTTTTAAACTTGATCCTACTTTTTGAGTTGGAGTATTTTTTTGCTTATATTCTGGATATTTTTCTTCTAATTTTTCTAATTCTTTAATTAATTTATCATATTCATAATCAGAAACTAAACTTTCATTTTTAGCATAATAATTTTCGTTGAACTTTTTTACTTTCTCTCTTAATTCAAATATTTTATTTTTTATATTCTTCTCTATTATTTCATTATTATTTTCTATCTTTAACTGCATTTAATCTCCTAAATATTTCTTTATCGTTTCCTCTAATTTTTGAGCATTCTTTCCAATTATAATTTGTAAATTAAAATCATCTAATTTTATTATTCTTTTTGAACCTATTTTCTCTAGCGTATTCATATCAATTTTACTTTCTTTTAATTTTATTCTAAGTCTAGTACTACAAGAATATAAATCTTGTATGTTTTCTTTTCCACCTAATGCAAAAATGTAATCAGTTGCAACCTCCAATATAGAATTTTCATCTATTTCATCTAATTTTTTTTTCTTTTTAGAAAAGAGATTTTTAAGAATTTTCATATTTTATCCTCCTTATAGCTCCTCCACCTACGACAAAATTTTTATAAAATAAAACTAAATGCTGTCCATCTGCGTTGTGGGGATTGCTATCTTTGTATTTAAAATATAACTTATTGTTTTCTAAATGTAGCTTACCTAAAAATCCATGACTTGAAAATCTAGCTCTACCTAATAATTCTAAGCTAAGTATCTTAGAGATATCAACATTAAATTTATAGTTTTCTAATTCAACCATATTAATAAATAATTCTTTATACTCTCCTAAAACAACTTCATTTGTCTCTTTTTTTATCTCAGTTATAAAAACTGGTTTAGAGAAATTTATTCCCAAACCTCTTCTTTGGCCTAGAGTATATAATTGATAACCTTCATGTTTTCCGAGGATATTTCCATTTTTGTCTACAAAATTTCCTGCCTTAATTTTATCTTTTAAATTATTTTTTAGAAAATCTTTATAGCCTTCTTTTGCAAAACAAAGTCCTTGACTATCTTTTTTATTATGAACTATTAGCTTAATATTTTCTGCAATTTTTCTTATTTCTTCTTTGGTATAGTTTTTTAAAGGGAAAATTAATCTCTCTAAAAAATTTGAATTTATTCTATACAACATATAAGATTGATCTTTTAATATATTATGAACTGATTTTAAAAGATACTTTGAAAAATTTTGAGAATATTCTACAGAAGTATAATGACCTGTTGCGACATATTTGGCTGAATACTTATCTGCCACTTCAAAAAGTTTTTTAAATTTTATCTCATCATCACATATCACACAGGGAGAGGGTGTTTCACCTCTGTTATAACTTTCTAAAAAATATTTAACAATATTTTCTCTAAATTCATCTCTAATATCTATAATTATATGTTTTATCCCTAATTTTTTACAAACTATTTGGGCATCTTCAATATCATTATTTATATTTTCTGCATTTTGATTTAAAGTTACTCCAATAACTTCATAGCCCTCTTTTTTTAACAGATATGCAGCAACACTCGAATCAACACCACCACTTATACCTATAACAACTCTGTTTTTTATCATAACTTTTCCTATCTATAATTTATTTCTATTTCTCCAGCACTAAAAAGTTTTATTTTTTTATTTATTTCTACTTCTAATCTGCCATCTAAACTAATATTTTTAACTATTCCTTCATAATATTTATCTAAAATTTTTAGTTTTATTTTTTTATCTTTTAGAAAATTGTAAGAGTTAACTTCTTCTATTATATTCTCCCAAGAACCAGATAAAAATTTTTCATAATATTTAGCAAATTCTTCAACAATAGTTAATATAACTTTATCTATATCATAATCTTTATTTAAAGATATTGCAATATCTTCAACTTCCTTTGGAATTTTATTATAAATATTTATTCCTATGCCTACAACAAAATTATTTTCTATTTTCTCTACTAAAATCCCAGAAAGTTTTTTTTCATTTAAAAAAATATCATTTGTCCATTTATATTTATAATTATTTTTTTCTATTTTATTTAAAGCAGATAGAGTTGAGATTCCTGCTATTATAGGAATTTTTGTGTACTGCTCTATATTTAAATTTTGATCTTTTAAAAAGAAACTGAAAAGAGCCATTCCTTTTGAAGAAAACCAAGTGTTTCCTCTTCTACCTCTGCCAGAAGTTTGATTTTCAGCAGATATTATGTCATAATTTTCAAACTCTTTAAAATGTTTTTTCATATAATTATTAGTTGAATCTAGCTCTTTAAATTTTTTTAATTTCATATTTCTCCTTGAAAAAATTTTATAAATATCTGAAATAAACATAAATTGTTGCTATTATTAAATTTTGAAAAGCAATTATAAGCCCAAATTTAAAAAATTTAATAAAGTCTATTTTGCAGCCAGCCTTATTTGCTGAACCAATTGCAACTATATTACAAGCTGAAGCTATGATAGTTATGTTTCCACCTAAGCATGAACCAAACGATAGTGCCCACCAAAGAGCATTTATATTTTCCATATTGTTAAAGCTTGATGACATTGTATGAATAATTTTTGAAAAAGTTGCAGCATTGGCAACATTTCCTATTATGGCAGTAAAAAAAGAAGATAACCAAAGTATTGAAATTGTAGTGACTTTAAATTTTCCTGCTGTTAAATTTATCAGATAATCACCAAAAAACTCTGTTATTCCTAGATTTTCAATTCCCCTAACCATCATAAATAAGCCTATAAAAAATAGTAAAGTTTCCCACTCTACTCCTTCAAGGATTTTTTTTGGATTTCTTTTAGTTAAAATTGCTAACAGAATTGCTCCAGTTAAAGCTATAATAGAAAGTCCTGTATGAATAAAAGTATTTAGACCAAAACCTATTATAACTAAGGAAAAGATCACCAAAGACTCTTTTAATAATTTAACATCTTTTATAGTTCTACTGGCATCCAAAATCATTATTTTAGATTTTAATTCTCTTGAAACGCTCATATCTTTAGCATACATAAAATAAACTGTTACTAAAAGTGATATCATTGATAAAATTGAAACAGGAGCAGTATTTAGTAAGAACGAATTAAAAGATAGATTTCCTTCAGCAGCAATTATAAGTTGTGGAGGGTCTCCTATAAGTGTAGCAAGTCCACCAATATTTGCTGCCATTATTTCACTTATTACAAAAGGAAAAGGATCTAACTTTAATTGTTTGGCGAGTAACATAGAAACCGGAACCATAAGTAAAATAGTTGTCACATTATCCAAAAACGCAGAAAAAATTGCAGTTACGACTGATAATAAAACTATAAGTTTGAATGGTTCTCCTCTTACGAGTTGAGATGCTTTTATAGCAAACCATTCAAATATACCTGTTTTTGATATTAAAACTACGATTATCATCATAGCCATAAGTAGAAATAATATTTCTAAATTTTCATGAACTGCTTCAAAGACTTCTTCTTCATTCATAATTCCAATGACAGTCATTGCTAATCCACCTATCATTGTTGCCCATGAATCGGCTAATTTCTCTGTTATTATACAATAAAAAACCGAAACAAAAATTATAATACCAACTGTCAATAACACTTTTTATCTCCTTCTAATTCTATACTTCACTTTAATTTTTTTCTTCTTCTAAAAATTTCAATTTAATTTTACTGGTTACTCTACGTTGCTTACTTTATAGTCGTAGATATTTCCTCAACGCCTTTTTTATAAGTATCTAAAATAAATATATATAGTTGCTATTATTAAATTTTCTAAGGCAATTAAAATTCCAAATTTAAAAAATTTAATAAAATCTATTTTACAACCTGCCTGTGTTGCAGCCCCAACCGCAACAACATTAGTTGCAGAACCTAATATACTTATATTTCCACCTAAACATGAGCCAAATGATAGTGCCCACCAAAATATTTTTGTATTTCCTAAATGTTCAAATGAAGGAGACATTATATGAATTATTTTTGAAAAAGTTGCAGCATTGGCAACATTTCCTATTACAGAAGTTAAAAGTGAAGAAATCCAAACTATCGATATAGTTGCTACCTCAAATTTTCCCTCTGTAATATGAATCAACTTGTCTCCTAAAAATTTAATAATTTCTAGATTTTCTATTCCTTTTACCAACATGAATAGACCTATAAAAAAGAATAAAGTTTCCCACTCCACTCCTTCAAAAATTTCTTTAGGACCTCTCTTTGCTAAAACAGATAAAAACACTGCTCCAGATAAAGCTATTATTGCAAGTCCTTTATCTATAAAATTATTTAATATAAATCCCATTATAACTAAACTAAATATAATCAAAGATTGTTTTAATAATTTAATATCTTTTAAAGTTCTACTAGCATCTAGTTCCATTATTTTAGCTTTTAACTCATTAGAAATTTGCATATCTTTAGCATATAAAAAATAAACAGTAGTAAGTAATGCTATCATAGAAATTATAGATACTGGTGCTGTATTAGCTAAGAAAGCATTGAACGTTAAATTTCCTTCCCCTCCTATAATAAGTTGAGTTGGATCTCCAATGAATGTTGCAAGTCCACCAATATTTGCTGCCATAATTTCTGTCATTACAAAAGGAAACGGTTCTAATTTCAATTGTTTAGCAAGTAATATAGAAACAGGTGCCATTAGTAAAATAGTTGTAACATTATCTAAAAATGCTGAAAACAATGCTGTTGTTATAGCTAATAAAACTATTAATTTGAATGGTTCCCCTCTAACTAATTGTGCAACTTTTATAGCAAACCATTGAAAAATTCCAGTTTCTGAAATAAGCATAACTATTATCATCATTCCGACCAATAAAAAAAGTATTTCCAGTCTTCCATAAATAGTTTCAAAAACTTCTTCTTGATTTATAATTCCGATAAGTGTCATAATTAAGCCACCTATCATCGTTGCCCAAGGACCTGGTAATTTTTCTGTTATAATACAATAAAATACTCCGATAAATATTAATATACCAATAAGTAACATTTTTCTCTCCTCTTATATGTGTAAAACTTTTTTTATAATATCAGAACGAGTTATAGTTCCACAATATTTATCATTATCTACAACATATAATCTATGGATTCCTTTATAAACCATTTTAAAACAAATTTCCATTATTGGAGTTTGCTTATCAATTTTCAAAAATTTCAAATCTTTTCTATAAATATCTTTTATCATTACACTATCTTCTTTTAATAAATATTCTTCAAATGGTTCACCAACAGTTAAAAAATCAAGGCTATTCATTATAGAAAAATGATCTGGCATTCCAAAAGCGATTAATTCTTTCTCTGTTATTTCTCCTAAAAACTCTCCATCTTCTCCAACAACAGGGAAAGCTTTTTCATTTTCAAGTATTAATCTTTTTGCAATTTCTTCTAAAGTATCGCTCTCTTTAGCTGGTTTAACATCTGGACTTAAAACATCTTCTGCAACTATTCTATGTTCTATTTCTATATCTTCAACTGTCAATAGTTCTAAAATCTCTTTTTTATTATCAGTTTCTAAAATTTTTTCAACTATCTCTGGATGTCTTAAAGCTATTTTAGAGATAACACTCATAGAACGTAAAATATTTTTATTTTTTAAAGTGTCTGAAATAATTAAGAATACTAATTTTATTCTATCTTTTTCATTAGTTCCACCTATTTCTCCAAAAACTTCATTTTTTACAATACCTACTGCTATTAGAAAATCGTTTAAGTCTTTTATTCTAGCATGTGGTAAAAATATTCCTTCTCCCATACAAGTAGAAATTTCTCTTTCTCTTTTTAATATAGTTTTTAATATTTCATCTTTTCTATCTGAGAAATGACCATTAGTTTCTATTATTTTATCTAACATTTCTTCAATTATTTCATTTTTAGTCGTTGCTTTTAAGTCTGTATAAACATGTTCTTTATCCAAATAATTTGAAAATTTCATAAGTTTATCCCTCTCTTTTTTTATTTACAATAAAGAGGACTCACTTTTGCGAATCCTCTTCTGTTACTATCTTATTTTAGCTATAAGTCCTAATCCAAATACAGAACCTGTGTGACTTCCAATAGTTGCACCTACTTCAAATCTTCCTTTATAGTCTGTTTTCTTTAAAGAATCTGAAAATCTTCTTATGTCATCTGAGAGTTGAAGTTCTTGATTTGTTCCACCCCATGCACTGTAAACAATCAGACTTGAATGTTTAGATTCATTTTTAAGTAATTTTTCCATGTAAGACAAAGCTCCTCTTTCTCCGAAAGCTTTCGTTTCAAGCATTACTTCACCAGCTTCAACTTTAAGGATTGGTTTTATTTTCAATAATTCCCCTATTACAGAAGAAGCTTTTCCAATTCTTCCACCTTTTTCTAAGAATGATAAATCACTAACTGCAAAGTAAACTTTCATTTTTTCTGAAATTTCATAGACATTATCTAATATTTCTTTTACTGTTCTATCTTCTTTTGCCATTTTTGCTGCTTCTAATACTTGATGTGCTTCTCCAAATGTAGCACTCTTTGAGTCCACTATATAAATATCTTCTTTTCTACCTAGCATTTCTCTTGCAACTTTAGCAGCTTGTTGAGTTCCACTAAGTTTACTAGATAAATGAATTGAGATAATTTTTTCATAACCTTTATTAAATAAATCTTCATAAGTATCTCTAAATTCTGCTGGAGAAGGTTGAGCTGTTTTAGGTAGTATTTTTTCTGTAAGTAATCTATTCCAAAATTCTTTTTTAGAAATAGTAACACCATCTTTAAAGGTGTTTTCTCCCATTTTAACTTTTAAAGGAACCACACTTATTTCTAAATCTCCTATAAGCTCTCTTGTTAAATCAGAAGCAGAATCTGTAACGATAGCTATTTTTGAACGAGTTAAATCTCTTTGTTCTATGTAGATATAATAAGAATAATTATCCTGACTTCCATTATATTCTGAATATTTAATTCCTTTTGTATCTTTTAATGCTTCATTTGCTAAATCATCGCTATCTTTTCCGTGTACAGCAAATATATTCAAAGTATTTTCATTTATATATTTATCGTAAACTTTTTTAATAAGTTCAGCTTGTGTTTCAGCTTTATCAAAAAAATCTCCATTTACTAATGAAATATAGTTTCCTACTTTAATTTCAACATCATTTATTTTAGTGTCTCTTACAGCTTTTGTAATTTCAATAGAATAATTTAAAGAACTTTGTCTTAAAATATCTTTTACTGTAGATTTTTTATTTTTTATAAAATGATTTCCTGCTAACATACTCTTTGTTTCAATAACTATAACATCTCTGTCATCTCTTTCAGCTGCTATTTTAGCTGAGCCTATTATATTTTTATTGTTAGGTAATAGATAAATAGTTTTTCCTTCTATTTTTTTAAGTCCTTCTTCTATATCAGAAACTGATGGATTTTTCGTTTGTCCACCTAACAAAACAGCTGTAGCTCCATTTTTTATAAATAGTTCTCCTATTTCTCTATTATCAGCTATGGCATAAACTACACGATTGTTTGTAGGTAATTCATTAAATATAAATCTATCATCTACTTTTACTATATCTTCTGCAATTTCTTTTTCAAGTTCTTTTTCATTTGTAAGAACATGACTATGTTGAATTTTCATATTTTCAATTTTAATGTTGTTTAAATTTCCCAAACTTCCAGCAACTTCAAGAACAAGACCTGGATTGTTTGTATGAATATGTGTTTTTGTCTTTTTAGTAGTTTGGGCACAAACCATAGAATCTCCATAAGTTATAATTTTTGATTTATATTCTTCTAAATCAAAATCTCCAGATTCTATTATAAATTCTGTACAATATTGAAATTTTATTTCTTCTTTATTTATATACTCTAATTTTTGTTTTCTATTTATTTGGGATTTTGCTATTCTCGCTAAATCTTTTATCATTTCAGGATCAGTTACAGACTTTTCAAATCCTTCTAAAACATAAAAAATTCCTTTTCCACCTGCATCTACAACTCCTGCCTCTTTTAATTTAGGTAATAAGTTTGGAGTATCTTCAACAGCTTCATTTGCTACATTTTTTAAATGAACTAGGAATGGTATAAAATCAGCTTCGTTTTCACCTTCAACTTGATAGTTTTCTGCAGCTTCTGCAACTTTTCTTATAACTGTAAGCATTGTCCCTTCAACTGGTTGACTCACTGCCATATAAGCTTTTTCTTTTGCTTTTACAAAGGCTTTTTTTGCAGTTTCTACATCTATTTCTTCTTTTTCACTAACAACACTTAAAAAACCTTGAACTATTTGTGATAAAATAGTTCCTGAATTTCCTCTAGCTCCTAGTAAAACTGCTTCTGCTATAACTTCTGTTAACTCTTCCATTTTTGGTTCTTCTTGAAGTTTAACTAATTCATTTTCTACAGCTTGTAAAGTCATAGACATATTAGTTCCTGTATCTCCATCCGGTACAGGATAGACATTCAAATCATTTAATACATCAGCATATTTTGATAGCCATCTACTTCCTGCTATAAATAGTTTCATCAATCTTACTGGTGTTAAAGTTTTTATTTCAATTTTCATTAAAGTTCCCTCCATTAAAAAGTTGATGGGCTAACTACCCATAAAGCTTTTACCATTTTTTTTGTATTATTTTTAAATCTATGTTTTATATTAGATTTGAAATATAACATATCTCCTTCTTTAAGTGTGTATATTTTATCTTCTATATATATATCTAATTCCCCTTCAATTATATAAACATATTCTTCTCCGTCATGTGAATAAAAATCTCTTCCACTCTCTCCATTTGGTTTTATTTCATACATAATTGGTTCCATGTTTTTCTCTCTTGAACTAATTAGTACAGAAAGTTTCGTGTTAGAACCTCTACTTTCAGCATACTTAATATCTTCTTTTCTAACAAAGTGAACGCTACTTTCAATTTCATCATCATCATCAATAAGATAACTAACTTTTACATCTAAAGAATTAGCTATTTTTTTTAAATTTTCTATTGATGGAGATGCTTTCCCCTGTTCTATTTGAGATAAAAAACTAGCTGAAAGTTGTACTCTTGCTGCTAATTCTCTAAGTGAAATTGCCTTATCTTTTCTACTTTTTTTTAATTTTTCTCCAATACTTTTCGTCATATATCGTAACCTCTATTAAATTTTTTTTAAAGTTTTAAACAAAGAATACAAAGCATACATCATTGTTCTTTGTCTAACTTTATTTCTATCACCCTTAAATACCTTTTTTATAATTTCTACTTTATCGTTTACTTTAATTCCAATAAATACTAAGCCTACTGGTTTTTCTTCAGTTCCTCCATTTGGTCCTGCTATTCCTGTAACGGATATTGCTACATTTGTCTTTAAGCCATTTAACATTTCTAAAGCAACTTCTTCACTTACCGCACCATATTTTTTAAGAGTACTTTCTTTTACTTTTAATCTTTCTGTCTTTGATTTATTATTATAAGTTATAAGTCCTTCTAAAAAATATTTAGAAATTCCTGAGACTCCTATAAGTTTACTTGCAATCATTCCTCCCGAACAAGATTCAGCAGTTGAAATACTTAAGTTTTTTTTCTTTAAGTATTCATAAATTGTAGTTTCTAACCTTTGATTGTCCTCTCCAATTATAAACTCACCTATCCTATTATATAACTTTTCTTTTATTTTTTCCACTTTCTTTTTATTTTCTATTTTAGTTTGTAATCTTATCAGTATTCCATAGTCTTTTACTAAGAACTCATAAAAAATTTTTGGCTCAGTAAAAATATCTTTTACAGCCTCTTCTAGTAAACTTTCTCCCATTCCATAAGTAATAATATCCTTTATGTAAATTTTACTTTTTAGATTATTTTTACTCGAAAAAAAATTTAAAAATTTAGGAAACATATTTTTTAATTCATTTGGAAATCCCGGAAAGCAAGCTATATTTTCTATAAAAATTGCTGGTGCCATTCCAACATCATTTTTAAAGCTAATAGCTCCACTAGGTTTTCTAATTTCCCTAATATTAGATTTTTTTAAATTTAGATTTCTACTATTATATTTTTCTTTTAATTCTTCTAACTCTTGTTTATTTATTTCCATATCTAAATTTAAAAATTCAGCTACACTTTCTTTTGTTATATCATCATCTGTTGGTCCAAGTCCACCAGTTGTTATTATTAAATCTACATTTTTTTTAGCGTATTCTAAATGTTTTATTATTTCATCTTTAACATCTCTTACAAACATTTTAAATTCTATTTCAATTCCAATT
>PDWI01021917.1_pt1 | contig 10312 bp, 8 predicted proteins | sample 1430891 | NCBI WGS metagenome assembly PDWI01 (sample SAMN01162508, study PRJNA174530) | Oral metagenome, whole genome shotgun sequencing project. | biome: Marine environment; feature: Marine mammal; material: Swab sample of the gingival sulcus; isolation source: swab sample of gingival sulcus... | reverse complement strand
AATGCTACTACATCAAACTGTTCTTTCATACTTCTATTGTAGAACAGTAGTATGTGCACTTGCAAGAAGTTTTGTTCGATATTTTAGATTGTGGTTCGCTAGCTACTTGCTTACAATTTTAATTAGGACTTGGATTTAAGTTCCAAGGTGAAAGAGGAATGGTTATTTATGGATATACTCTTGCGTGCGGTGCGTATAGTGTGTATAGTGTGTATGGAGCATAGCTATGACTGTAAGAAAAAATATAAGTTTGCCACAAAGAGACTATGATATTATCGCCCAGTTTGCGCGAGCACGGGGATATACTTTTTCTGAGCTTTTGAGGCAAGCAACTCTTGAAATAATAAAAAAACAGGAAGATCTTGGTCTCGCTCAGTTTTTGGCAGCACATGTTGATCCGGTCTCCGAAGAGGAACAGGCTGAAATCGATAGCCTTGGGATTGATTTTGATGATTTAACAGGTGTGGAGCTTAGCATCGATGATATCATATAAGCTCATATTTCATAAAGATGCTGAGAAGTTTATAAAAAAGTATAAGCGTGAAGGATTGCTGTTTTACCAAGCTTTCCATGAAATTTCTCAAGATAAGAATAATTTTTCTAAGTACGATATTCGTATCCTCGTAAATCGACCTGAATGTTTTAGGTTGCGTATCGGTAAGTATCGGGCAATATTTAGGGTCGTTGAGGCAAAAATAATTATTTATGTTCTAGATATAGGAAGTAGGGGCTCTATTTACAAATAGAAATACATTCACGCGTTGCTATAGGCAGGCAACTTCGCTATGCTGGGGCTATGAGAATGTCACAACTATTTTCCAAGACTTTGCGCGAAAACCCATCCTATGCCGATTCTAAGGGCTATGGGCATTTGTTGCGCGGTGGATTTATTCGTCAGTTGGGAGCCGGAGTTTTCTCCGCCCTGCCACTTGGTTTCCGCTCACTTCGCAAGATTGAGGGGATTTTGATCGACGAAATGGACGGCATTGGTGCACAGCAGATCGAAATGCCGGTAATCGTTCCGGCTGATACCTGGAAGGAAACACGTCGTTTTTATGAAGTAGGTGAGGAGCTCACCCGTTTTCAGGATCGCGTAGGTCGAGATATGGTACTCTCTATGACGCACGAAGAGGTTGCTACTTCTTTGGGCCGTTCTGAGATTAACTCATACAAAGATCTTCCTCAGCTCGTATACCAGATTCAAACCAAATGGCGAGATGATCCACGACCACGTGCAGGACTTATACGCGTGCGTGAGTTCCGTATGAAGGATAGTTATTCATTTGACCGAGACCAGGAAGGGCTCGAGAAGGTATACAAGGAGCACTACGACGCCTACCTCCGCATCTTTAAGAAGTGTGGACTTCCCGTAGTCGTAGTAGGATCTGACACTGGTATTATGGGGGGTAAGGTTGCTCACGAGTATATGTACCTCTCTCCTATAGGTGAGGACACCATCATCAAGTGTACTTCTTGTGACTATATTGCCAACAAACAGGTCGCAGCATTTAGACGAGATGAGCCAGTCGCAGCACCAGCTAGCTTGCCAGAACTCAAGGAAATAGAAACTCCTCACACCACGAGTATTGCAGATCTTGCAGCACTTCTTGGGGTTGAGCCCAAGGCATGTGCAAAGATGGTGTACTTCGTAGGAACTTTCATTGAAGAAAATGGAACCGATCAGTATGAGGCTCTCGTAGCCGCAGTCGTTGCTGGAAACCTCGACGCCGAAGAAGCTAAGATCAAGCAGGCAGTGCGCGCGCTCGAGCTCCGTCCAGCTCACGATGAAGAAATTGAAGCTTACGCGATGGTGCCAGGCTATGCATCACTCGTAGGCATCGCTAAGAACGAAAAGCTCAAGGTGGTTGTAGATACTTCTATTGCAAACAACGCCGGACAGGCTTGGGTAGCAGGTGCAAACAAGGCTGGTTATCACTTGACCGGTGCGATCTTCGGACGCGATTTCGAAGGCCCAGCCGCAGATATTGCCGGTGCCTATGCAGGCGCGCTCTGTGTAGATTGTGGCACAGCCCTTGAGATACACCGCGGTGTAGAGACCGGAAATATCTTCCAGCTCGGCACTCGCTACTCCGAGGCGATGAACTGCTACTACCAGGACGAGGAAGGCAAGCTCAAGCCTGTTGTTATGGGATCCTATGGTATAGGTGTTGGTCGTTTGCTCGCTTGTCTCGCAGAGGAGCACGGCGACGAAAAGACTTTGGTGCTTCCTATTAGCGTTGCGCCATTTGAGGTTGAGCTCGTGTCCCTCGTCAAGGATGCCGACGCTGCAGATGCGCTCTATGAGGAGCTCAAGGCTGATGGAATCGACGTGCTTTATGATGATCGCAAGGCAACCGCGGGTGTTAAGTTTAACGACGCGGATCTCTTTGGTATACCTGTGCGCATTACGCTTGGTAATAGGGGTCTCAAAGAAGGCACCGTCGAGCTCAAGGTGGGTAGAGGTGAGTCTCAGAGTGTAGCGCGAGCCGAGATACTCGATGTCGTGCGACAGACTATCGCTGCTTGCTACGCCGAACTTGAGGCATAGCCGCGACACACGCAAGCGCTGCGAGCGCTGGGCGTGATTGCACACGCGTGATGCAGATAGCGCTCCGGGTGCGAGATACACATAGCATGAGCGAGAAGGAGGGCAATTTTGTCCTCCTTCTTTGTCTCCAAGGGGTCCGAAGTGTCGGCGAAGCCCCATATAAAAAACAGAAAAGTCACGGGGAGGGGGCGCACACTTTTCTCGGATATGCTATACTCATAGCACTTGAGAAGTAGGAGCACGAGATGAAGAAAGAACTTGTATTGCGCAGAGCTACGCTTTTGACCGGTGTCACAAAATCAGCTAATTCTGACATTAGAATTTTGGATGGTTATATAGAAGATGTGTTTTTTGAGCAGCGTTTTGAGCAAAAGGATATTTCTTCTGATGCGGAGGTAATCGATCTTCCGGAGAGTGCTTATGTCGTTCCGGGGCTTATCGATTCTCACTTGCATGGCTATGGCGGCTATGGTACCGATCTTATGGATTCAGATGCCATACTCGAGATGAGCAAGGGACTCGCAAAGCGCGGTGTGACAGGATTTTTCCCTACCTTGTATACCGAAGTTCCAGATATTATGTGCAAGAGCATAGATGCCATTGTTGAGGCAGCCGGCAAGGAAGAGGGCGCCAAGATTATGGGTATACATCTCGAGGGGCCTTTTGTGTCGCCTCACAGGGCGGGCGCGCAGCCACCAGAGGGTATTAGCGAGGTAAATCTCGACTTGATGAAGCGTTTTGTGGAGCACGGTAAGGGGCTGTTCCGATCGATGACCGTGGCGCCTGAGCTCAAGGGCATGCGAGAACTTGCTATTTTTGCGGCAAAGCACAACATCACCTTGCAGGCGGGACACAGCAACGCAGAGTATAAGCATATGCTCGAGGGTATACAGGCTGGAATTTTGCACACGACACACCTCTTTAATGCGATGAGTCCGCTTGGGCATCGCGATCCAGGTGCGGTGGGCGGCGTGCTTTTGCATCCTCAGATGGCGTGTGAAATCGTAGCGGATGGCGTGCATGTACATCCAGACCTCATTAAGGGGGTGCTTCGCAACAAGCCACTTCACAAGGTGGTGCTCGTGACCGACAGTCTTACGCCTACCGAGCAAGAGTCTGGTGAGCTCCTCGCTGGAGGCTTCCCTGTGGAGTTTGTGGGTGGCGTATTCCGACATAAGACGGGCTCACGACCTATCGCAGGTTCTGGACTTACGCTTCTCGGCGCAGTAAAGAATATGGTAAAGTGGGGAGTGGCGCTTGAAGATGCTATCTTTATGGCGACTTCGTCACCTGCTTCGGTACACCGACTCGACAAGGTGGGATCACTTATTACGGGAAATCACGGAGATGTTACAGTTTTGAGTGCTGATCTCGAGGTGCTTATGACTGTAGTCGATGGTTGCATCGTATATAGAAAGGATATATAGGACAAAGGTGAATAGTTTGAGACAGCTTCGTTTGGCTAAAATATGGGCTCTTCTTGCTTTTGTAGCAATCTTTGGTATGCTCGATGTGCTCGGTTTTTCTGGTATGGGGGGAGCGCGACTTTTTGCGACGCCCGAGGATAAGACTCCGCCCGCATCTTCGCTAAGCCCACCGGTGAACTCAGTGATGAGGACTTCGCGAGCATTACTCGCATCATCGCATATGGGCGCCACATCAAGAGCTTGCGAGGCATCGATCGCTGTCCCAACATCGTTTTCCTGGATCTGGGATGGAACAGCATCGAGGATTTGACTCCGCTCAAGGCTCTTCCTAATTTGCAGCGGCTTTATATCGATGCCAACGCGGTGGAGGATATTTCGGTACTCGGCGCACTCAAGAAGCTGACCATCCTTAACATGAGTAGTAACCAGGTTAAGGATTTTTCTGCGCTTGAGGGCTTGCCGCTCGTGCATGCAGACCTTACGCACAACAGCGCGAGCTTTGATCTCGAAAACTTTGGGGATGACGTCCTCGCCCAGAAAAATGGTGCCCTCGTAAAGCGCTCCCTCGACGAGGGGAATAGCATAGAGTTTCGGGCAGGAAATCGCGTCGTGCGCGACAGCTCCTCGCTCAAGGTGGCTTTTGCGGATCCCAACATCGGCAAGAAGATTGCCGGTCTCATTGGGGAGCAGTATACGAAAGATCAGCTCGCCCAGATTAAGGAGCTCAATCTCCGCGGACTTGGCATTAGCAATCTCGATGGTATAGAGGCTTTGGAGGGCCTTGAGTATCTCGACCTCGGAGACAACAAGATCGACGATATCGAGCCGCTTTTCTTCTTGTCCAAGCTCAAAGTTTTGCAACTCGACAATAATAATATTCACGATTTGCGACCTATACAGAAGCTCGACAAGCTCCAGGTCGTGAGCATCGACAACAACAGGCTCAGCAATCTGGTGCCGCTGCTCATGCTCAAGAGCCTCAAGAAGGTGGGATTGAGCGACAACGGGCTCGTTATCGATTTTACTCCCGAGCAGCGCGATCCGCTTGCAGCTACCAACGCGCAGGTCATACAGGAGCTTGAGAACCGCAAGATTTTCTTGGCGACGGATTTCCTTGCGCCCTATACGCGAGGAAACTATGTGTCTCAGGTGGCTACGGGCGTGGTCGCGGGGGGATCAGGTGCTGCGAGCGATGCCGGAGGCGCTGCGGCTGCAACTGGCGATAGTGATGTTGGTGGCAACGCCGGCGAAGGGCTTGCAGGCAAGACCGGCAGTCCCGTGTGGGGCAAGGGCGATAGTCCTTACTTCGATGCGTGGCGTGGTCAGCTCATTGCAGATCCAGTACTCGAGAAGCTTGTGCGCGAGGAACTCGGCATCGGAGGAGCACCTCTACGCGTAGAAGACTTGGCTCGCCTCAAGAAGCTTAACCTTTATCGTAGAGGCGTAGAATCGCTTCAGGGACTTCAGTATGCTACTAATCTCGAGATGCTTGAGGCAACAGGAAACTCTATCAGTGACCTTTCGCCTCTTGCCGGACTCGTGTCTTTGCGCAGTCTTTTCCTCGATGAGAATATGATAGAGCGCGTAGATGCCCTGGGCGAGCTCTCGGAATTGAACTTGCTCTACCTTTCGCGCAATCGCATCGCGTCTATAGAGCCTTTGTTGGGGCTCATACGACTTGAGGTGCTCGGTATCGGAGAGAACGGACTGCTCTTTGACTTCCGCGAGGGCATCGAGCCTACTCCAGCTGGCGCAAACAGTAAGGCTATACGCACCTTTGAGGAGCGAGGCGTGCGCATCGAGGGATTCAACGGGAGTGCATATATAGAAGGAAATATGATCAAGTTTGCTTCTGCCGATATGATCACTGAGGGAGTGAGTTTCGCAGACCCAGCTTTGCGTCATGTGATAGAGGTGCAGTTGTTGCTCGATCCAGGAGCACAGATTACTCCAGAGATGATGGAGGCTTTCAAAGAGCTCGATCTTTCCTATCTTGGCATACACTCGCTCAAGGGGCTTGAGTTCGCGACTGAGCTTGAGGTGCTCAATATTAGCGGAAATAAGATAATAGACTTAGAGCCGCTGCGAACCCTCAAGAAGCTGCATACCTTGATCCTTGATGAGCAAGGACGCATTGAGGATTTTAGCCCTCTGGGAGAATTGAAAAAAAAGCTTGAGCTCTTATCGCTCAAGGGCGTGACAGGGGATTATGCTTCGGTGCTGACCAAGCTGACAAACTTGAAAAAACTTAACATAGAGCGAGCGGACTGTGCTTCACTCGCTTTTTTAAAGCCTTTGACCAAGCTCGTGGAGTTCAATGCGAGTAATAATGAGCTGAGTAATGCCAGCAGCCTCGAGCTCTTGAGTGATATGGCAGATTTGCGTGTGGTCAATGTGGCTTACAACAAGATAGAGGATCCACGCGCATTTTTTTCGATGCCAGCTCTCAGGAGCCTCGACCTTTCGTCTAATCCACTTGGCTATGATGAGCAGTTGAGTTCGGCTACTACCCAGGAGCTCATACTTGAAAAGACCGGCATGGTCGATTTGAGCTGGATAGGGTCTTTTCCTGAGTTGAGGAAGCTCGACCTAGAGTACAACCAGATTGCGACCTTGTCCCCATCTCTCAAACTCCCCAAACTGGAATATCTGAGTATTGCGTACAACGGGATGTCGCTTGATAGTGAGTTTAATCGCGCACAGCTTGTGGAGATTATCAGGCACATTGCGTCGGCGCCATATAAGTACGAACAGGGGGTCTCTTTTCTCGCGGGCAATAGCGCAACGACACCTATAGAGATGCCCTATGTCGTTTTTGAGGACGCGGCGCTTGAGGCGCTGGTTATATTGGCGAGTGGGGCGAGTTCGCGCATGGAACTTCAGCCAGCGCGTTTGTCGCTTTTGCGCAAGCTTGATGCATCTGGGATGTCTATCTCCTCGCTTGAGGGCGTGCAGTATCTCGACGGTATCGAACATCTTATTCTGCGCAACAATCGCATCGAAGACCTCAGTGTGCTTGCGCCGCTCAAGCATCTTATTTTTCTCGACCTCGGTTATAATAGGGTAAAGGATTTGAGCCCGCTCGTGGGGCTTATCAATTTGAGACGTTTGCTTGTCGACGAGAACAATCTCGTTATTGATTTTAGCGCCGATGCGGACCCTGCTGTGTCAGACGCGCAGAATGCAGGAGCTCAGGTGCCAGGAGCGCAGGGGGCTGGCGCGCATACGGTGGCGTCGCACGGAGTGGCGCAAGAAGCAGGCATGCTAGGCAGCGTGCAGACCAAAGCGCAGGCAGGGCAGCAGGCCAAGCAAAACGGTATGGGGCTTGCCTCTATACTCGCGCGAGGGGTCGAGATGTTGAGCGACCAAGGCTTTGATTATAGAAAGGGAAACCTCGTCATAGGAGACCCTTCGCAGGTGTCTCGCGATGCAGTTGTCGCACCTCAAGATATAGCGCCAGATTTGAGTGGATCTCGAGTGAAAAAAGTTGTGGTTAAACGCATAGAGGCGAAGAAGGACGAAAAAAAGTCCAAGACTTATGGCGTGCTTGCGCCTATAGCCGATCCTGCTTTGCGCGAAGCTGTCGCTCAAGCGATGGAAGCGGAGGGGCACCGGTCTCCGTCTGCACTTCGTTCGCTCACTGCATATGGCATGGGGATACAGTCTCTCGAGGGCATCGAGCTGCTCGTGGGGCTCAATCACCTCGACCTTGGACAAAATGAGATTAGCTCTTTGCGTGGTCTCGAGCGCTTAGTCTCCCTCGAGAGCCTTAGCCTCGATCACAACAAGATACGCGATATTTCTGCGTTGGCAGCCTTGTCTCGACTTCGATTGCTCTTGTTGAGCTCCAACGAAATTCAGGATCTCAGCCCTCTTGCACAGGCCATGCAGCTTCAGATTTTGGGTATTGCCGACAATGGGATGGAGATTTCTTTCACGCGAGAGGGGCGCCGCATTGCGCGAAGCAATGGGCAAATTCTGAGAAGCTTGTGGACGAGGGGCACGATACTCCGCCATAACTATGAAAATACTTTTAGTTTGGGCAATCAAATACGCGGAAATCTAGAAACTCGCGCAAAGTAAGAGTATGATATAGCTACAAGGTGTGGGGCTTCGCCGCCTCCGCGACCGCACTCGCCCGCGCGACCGCGAGCGTGATTTGCGAGACGACCGCGCATCTTGACTTTGTGCTACAGGAGTTATACATGGATTTGATACTGCGCGATGGTATCTTTGTTGCTTTGATGGTGATTGCCTCTGCACTCTTTGCAGGAACCGAAACAGCTTTTACGTCATTGAGTACCTTTCAGGTAGAGGAGCTAAAAACTCGAGGATGGTCGGGACGTAAAGCCTACGGACTTGCTCACAGACCAGATATTTTGCTCACGACCATCTTGGCGGGTAATACTCTTGTAAACATCGGCGTCTCCGCGCTCGTAACCTCAATGACCATCCGGCTTTGGGGTAGCACCTTTATTGGTATCGCAACCGCCCTAACCACCTTTACCATCCTCGTTTTCGGCGAAATCACGCCTAAACAAATAGCCATCCTTCACAACTTCAAGGTAGCGAAGACCATGGGGCCCGTGATTTGGCTGCTTTCTTTCGTGCTCTATCCCGTGATTATTTCTATCGGCGCGCTCAGCCGCTTCTTGGCATCACTTGGTCGCGGCGCCGAGGGCAAGGACTCCATCTCAATGGCAAACATCCTGCACTTCATGGATCAGGCCAAGGGCATGGGCGTCATTGACTCACAGGAGTCCAAGTTTATTAAGGTCGCCCTTCGCTTCGACGAAACCAGCGTGCGAGGTGTGCTCACCCATCGCCGCGAGGTCTTTATGTTGCCCCACACGATGAGCATAGGCGAGGCATGTGAGCGCGTGCGCCACTCCGGTTTCTCTCGTATTCCGGTTTATGGCGATGACGAGGAGGAAATCTTGGGTATCGCGCTCTTCCGCGACTTGCTCGAGCAGTATTTTGACGGCAACCGTGAAGCACCTATTTCCCAAATCATATTGGACCCCCTCGTAGTCCACGAAAACACTCCAATAAGTGAGCTCACACCCAAGTTTGGTCGCTTTGGACTTAATATGGCAGTGGTTCAGGATGAGTTTGGGGGCTTCGCCGGCGTAGTGACCCAAGAAGACATTGCAGAAGAATTCTTTGGCGAACTCTACGACGAAAAGGAATCAGGTCCACGCGCGCGCATCGTAACCAAGAAGTCGAACACCTTCTCCGTGGCGGGAGATATTACCCTTGCCGAATTCTCGGAGTTCTTTAGCTTGAGCCTCGAGGAGGAGAAGCATGTGCATACGCTCGGCGGCTATATACAGCATCATCTCGGTGAGATTCCCAAGCCAGGCGATAAACTCGAGAGGCCAGAGGGTAGTTATACCGTAAGATCGATGAAGGGCTATAGAACAGATCGTGTAGTCTTTACCAAGAAGAAGGGGGCATAAGATGGCAGTACAGCATATACGTATTTTCACGACCGGTGGAACCTTTGATAAGGAATATAACGAGATCCGGGGAGAGCTTTTCTTTAAGGGAACGCATGTTCCAGAAATGCTCGAGCTTGGGCGATCGTCTCTGAGCGTAGAGATAGAGTCTCTTATGGAGGTTGATAGCCTCACTCTTGGTGATAGTGAGCGTGCCGAAATTGCCGATAAGTGTTTGCGTGCGGATGAGGACAAGATTCTTATTACCCACGGAACTGATACCATGGTCGAGACCGCTCTCGTTATCAAGAAGCTGCTTGAGGAGCATCCCGAGCAAGCAGGAACTAAGACGGTGGTGCTTACCGGTGCGATGGTTCCCTACAAGTTTGGATCATCAGACGGGCTCTTTAATCTCGGTAGTGCGCTGAGTTTTGTGCAGGTGCTCGAGCCAGGTGTGTATATCGCGATGAACGGTGTGTATTTCCCTGCAGACTGCGTGCGCAAGAATAGGGCGATAGGGCGTTTCGAACGAACCGATATGGATGTTCCTAGCCTGTAGCGCACTTCTCTCGCGAGGTAAAGCCGCGATATTGGGAAGCTAGCAAATTTATATGAGAACTCCGATTTTCTTAGCGAATTATGAAAAATAAGCCACTTCGGCTTATTTTTTTTGCATTTTACTCCAATGCTATGATATTATGAGCAAGGTGTTATGCGCATAAGAAAAATTCTTTGATACAGAATTTTCTCTAAACACAGTATAGATATCTATATATAGGAGGATTTATGAAAGTAGTTGTTGTTGGTGTTAACCACGCTGGAACTATCGCAACTCGTACCGTTTTGGGTACCAACCCTGATGCTAAGGTAGTTGCTTTTGATCGTAACTCAAACATCAG
>PDWI01016265.1_pt1 | contig 10312 bp, 9 predicted proteins | sample 1430891 | NCBI WGS metagenome assembly PDWI01 (sample SAMN01162508, study PRJNA174530) | Oral metagenome, whole genome shotgun sequencing project. | biome: Marine environment; feature: Marine mammal; material: Swab sample of the gingival sulcus; isolation source: swab sample of gingival sulcus... | reverse complement strand
TAGATTTGATTGAACCTAAACGTCAGTTTGATCGCTCTAAAAATCCTTTTGATCCAAAACATCTCAAAGGACTTTCAACAGCAGGGCGTTTAGATATTGACTCGACAGGTTTATTGGTGATGACACAAGATGGACGGATTGCGAAACAACTCATTGGTGAGGATTCTGATGTTGAAAAAGAATATATCGTTCGTATTGAGGGGAACTTATCTGAACATGGTCTTAAAATGTTGAATCATGGCTTGTACTTAGAGGGTGAGTTATTAAAACCAGCTGAGGTGCATTGGATTAATGAACATCAGTTACGTTTTATTTTGACCCAAGGCAAAAAACGTCAAATTCGTCGTATGTGTGAACAGGTCGGTGTCAAGGTTGTTGGGCTTAAACGTGTGCGTATGGGTAATGTGGTATTAGGTGATTTACCAGTTGGTCAGTGGCGTTACCTTAAACCACATGAACGTTTTTTATAAAACATATCATCAAAATTAACGTGTTTAGTATATATAAGAGGCATAGTATATGAAGGATCAGATTAAGTTAATACATGACTTACTGGAAGAAATTTTAGAAGAAGAGAAAAATCCTGCTTTTATTGAGTTGTATCGATCATTTCAAACATCACTCAGTCAGGGTGATTTTGAGGCAGTTCAATTGTTGTGTGAAACGCTAGACGCACAACAGGCGTTGTTTGTGGCACAACTATTTTCTCTACTACCCTTGTTGATTAATATTGTGGAAGATGTGGCGTATGTGAAACAATTACGTTTGCAACAATCCACACAAAAAAACCTATTAGATCCTCTGATGTCAGGACTTGATGATGTATCCTCAGAGGTTCTTAAATCAAGTTTACAGTCTCTTCGTGTAACACCTGTTTTAACAGCCCACCCAACACAAGTCCAACGTCGAACTGTATTGATGTTGAGTGAGGATTTATCTCATTTATTAATGAATGAACCAGCAGAAACATCAGGATTATTTTTTAATCAATGGGTTCAAGATATTAAACAAGTCATTGCCTTGCTTTGGAAAACAGATCTTTTGCGTGATGAAAAACTCAACGTACAAGATGAAATTGATAATGCGTTGGAATATTACTCATCTTGCTTCTTCAAGGTGCTACCAGCTATTCACCATGAGTATAAGCAATTGGCTTCCGAGTATGTTCAGAACTCACAAGATATTAAGCCGATGGAAATGGGTATGTGGATTGGTGGGGATCGTGATGGTAATCCTTTTGTAAATGAAAATACATTGATGTTGGCAGCTCAATTACAGGCGAGCAAGGTATTTACGTACTATCATCAACAGCTTGTCTCACTTTATGAGCGACTTTCTTTGTCTGCTCATATGATGGTGAGCACCACTCAGGATTTATTGGATTTGGCAAATTACTCTAGAGATCATTCAATTTTTAGACAGTATGAGCCATATCGCTTGGCTGTTGTGACCTTATTAAATCGCTTAAAAGCCACCTCGCACGAGCTGTGTACACATCACAATCCTTTATTAGCACCTGAGAAATCTATTGGACGATACCACCATGCAGATGATTTTTTGCAGGATTTATATGTCATTCGTGATTCCTTAAATACATGCTCTGGTGTATTGTTTACGCAGGGGATTTTAAATGAGTTAATTGCCAGTGTAGAAATGTTCGGGTTTCATTTGGCAAGTATTGATTTGCGACAAGACTCAAGTACTCATGAACAATGTGTATCAGAATTGCTTAAAAATGCAGGGATTGAACCTGATTATGTTCATTTAGATGAAGCGTCTAAGTGTGCTATTTTATTACGTCAATTAACACAAGATCCTCGTACTTTAAGTTGTTCACAAATCGCACAGTCTGACCTCTTAAAATCTGAACTGACGATTTTAAAAACGGCTAAATTTTTACAAGACACTTATGGTAAAAATATCATTAAACAGAATATTATCTCTCACTCAACCTCGGTATCTGATTTATTAGAAGTGGCGTTATTATTTAAAGAAGTTGGGTTAGCGTCTCATATACATTGTGATATTTTGATTACCCCACTATTTGAAACCATTCATGATTTACAAAGAGCACCTGAGGTGATGTCGGCTTATTTTCAGCTTCCATTGGTTCGTACATGGCTCTCATCTCGTCAATATGAACAAGAAATTATGCTCGGTTATTCGGACAGTAACAAAGATGGTGGCTATCTATTATCGAGTTGGCAGTTGCACCAGTCTCAACGTGCTTTAGTGGCGATGGCAAAAGAACATCATATAAAACTTCGATTTTTCCATGGTCGTGGGGGTACAGTAGGTCGTGGTGGTGGACCTAGTTATTCTGCGATTTTGGCACAACCAAATGGCAGCTTATCAGGTCATATTCGTTTGACAGAACAGGGTGAAACCATTAATGCGAAGTATGGTCATGCAGGTTTAGGTCGTTATCACTTACTTTCATTATTGTCTGCAACCCTTCAAAAAACATGTCACTCAAAACGTAGAGGCTATTTTGATCGTTATGCTGATATTATGCATACATTAAGTCAATTAAGTGAACAAAGTTATCATCAATTAGTGCATGATCAGCAGTTTATGTCGTTTTTCTTGCAATGTACGCCGATTACTGAAATTTCAGTACTGAACTTAGGTTCTCGTCCTGCATCACGTAGAACTTTAGATGATTTGAGTGCTTTGCGTGCCATTCCATGGGTATTCTCGTGGTCACAAATGCGTGTGATGTTACCGGGATTTTATGGTTTGGGTTCGGCTCTAACGCAATTTATAGAACAGTCGCCTGAACATTTAGCCAAACTCCAAGAAATGTACCAGATGTGGCCTTATTTTAAAGATTTGCTATCTAATGTGGATATGGTGATGTCTAAAATTGATTTAAATATTGCACGTGCTTATGTGAGTTTATCGTCGGATCCTTCTGCCATGTGTTTATTTGAAATGATTGAAAAAGAGTATCATTTGACACGAAAAAGTTTATTTGCCATTACGCAGCAGCGTGAGTTGTTAGAAGATAACCAAAGCCTAAAAGATAGTTTGGGTCATCGTATGCCATACTTTAATCTACTGAATTATCTTCAAATATCCTTAATTCGTAAATTACGTCAGGGTGATTTAACACCAGAAACACGCAAAGCCATTCATATTACGATTAATGGGGTAGCCACTGGATTAAGAAACTCGGGTTAATCAGATACTTTAATTTTATTAAGTCAATGAATCAAAGAGAAAAAAGCTTATCTGAAACTGACAAAAAATCCCGTCTATTATGGATTTGGGGTGTTGTGTTTGCTTATATGTTGGTATGGTTTGTGACAGCGTATTTGGTGCCCACTGCATATCTTGGCTTATTAGGATTTCCTTTGTGGTTTGAATTAAGCTGTTTGTACACACCTTTAGGGTTTATTGTTGTGGCAGGTTGTTGTGTCTATAGGTGGCGTCAATGAATCTGCTGAAATACGTGGTAGTCGCTTTATATATCCTGATTATGTTTGGTATTGCATGGTATGCACAGGTTCGTGGGCAACGTAATGCCTCTCATGGAGAGTATTATCTTGGTAGCCGTAGTCTAGGTGGGTTTGTTTTAGCGATGAGTATGGCTGCGACCTATGCCAGTGCCAGTTCTTTTATTGGTGGTCCAGCTGCAGGCTATGTATATGGTTTGGGTTGGGTTCTATTGGCAATGATTCAAGTACCCGTTGTATGGCTTTCATTGGGGGCATTGGGTAAACGTTTCCATCAGTTTTCACAGGTGCATGATTGTGTCACCATCAGTGATGTTTTAATGGCGCGCTATCGTCATCGAGGGGTTGTGGTTGTTTCCTGTATAGTACTGTTGATTTGTTTTTTTGCTGCTATGACCGTACAGCTGATTGGGGCAGCACGTTTGCTTGAAACGGTACTTGGACTGTCTTATACTCAATCTTTACTTGTCTTTGTGGTGGTTGTAGGACTTTATACCATGATCGGTGGTTTTCGTGCTGTGGCATGGACTGATGTTGTGCAAGGTGTTTTTATGATGTTAGGTTCGGTATTGTTGCTGATTGTCCTTCTCTATAAAGCAGGAGGGATTTCTCAAGCAATGACAGATCTAGCAAATATTGATCCTGAGTTGCTTAGTCCTTATGGCAAAGGTGGCAAACTTGGTATTTCCTTTATGTTGAGTTTTTGGGTTTTGGTGTGTTTTGCAACGATTGGTTTACCACAATCTGCATTGCGAGTGATGGCATTTAAAGATGAAAAATCACTGTATCGTGCCATGTGGATAGGGACTATTGTTCTGAGTATCATTATGTTGTCTATGCATTTAAGTGGTGTGTTAGGACGTTTATTTTTGCATGATGTGCCTGTACCTGATCAAATGATGCCTATGTTGATGTTGAAGGTATTGCCAACGTGGGTCTGGATTTTGTTTTTATTTGCTCCAATGAGTGCCATTATGTCCACAATGGATGCTTATTTAATTCAAGCAAGTGCCGTTGTTGTGCGTGATATTTGGCAATTATGTATGGGTGTTAGTGTGTCGTCAGAAAAGATAACGACTTCCCGTGAACAGCGTAAAAATTATGGAATTCATATTTTACTTTTGTTGGGGTTGTTTTTTGCGGCATTATATCCACCCGATTTATTAATTTGGTTAAATTTATTTGCCTTTGGTGGGCTGGAGGCATGCTTCTTTTGGGTGCTTGTTTTAGGCATTTTTTGGAATAAATCAAATGCGTGGGGTGCCATTAGTGCCATGCTGGGTGGATTTATTTCGTATATCATTTTTTATTTATTTAAAACATCATTGATGTTCCACCCGATTGTATATGCATTGGGTTCAAGTTTTGCATTATTTTTGCTAGGGAACTGGGTGGCTGATAAATGGTGTAGGGATATGAATTAGTATTGTTGTATTTGTATTAAACTATAAATCTTGTGATCTTCTTTAGTCGTGGGGATTTTGAACGAATATTGATGTTTTATTGAAATAGAATACGAATGGCATTTATCTTTTTTCCTTGAATAGTGCAATATATAAGATGTATAATTATGCCAGTATGTATGTTTTTATACATGGTTATAATGTTATTTTAAGAGGATTTTTATGAAAAAATATCTAGGTTTAGGTATCTCACTGACGCTTGCTGTTGTATTGTCAGCATGTGGCATACACCACGATCCCGTGTTAGGATCATCACATGAGATGATTATTGATGATCAGACAACGACTGATGTAGATAACGGAAAAGATAATAATACTAACACAGGCACATCAGATGGAAAGGATCAAAATAATGGTGGCGATCCTCAGAAACCCAATGTAGGAAAAGATGACAATCAAGGTCAAAAAGATGACAACACAAAAGATAAACCCGAAAAATTGACGGGCAGTGCTACATATGTGGCACCTGTTTCAAACATTGAGATTGAAGCTCGGGGACTTTCAGGTTTTAAGGTAACTAAAAAAGGTAACTTTACTTTGACAGCTAATTTTGATCAACCTGCAGTTACAGGTGGTATGATAGATGAGATTAAGGTGAATAAGAGTGGATTTGATGCTGTTGCTGCTTTCGTTGTTAATGATGGTCAATTGGTAGAGCAATCAGATAAATCATTTAAGTTTTCTGGAGACTTGAGTTCCACGATTAGTGCCATGGGAAAAGCAGTAGAAGTTCCGGGTGAATATAGTGGTACAATTACATCAGATGGAAAAAATCTTGAGGGTGGTCAATTTAACGCGTCTAAAGATCATAAAGGTAAAAAGTATTCCATTTCAGGTACTTTTGCAGGATCAAAAGAGTAAGTATATGATTAATATGTGCTATTGCACGCGTATTGTATGATGAGTATTTGCTCAATATAAGGATATACCACATGTTTTGTTAAGGGCATGTGGTATTTTTTTAAACATTGTATAATGATAGCTTGTATAAGTGATTTATAGGCGTTTGTGCTAATCACTCATTTTTTTAAAGTATTATAATAGGACTTTCGTTGATGTATTGTAGGCGTTTAACACAACTTACAATGGTGATCTCATGCGTTTTCTGTGCGTCGCATGTGGTGTATGCCTCTGAAAAAATGGTGACATGTACATCAATCCAGCAAAAAGACCTTGAGGCTTTAATGTATCGTGCTGCACAGTCTAAAGATATGAAAACATTAAAAACGTCTTATCAATGCTATGAGAAAGTAGAGAAAAAAGATCCGTTGTTAATGTTGCTTATACAAGCAGTGATACAAGAAAACAAAGGGCAATACGCTCAAGCACAAGCACATTATAAAAAAGTACTAAAATATGCACCATCGCTTTATCGTGTGCAATATACACTCGGCAGTTTGCTTTATGCAGATTATAAAAATAAAGAAGCACACCAACTATTTCAAAATATCAGACATAACACCAAAGCGAGTGACACCTATCGTAAATATGCAGGAGATTACCTTGCTGCGATTGATCGACGAGAGAAGTTTGATATGTCTTTTAATGCTAATTTTGTCGTGAATAAAAATGTAAATAATGCGTCACCTATAAAAACAATTGAAAATACGGGCTTTGTCAAAAATAAAGATATGCTTCCCCAAAAAGCCTATGGGATTGCTGCTTCCTTTTCTATAGGGAAAAATACAAATATTATAGACTCGCATTATATTGACGTCTCCAATAGTGGTTCTGGTACTATTTATTTTGGGGATAAAAAAGAGTTTAATGAGTTTAATAATCGTACGAATATAGGGTATCGTTATCAAGATAGAAAAAAGATGATCTCAATCGCCCCATTTTTTACCTATCAAATGTATGGTAATAAATCTTATGCTTATTTGGGTGGGTTAAGGTTTCAATATAAATACACTTTTAATGATAAAGTGCGTTTTTCTCATGTGACGGAAGTCAGTGGGACGCAATATGCAGAAGAAAAAAATAGAAAAAGTAGTACACTGTTGCTTTCAAATTCGGTGATATGGTACCCGACCAACAGCCAATATGTGACGGTTGGTTTATCGCATACATTTTCCAAATCAACCATTAAGCATTATGGTTATAATGAGCATGCTTTGAGTGTCGGTTGGGGAATGACAGCCGGTAAAGGCTTCCATGTGGATATCTCTGCACGTATTTCAGGTAAAAAGTTTAAAGACAAAGCATGGTTAGGTCACATTATCAAACTCAATAAAATTCGTTCTGATAGAAATTACGCATTAGACTTTACGTTCTATCATAAAAAACTCCAGTGGAGAGGTTTTATTCCAAAGCTAAATGTTGAATTACGTAAGCAGGTGAGTAATATTCCGAGTATGTACTCACATGCAGAGAATCATGTATATCTTTCTGTAGATAGAGATTTTTAATATGATGTTTTAATAAAATTTTTGCTGTTGATACTCAAGTTTGGTATTTATTAAAAGTAAAATATGTCTATAAACTGTCATATACCAAAGGTCTGATTGTTGATTTTGACCATAGAGAAAAATTTCCAAATAAAAATAAGAGGTTTTACCACAACAACCTGATATTGACTTGACAAAATATTCAGACTTTATTTATAACGCTTATTTGGGGAATTCTGATGAAAAAGTATCTTGGTTTAGGTGTATCAATTGTGCTTACAATCTTGTTAGTGGGTTGTGGTACAACAGGTGGTGGTGTGGATCATGGAAGTGGTGTTGAGCATCTTACTCTCAAAGATCCTGTATTGGAGCCAAAAACAAAAATTGATCTTGAGAAGTTAAGTGGAGATGCTAGGTATGTTGGTGCCAACCCTTTAACAGTTCAACTGAAAGATGGATTGACAGTTGATTTGGATTCTAGACTAGTCATGCATGTGAATTTTGATGTTAATCGGATTAATGCTTCAATTTCTGGTGATTTTAGAAATGTTGTTTCAGGTGATAAGGTTCATATGGTTGGTATTGACTCTATGAACTTACTTGATCAGAAAATTAAAACCATGGAAGATGGTTCTATTGGTTTTGAAGGGGATATAGGTTCTTATACTGATGATCGTGGTGTTGTGATGGATAGTGCTTTAATGGATTATACTATGAATGCCTCAGAGGCTAAGGAACTGGACATGATTTTGGCTAAGGATGCTACCGAATGGACAGATGAAGAGCAAGCTAAAGCTGATAAACATTGGCTGGGTGCCATGGCTAGCTCAGTAAAACTGTCTGGTAAATACAAGGGTCACTTTTCAGGAGATCAAGCAGAGAAAGTGGACGTGAGTATTCATGCGCAAGGAGGTGGTATGTCAGTAAACGGTGAAATAGTTGGTTCTCAGCGGAAGTAGGCACTATTTCTTAATGAGTGACTTTTTATTAAATACTATCTGATAAGTATTTAAACAAGAGGGAAAGCTGGGTTTTTGTTATAAGAACTCAGCTTTTTGCTTTGTACGGATTGGTTATGTGCTGTGATATCATTTAGCAATGTTTATAATACCTTGATTGTCTTCTCTGTAAAAGATAGGTTCATTAAATTTTCCTTGAGTTTTTATAAGCTCTTCAGTATAGTATATTCGTGATATAGATTTTGTGAGGTGTTTATATGAAACAGTATAAGGGAATGTGTCTCTCTGTGTTAGTGATGGCTCTATTAACTGCCTGTGGTACAGCAGGAGGTGGTGGAAGTCATTTTGTTGAAACACCCGTTATAAAAGATAAACCTTCTGGGTCAGAGTCAACCGAAAAACCCATTGTGCAAGAGGGGAACACTTTACAGGAACCAACGCTAGCACCAAAAACAAAAATTGATATCGATTACCTAAAGGGTTGGGCTTCTTATAGACATCGTGGAAATTCTGTTAAATTTCAAACAAAATATGGGGAACAGTTTGAACTTGAAGGTAAATTTTTAATGGCAATAAATTTCTCTGAGAATAAAGTGGAAGCTGGAAAAATGAAGTTTGCCTCTAAAGAAATGAAACGTGATGATGGCAATGTTCGTATTATTGGTGCAGAATTATCATTAAAGCCGACTAAACTTAAACAGACAAAGGCTGGAGGTGTGTCCTTTGATGGAAAGATTGGCACCTTTACTTATAAAGACAAAGAAATGATTAGTAAAGGAGGTGATTTTATTGCAAAATCAAGACGTGAAATGGATATGGAGGAAGCCGTAAATTTTGATGGTGTTTATACAGGTCATCTATCAGGAAGTAATGCAGAGAAAGTTGATGTGAGTTTCGAGGCACATGGTGGTGGTATGTCCTTGAGTGGTGAGGTGGTTGCTGATAAAGAGGTTCCTAAAGAAAAACAGCCAGTTGATAAACCTAAAACACCTTAAATGAACAAGTATAGATATAGATTTTGAATAGGATAGTCATATGAAAAAATATACAACAATGGGTCTTTCTCTTATCGCAACCGTATTGTTAAGTGCTTGTGGTACGACTACAAGGGTATCAAAGGAGTACACCTATGATTTACTTGACCTTCCAGAAGCAGAAACAAAAGTAAATCTTGAAAAATTGAGTGGAACAGCAACATACAAAGCAGACTTAGCAAGCAAGCATGTGATCTTTACAAAAACGCATACTGATGTATATGCTGCAACAGTTGAGTTAAATGCTGATTTTCAGCAACGTAATATCTCGGGAACCGTTAAAATTAATATGACGGGAACGAAAGAAACACCACCTGCAGGCACAAAATCTGCTTTGTTAAATCTGCAAAATACGAAATTAATGCAATTAACAAATGGTCCTGATTTGGGTCGTGCTGTGTTTGCTGGTGATGTTACTGGAGATATTCTGGGTGATGTTAAAACACCTGTTGCAGGCGACTATAGTGGTGTTATATTAGGTAAATCTGCAGATATGATCAGTGGCTCTTTTAATGCTGCTAGTGGAAGTACGTCTATTAATGGTAAATTTGTAGGAAAAGCAGATACACCACCACAAGTCAAATAATAGACTTGATGGATTTTTGCTTACGAATTTATTGTTTCCATATGTATTTAAGTGTATCTTCACAAGAAACCGTATTGCCTTCTTGTGAGTCTTTACTTGCTTGCAAGATCTCTTGTACATATTCCTCTGAGAAGCCCATATTCTCTTCGAGATCTTCTAATATAACCATACGTATATACTCCGATAATTTCATGCCATTGATGGCTAACATTTGTTGAATTCTTGTGTATTCTTTGTCGCTGAGCCTCAATGAAATGGTTTTGCTCATATATGCCTCCCGTGATTAATATATATGTATTACATTGTAATACAATTGGTATATCAAAGCTTTTGTTGGCAGAACAAAGAAAAATTTTAGTTAAAAATGATAGATTATTATTCCTCATGAGTTTTGTTGTGTGGCGTTGCTTGATTTATTTTATCTG
>PDWI01010564.1_pt1 | contig 10316 bp, 8 predicted proteins | sample 1430891 | NCBI WGS metagenome assembly PDWI01 (sample SAMN01162508, study PRJNA174530) | Oral metagenome, whole genome shotgun sequencing project. | biome: Marine environment; feature: Marine mammal; material: Swab sample of the gingival sulcus; isolation source: swab sample of gingival sulcus... | reverse complement strand
TCTGTTCCCATGAACTGTTTCAGCAGGAACAGGGCAAGGAAGAAAATCAGGACAGAGCCAGCGATAAAAGACCATAGTTTAAACAAATATGTGCTGTTGTCAGGAACGGAATCATTCATCTTGAATCTCCTCTTTTATGGTAATTGCCAATTCGTTTCAGCTCCTTCGCAAATACGATTTCCCGCATAGCTTTTATTATTATGGGGAGTCGTGCTGGAGGAGTTTGAGACATCCGGGCAGTTACCTTTTATGGTAGACCGCATTGTGACTCAATAAACCCTTGGCGATCCAATGTACCAAAAAATGCTGTTTATTCCTATGTTATCCTTGCTGAACAAGAAAAAACGCTGCAAATTATTGTTCCTTCAGAAGAGCTAAAAGCTCTTCGGTGGAGATTTTGCCGCTGGTATCGCTGCCGGAGAGCAGGGAATCTGCCAGGTCTTTCTTTTCTTTGTGCAGGGCAACAATTTTTTCCTCTATGGAGTTTTTCACGACCAATCGGTAGATTGTCACAGGGCGTTTTTGGCCGATGCGATGTACCCTGTCCGAGGCCTGGGCCTCCACTGCCGGGTTCCACCATGGATCCATATGGATGACATAGTCAGCAGCAGTCAAATTCAATCCGGACCCACCGGCTTTTAAGCTGATAAGGAATAAGTCCCCTTCCCCTGACTGAAAAGCCTTTACCCGTTGAGCACGTTTTCTGGCCGGAGTCGAGCCGTCGAGATATTGATATGTTATCCCCAGTTGATCCAGCCGTTTTTTCAGGAGTTCAAGATGGCCCACGAACTGGCTGAATACCAGAGCCTTATGGCCATTCACCAGAAGCTCCTGTACCACAGAGGTAAAGAGTTCCAGTTTGGCACTTCCCACTCCGGTGCCGGGTATAACCAGCTCCGGGTTACAGCAAAAACGCCGCAACCGGGTTATTTCGGCGAGAACCTGTAGATGTCTGGTTCCAGTTTCAGGCCCTGCCTGTCCCTTTTCAAGCATTTCAACAGCCTGCCGCCGCTGTACCTCATACATTGCGGCTTCTTCCCTGTTCATTTCTACGTGCAGGGTTATTTCTGTTCGTTCGGGGAGTTCCTGAAGGACTGTGTGTTTCTGTCTGCGCAGAATGAATGGCTGAATCAGTTTTTTTAATCGCCGGGAAGCCTCGCGATCCTGGTTTTTTTCAATGGGATTTGCAAATTTTTTCTGGAAGTTTTCATAGGAACCCAGCAATCCCGGATTGATAAACCGAAAGAGAGTCCACAAATCCCCCAGATGATTCTCTATAGGTGTGCCAGTGGTTATTAAACGAAATTTTGCCTGCAGCTTCATCGCCGCTTTCGAACGTTTGGTCTGCCTGTTTTTTATTGCCTGGGCTTCATCAAGAACAACATTTTGCCACTGTATGGCAGAGAGTTTTTCTATTTCGGACTGTAAAAGTCCATAACTGCAGATTACCAGATCGAAGGGCTGTACACTGTCAAGTAATTTTTTACGGTCTCCTTCGGCAAAAAATTTTACTCGCAGGGTGGGGGCAAAACGTGCAGCTTCCTCGGCCCAGTTGGCCATTACCGAGGTCGGTGCGATTACCAGGGCTGGGCCCTTTGGTGCCCGCTTCAGGATTACGGCAAGGGCCTGCAAGGTTTTTCCGAGCCCCATATCATCCGCCAGGCATGCGCCGACTTCAAGTGCTGAAAGAGCCCCCAGTAAACGGACACCCTCCTTCTGATATTCCCGCAATTCTGCTCGCAGGGTGGATGGAATTTTCTGCTTTGGAACATTATGAAACCTTCTGATATTCTCTTTCCAGTTTCTGTCCTTTATGCTGGTTCCGGCTTCCTCAATAAAATTTTCCAGAGCCAGGCTGGCCAGTCCATGGAAGCGGACGCCTTTCCCATGGAGTTCCGAATAGGCCTGCAACTCGTCGAGCCGCCGCCTCAATTCCCTGCTGAGAGCCATGAAGCGGCCATCGTCAAGTCGTATAAACCGCCCTTCTTCCTTTCCCTGAAGCAGGGAGAGGAGCTTTTTCATGTCAAGCACATCATTATCGTCAATTACCAGCTCACCGCTCATGGCAAACCAGTCACGATCCTTTGCAATGTGCAGAGAACAATCTCTGGACGAAATCTCCCTGGTCACACTCATGGTTTCTCCCTTGGGCCATTCCAGGATAATGGAATCACCAGCCTCCTTGAGCTGCACCAACAATTCGAGTGCAACTTCAGGGCTTTCAATCAGCCACTCGTTGTCAAGCCCTGTCTCTGCGCAAAAACCGGGACAATTTTGCAGAAATTGCCCGACGTTTCTTTTTTCCTGTTCAAGATCCCGTGTCGTCTTTACTCGTGAACCGTCAACTTCGGCCAATACAGTTTTTCCACCGATACCAGGCCGGTAATAGGAGCCTCCAGCGGCCAGTGGTTTACAAAAGAGAGAAAACTGTAATCCATGGCCATAGGGCATCAGATGAATATACGGCCTGGAATCCGCTTCTACCTCGCGGGCTTCAGCACCTATTCCACCAATATCGGACTGAACCGGAAGCATTGTCGTGAGACTGCTCAATGTCTTGACAACCCTTTCCTTTGCATTTAGAGGAAATTTTGTTGAGAAACCAGCGATTTCAAGAATTGCCTTATATCTGCGGTTGCATGGGATGTACGCAAATTTTGCGGGACTCTTGCAAATCAGGGCATATTTTTCGTTGAGAATCTCGGGATATAAGGTGAAGCTGTAACCGTCGTCTTCTGCCAATACCCGTATTTCCGGGCTTTCCTCTACCAGTTCAAGCTGCATTAATTTATTATTTTTGGCAAAGATAAGCGGGTGCCCCACCAGGGCAGGTAAGGCCTGCTCCAGCTGAAATTCATAGATATCCGAGCGGGAGTAATATCCCCACGTGGTTGTATTTCTTGTCTTTTTTATGGAACTGACGATCCTGCGATCCTGGTCAGTGAGATAGTTCAGGGTATTTACCTTCGATGTGAGCGTTGACAAGGCTACCGCACGTCCCTTTGTCCACTTTCCGTTTTTACCTTGTTTTTGTAAGCGCGGAATGAGATCACAATCGCCGCTCTCTTCATCAAAATCAAACAGCCAGACAAGGCGTTCATTGCTGCCACTACGATTTCCTGCTTTTGTTTTTCTGCCGCTTTTCAGGTTTTCCAGCGCATCAAGGAGTATTTCCCATTTTTCCCGAGGTTGTATTCGCTCTGAAAGAGATGGAAAAGGATATTTGTTGTCCAGTCTCTTAAGAGTATCAAGAATATGGCCAAACTTGTTTTCTCTTCTGCCGGTTTTCAGAAGAAGGCTCCCGACTTCTTTGGCAATCCAGATGTAGCCAGCCTTTTCCGCTTTCTGGAATGTTGCATGCAGGCTTGATAACTTTCGCTCTGGAATTTCCCTTTCCTGCCAATTCAGGGTTAAAAGGGAAAACAGATATGACATATAATCAGAGTGTGCGTCCCCCTGACTTGAGTGAAACATCATTTCGGCCCTGCTGCGCTGGCCGCTGGCGTAAAGAAGGGTTTGTTCCAGGTCTTCAGCTATGGAGTTGCCAAGAAAATTATCCCTTTTCTTTTTCAGACGCCTCACATATTGCAGGGCTTCTTTCATATTGGCATTCTCTCCGGTAAAGAGGAGTGCTACCGGGTAGAAAATTCCGGCAAGATTTTGAAAGGAGATTTTGCGCTTGCCGGTTTGCCTTTGCAGCAGCTTTAATCCCTGACGATACAAACCAATAGACTTGTCATGATCTCCCTGTAACAATGCTGCCCAACCCAGGTAGGTGAATTTTCGTGGGGAGTCTGGCCAGTAATTCATCAGTTCATGTAGTTTTTTCAAATCTCCCCGGCCTACACAGTAAAAGGCAATGATTGAATTTCGTTCTTCGTCCACCCCTTTACCGGCTGTGTATTGTTCAAAAAAGGAAAAGAACTGGTTTACATCCTCAAGCAGCAGCCAACCCTTGTTTAAACGCTGAGTTATTACGCTGATTACAAATTCAATCGGTAATTGATCAAGATATTTTGCATCGGGTGGATTGAAAAGAACAGAGTCAATCGGTGAGGATGAGAAAAATTTTTCAGGGTAAGACATGTGCAGTTTATCAAGAATCTGAAAAAAAAATTCTTTATCAGGGTCTTCATAAAAGGCCACTCGGAAAGCCCTCACCCCATCCTCAAAAGAGAGAAAATAATGATATTGATCCCTGGAGTAATAGCTGTCAAAAAGATGTTTGTAAATTATTTGTCGGTAAGTGGAAAAATCGCCGTCGACGACGGCACATCTGGCGGCCAGTTCAACAATTTCCGGCGTGCAGGAGTACCCATTGTTCATTCGTTTCACAAAACCCCGTCCCTCAAGCTCATCAAGCAGTGGGGGCACGTCTTTCGTCGTTAGTGCCTGGCCGGTATTCTTTATGGATTTGCTTATTTCGAGGCAGCAGGAGATGAGCGCGCTTTTATCCACCCTGGTGTAAATTATCGACAAACATTTCAGGATAATCTGGCTGCCTTCAGGAAGCTTCGGGTATGTTTGTTCAAATTGTTTTTGTCCGGGACTCAAAATAAGGGACAATTGTGCACCCCCTTTGCCTTTTACTGTAGCAAGGTGCTACTGGAGGAAAAGATGAGATGAATACTGTATTGCCCTTTACTGGACAATACAGTATGGAGAAACAACAGAATGGAATATCGATGGAGGCCTTTATGCCTGCCCTTGTGCCCTATTGGTAGCTTATCGAGCAAGATAAAGATTCCAGCCTGTATTGGAGTTCAGATGTACCAGGTTATAGTCTCCGGGAGTAACATAACCGCTATAGATTGAGCCATGATCTGTGCGAACTGTAAGCTGGTAGCCGGACAGTCCCCAGTTGCCGCTACCGGAGAGCTGCTCTCCGTTGCTGACACTCAATGCGTAGGAGAGAGCTCCACCCGGGTAGAGATGAAACTCTCCAATGTATGTACGACCGCTTCCGGGTTGATCTCCTGTTGCTTTCCAGGCACTGACAAATCTGTCCGGGAGTGGGGGCTCGGAGCTTGAAGCTGTTCTGCTGCCATTATCACTCCCGTGGCTGCTTCCACCCCCTCCGCTGGCGGCAAGCGCAATCAATCCCGCTGTAATGGCAACACCTCCACCTATTTTCAAAAGCGTGGAAGATGAAATCGTTTCCTTGCGGATCCTGTGTACTCCGGTGGTGCCGGCTGCTGCTTTTGTATCCGTTTCGGTATTCAGCACAGGGGGCTTCTCTTCGGCGTCAGCGCTGGTGACAAAAACCTTGGTTGCTTCCGTTTTTTTTATTTCTTTTACCGCTGTTTTGGCGCTTCCAGTTTCAGTACTGGCTCCTGCAAGAACAATTTGAGCCGGTAGAACAGCAGTGGACATCATTACAATTGAGAGTGCCAGCCGCACAAAAATCCTCTTTTTCATTTTTTACCTGTTTAAAATATATGTTACAAAATTTACTTGAAACAGTTTTCGTTCGAAAACTAACCAGCATGGCTGGAGCAAATGCCTCAGCCACAACAGCCAATGAAAGTCTCAGCTGCAGGCTTCAGACCCTCAGTGATGATCTTCACATTATGGTGGTTCGTAAGCTAGCGAATTCTCGGACGAAAACTACCGCACTAAAAAACTCTTCCATTTGGTGGACTGCGGCAAATTACCAAAAAACATCTGGAAAAGCTAACAAAAATCTGTGTCAAAACAGAAATCAGACAGGAAGTATTGTTTCTGACGCTTATGAGAAACTCAGATTACAGGAGCAGCCTGAGCATATGGTCGGAAAGAACAGGATAAAATGGAAAATGCTATTGTTCCCATGACTCCCCACAGAGGCCGGTGTCATGGGAACAATACTGTCGATCAGGCAGGAAGAATTTCTCCTATTGAAGATAAATCTCTTCACTGAAACGCGGCAGAAGGAATGCCGCCAGTACATAAATGGCAAAGGCAACCATAAGGGTGGCCGTAAAGCCAATATAAATGGCAGCTATGATGGAAGCTATGGACCCTATGACGGTGAAGAGCCCATTAATAGCCCAGGCCCAACCCACAGCACCGGAGCCTTTCTCGTGTGACCCGGCAATTCCAAGGGCAAATGGCATCCCCATAAAAAATCCAAGAGGAAAGATTATTACCACAGCGGCAGCCATTCTCAGTGGGGTTGACCACTGTAAAAAATAGTTGAGCATTGGATCCTTAATCAGCATGACACATATTCCGTAAACAGGAATGAGGATAAACGGCCAAAACCGGGAAAACAGCTTTTTATGCATTTCGGTAACATTGGTTACAAGGCTGCCAACCCCTGCCGAGATCAGGAAGCCAAATACCACTGAAGCATAGGTATAGAGTGGAAATCCAACCAGTTTATGAAAGAACTGGATAAAGATAAGCTCAATAGTTATAAAACCCGATCCAAGACAGGCAAAGTAGGTAATAAAGGAGCCCTTGCCAGCCCATTTTTTTCGTCCCACCTTAGAAAAAAGAAGCGGCGTAAACAGGCATACGACCGCAATTGATAACGCTGCACCTGCTGTAACGATGAGATGGATAATGTCCATCGGTAAACCGTGCTTGACCGAATCATTGAGCAGTACCTTGATAGACATTTCTACATATGGATCCTCCATGGATACAGGTTTGAGAGATTTCCTGAAATGGTTAAAAAACGGTTTATCATCGGTTGGTACATCCATTCTGAATGGGATGGAATCTTCCAGTTCCTGTGAAATGCTACCTGTAAAAAACGATGGATCCAGTTTGGACGTTTCCGGCTCAAGCGGATTATGCTCCAGTTGAAAGTTGCCGGGGATCATCATGGAATTTACCCTGTCAAACTCTTCCTGTGTCCATGGGCTCTTCTTTATCAGCAGAGTTGGCAGATTGAACCAGCCCGGAGCGTAATAGACCAGAACGTGTTTTTCAAAATCCTTCAGTCCCATTTCCTTCCAGGCCCTTGCTGCTGTCAACACCATTTTAGGATAGACATGGTGGTTGACGTGCAACACGCCATTGTCTGTAAGATGGGAAAAATACTCCTTGTATGCATCCGTGGTCTGGAGATAATTGGGAGATACCGCTCCAGAGCCTGAGGCGACACTTGAGGTCGTGTGATTGGACATCATCTGGATAATATCGTATTTTTTCTGACTGGACCGCAGGAAACTTCGCCCTTCACCCCGAACCGCATTGACCTTTGGGTTAGTATAGGGCTCAACAGCATATTTTTCTTTTCCGAGCTTTATGACGGTTCCAACCATTTCCACAGCATCCACAGAGCTCGCCCCGAAGGTCAGGGCTCCCTTGGTTTCCTGTCCGCCTGCTGCGCCTATGACAAGTACCTTGGCACCGGTTCCTTCCTTAAGCCAATGGGAGGCAAAAACATAACGATCCCAGAACTGGCTGACTGCCTTTTCCGGCAGGGAGGCTCGCAGCTTCTCGTAGTCACCATCGAAGGTATAGTAATAGCTGGTTTGAGTTCCACCATCGTAGGCGACCCATATATATTCGGGGCGATACTGAATGAGGTCAACCCGTGAAATCCTGTCCCAATAGGTACCAAGGCTTCCACCCTGGAGGGTTCTGAATCCCCTTTTATCCATATGATAGTTAACTTCGAGATACTTACTGTCCAGTCCCAGCTGGAAACAGGCGGCTCCCAGAGCAGCAGCAACAATGATTCCGGCAACCTTTCTGGAATCAACAAGAAGGGCCAGAGACAGAAGAGAAAAACCTGAAGCCACAAAAAGCAGTCCAGGCCCGCCAAAGGCAGGGATAAGAAGCGGTACCAGCAGACAACCCATGGAGGCTCCAATCAAATCCCAAAAATATAATCGGCCAAACTGTTCCGCATGATTGGTGAAAAGGATGGAGAGAATGAGCCCGGAGAAAAAGAAGGGGACAGTAAGACCAGAAAAAACAACCAGTACCTTTGCGCCCAGTTTTAAAACGCTGGTAAAGTTGTCAAAATCTATCTTCACCTCATTGAGAAGAAAAAAGACTCCAGCATAGCTGAGAGCGAGAAGAATGCCTGTTCCGATCAGCCCCCTGTTGCCGAAGGTCACCCGATCCGCCATAATTGAGGTAACAACGCCTGCAATCCCGAAACCAAGAAGGGCAAGGGTTATAACCATGTAGGCAAAATGCGGATACCAGAGGACATCAAGAATACGAATCAACGATAATTCATAAAATAGTGTGGATAAGGCAATCAGCGCAATAAAGCCCATTGTGCGCACAGAAGCAAAATTCCTGGAAACAGCGTTTGACATTTTTACACCTTTTTTAGGGGGATAGCTCCAGCGAATGAAGACACTGGAATGGGATAGTATTTGAATACTTTGTTCGCGGCTTTTTGTCTTTGGCAAACAACTAGCCGGAACCAAGCAATATCCTGTTTTAGCGGTTGTTTTTAGTACCTATCGGCATACTTGTCAAGATTTGCTTCTTGACTGGAAATTAAAGGAAAGCCGTCCGTAGCTTCCTGCTTGATTTTTATGGTCTGGATGAAAAATGGTTTGCCTGCCGTGGCTGCGGAGTATCCCCCTGAAAACAGAATAAAAAAATCGGTGACGCTCTTTTTGTCAGCTGGAAAATTGAAATATACACATGATTACTATATTGTTTCCGGGTTGTATTCAGAATCAATGTTCGTTATAAAATATTATGCGTTGTCACTATCCAGTAGATAAAAAAATATCAAAACAACTCCTTATAAGTGCTTCGGGTGCGTTTCTTCTTTTCGTCTCGCTGGCCAGTCTGCTTTTTGATATTTACCCCTCCAGCAATCTCGTCACATGTACAGTACGGTTCGAAAAAGAAAATCAGCTACAGCTTTTTTATGCTCCGGGACAGGCCGGGAATCATTTTAACGAAAAGGACTCTGTTTTTTCAGGGATCGTACCTGGAAGAAAAATATAGAAAGTGGCATTTTCCCTGGCCAGTGCCCCTGTAGCACATATCAGACTGGATACAGGGAATAAACCCGGAATAACAAGGCTGTACCAGATCGAAATATTCAGTACGATTCAAAACCGGCGAATAATGAGTCATGAGGAAATCTTCAAGGGTTTTAAGGCAGGGAGCCCGGATGTTCAACTTACTCTGCACGAGGATTACGTTGCAATTCATGCCAGCAGTAATGATCCGTATATTTATTCCACTGAAGAGTTTGTTGAAAGGCCCTGGCTTTTAATAGTTGGAGTTCCCTTTATTTTTGCATTACTTGCGTATTCTTCCCTGCGTAATGCTGATCTGGAGAGACTGAAAAAAAATATTTGCAGCTACCAAAAAGCCGCCTTCTCATGGCATGAACTATGATGCCCTTGATGGCCTTCGAGGCCTCGCAGCGCTTTTGGTCGTAGCAGATCATACCTGTGCGAGATTTATGGGAGTGGGAGGGCTTCCGGGGTATGGATCTTTATGACGTTAAGCGGTTTTCTGCTGGCCAAACCATTCATTGCCAGGCCGGAAAGTATCCTGTCCATGCAGGCCATGAAGCAGTTTTTTCTGCGGCGAGCTCAAAGGATATTTCCCGCTTATTACACGTATATTTTTGTTGTATACCTGCTGCATCTTTCCTTTGATGAAGCCTTGCAGCATTTCCTTTTTATCGAGGGTAACGGTCATCTGTGGGTTGTTCCTCAGGAGGTGGTCTTTTATTTGCTGATTCCTGCCGTTTTTCTACTTAATTTTTTGATTTTAAAGGGAAGAATTTTTTTTCAAGTCGTTTTGGTGCTATGTCTGGCCGTTCTGACCAATATATTTTTAACCGTTGATGTTTTCAGTCTGTACGGGATGGCCGGCCAAAGACTTCGTTTGTATTTCGGGGTATTTCTTTTGGGAATTGCTGCATCGTACCTTCATGAATGGGTTAGGCAAAACATGGGGAAAGGATCAGGGAAAATCAGGATGATGGAAAGAGCAGCCTCCCTTTGCGGACCATTGTGTCTGATCTTGCTTGTCTTTGGTGCGACTATGCGGCTTTACGGTGGCGCCGACGTCTTTGCCCAGGATTACTTTAGCTGGTTTGGAGCCCTGGCTGCCCTGCTGATTCTCTGTATCACACTATCTCCCAACTCGTGGTTATCTGCTGTCCTTACGTGGAAACCTTTGCTGTCAATCGGGGCGGTAAGTTTTAGTTTTTATCTCATTCACCCCCTTGTGCTGAATATACTTTATTTGGGTGCGACGCATTTTTATGGGTATAGTCTTACGGGCTTTAGGCTGTTTGTGGCAACGACACTGGTCTCCTATCCCCTGGCGTGTATAATTTTTCATACGATTGAGCGACCCTTTACTCATCGTCCAGTGAAAAAATAGCG
>PDWI01010563.1_pt1 | contig 10316 bp, 5 predicted proteins | sample 1430891 | NCBI WGS metagenome assembly PDWI01 (sample SAMN01162508, study PRJNA174530) | Oral metagenome, whole genome shotgun sequencing project. | biome: Marine environment; feature: Marine mammal; material: Swab sample of the gingival sulcus; isolation source: swab sample of gingival sulcus... | reverse complement strand
CGGTTCAAGTTGTTCTCAATCAGTTTAGTATCTTTTACAACAAGCCCGAGTTGAACGTTTTGTTACCGGTGGGTATTTCTTTTTATACATTTCAAACCTTGAGTTATTCCATAGAGGTTTATATGGGTAAACAAAAACCGGAGCGGCATTTGGGAATTTTTGCACTATACGTGTCCTTTTTCCCGCAATTGGTGGCAGGACCTATTGAGCGTTTTGTAAGGCTGGGCAGACAGTTTAAAATTAAGCATCCCTTAAAATGGGAAAATATATCGAACGGATTAAGGCTGATTCTTTTCGGCTTGTTTATTAAAATGGCAATAGCAGATAATTTGGCACCAATTGTCGATAGCGTTTATGCCAATCCGGACAATTTCAACTCATTATCCATTCTTTGGGCGATTATTTTATATTCCTTTCAGATTTACTCGGACTTTTTTGGTTACTCTGTCATTGCGATTGGTTCAGCTCGGCTTTTGGATATCGATTTGATGGATAACTTTAAAACGCCCTATCTTGCCAAAAACATCTCTGAATTTTGGAACCGATGGCATATTTCTTTATCTACTTGGTTTAGAGATTATTTGTTTATCCCCTTGGGAGGGAGTCGTGTAAAAGTCAGTCGATTTTATTTTAATATTTTGGTTGTATTTACCGTGAGCGGACTGTGGCATGGTGCCAATTGGACGTTTGTTATTTGGGGAGCATTGCATGCTTTGTATTATCTGATAGAAAACTTGATGGGACGTATTTTTAAGATACAAAGCAGTCCGGGTTGGAATGTTTTTAATATGCTTAGGGTCATCTACAACTTTTCAATCGTAACCATTGCTTGGGTCTTTTTCAGAAGTGAGTCTTTCGACAAAGCCAAGCTTGTTTTTAAAAACATACTGGCTTTCAATATCGATAAAAATGAGATTTCCTTGCCATATACCAGCTTGGCTTTGCTGATGATTTTCATTATCTCCGACTTTGTGTTGTACAGAAAAAGATTTGATGTTTGGATTGCTAATCAACCTGCTGTTGTAAGGTATGTTTCTTATTTTTTATTGATATATAGTATCACCGCACTTGCCGGTGTCAACAAAAATCCATTTATTTACTTTCAGTTCTAATGAGCAAGAAATATTTCATAAAGTTCCTTATTCTGTTGTGTATGCTTTTGCTTAGCAATTACATATACAAATATACACAGTGGCCCAAAGACCGTGTAGAATATGCCGATTTATTAGACTCTTTGGACTTGGTCAAGAACAATACCGATATTTTATACTTGTCTTCGTCGTCAAATTATTTTTACCCGAAAACCGACACTTCTAAAAAATGGATAAGTGCATATTTAAACGATTTTTTCCCCGATAAAAGAATAAACGCCATTCATAAAGGCTACATGCATGCAGGCATATTTTTGTCAATTTTAAAGAATATCCCCGAAAACACCCCCATAGAAACCATTGTGGTATCTGTTAACATCAGGTCTTTGGGTGCTTTTTGGATTTACTCCGATGTAGAAACCGCCTATGCGTCGCAACAGCTGATTATGAATCAGGAACTTCCGGTTCTTTTACGAAGGTTTTTTTTGGCTTTGGGCTATTACGATAACAAAACAAAAGAAGAAAGAGAACAACAGTTTTTAACGGCTTGGGAAAACGAAGTCTTTACGCAGACCGATGCCTCATTTCCTTTCAAAAATGTAATTGAGTGGGACAAAGCAGTCGCTAAAAGTGGTAAATACACCCATCCGGACGGAAGTTGGGATATGCCTAAGTTAGAGTACGCTTGTAATTTGGTAAAAGCCTTTGCTTTTGAAGTGGATTCTTTAAACCCCAGAGTTCAAGATTTTGACAAGATTGTGGATTACTGTAAAAGCCGAAATTGGAATTTGGTATTTCATATTTTGCCGGAAGATGTAGGCAATACACGTAAGTTGATAGGAAAGGAACTGAATCATTATATTTCGAATACGGCTGATTATTTATTCGAGCGTTATCAATCTAAGGGGGTAAATATCGTCAATAATTATAATTTGCTCGACAATTCGTATTTTTATGAGAGCTACCCTACCGAGCATTATTCTTCTTACGGGAAGTTGCAGGTTGCAGCTTCAATAGCACAACAGCTTAAACAATACTATTCTGAGAGTTATAAAAATATTAAGATACCTGTTCCAAACAGAAATACTAATAGCCTTCAGGCTAAAATTCAAGAGAAAATACAAATTATAAAGTCGGACTCAGTTTGGTTTCAAAACATTAAAAATAAGGCGGTTAAAAACAATATTAGTGTAGATAAACAACTAGAACTCGATGCAAAATGGCTGATTGATAAAGAATAAATTTTTACTTTGAGTTAATTTGTTTTTTTATTAACTTGCACTCAAAGTTAATTGATATGAGAGCCATAACATTACTATTGACGTTTACCATATCCCTCATTACGTATGGTCAGCAGGGAATGATACAAGAGCTTGAAATGTCTAAGAAAGATTCTCTTAGATTGCGTCAAGTGCCCGAATTAAAAGTAAAACCAAGTTTTCTTCACAATAGAGCCCCCTTACCCTCGTCTGTAGACAATTCTATCTACCCTTATTGGAGGGGTATTTTTTGGCAAAGCGGTTGTTCTTGTGGTCAAGCCTCGTCGGAGGGTTATGTGTTTACTTACGAAATTAACCGAAAGCGAGACTTAGACGCAACATTAGACGAGAATCGCTATCCTTATAGCTTTACCTACAATTTTTTAAATATTGGCAACACGGTATGCGGAGCTAGTTGGTTGGAAAGTCAAGATATTATTAGAGAAGCAGGAATCCCTAGCCTACCTGTCAATGGAGGCGTTATGACCGATGGTTCTATGAGAAGGTGGCTAGATGGCTACGATAAATACTATAGTGCTATGCAAAACCGAATCAATAATGTTTATGGCATCCATGTGGGTTCGCCCGAAGGTCTCGAAATTTTAAAAAATTGGTTGCATAATCATTTAGAAAATTCGTTCTACGGAGGTTTGGCTTTTTTTTATGCCAATCACGTTAACTATCCCGAAGTTATTCCTGAAGGTACTCCCGAAGCCGGCAAACATATTATTACCGGATTTTCTAACACATCGCACGCCATGACCATAGTCGGCTATAACGACGAGGTTCGTTTCGATTACAACAACGACGGGCAATACACCAACGATATTGATATAACAGGAGATGGTATTGTTGATATGCGTGACTGGGAGATTGGAGCTATCAAAATTGCCAACACCTACTCCGGAAGTGTGTCAGGAGGTCCTATCAATTGGGCTGACCAAGGTTTCTGTTATGTTATGTACAGAGTATTAGCCTATCACAATGCTCAGGGAGGTCTATGGGACAAGAGGGCTTATGTGTCCGATGTTAAAGCATCCTACTCCCCGCTTTTAACAGCTAAAGTCAATCTTACTTACGACTCCAGAGATAAAATAAAAGTTATGGCAGGGGTATCAACCGACTTATCAGCTACATTTCCCGAGCACATAGAAGAATTTCCTCACTTTAGGTTTCAAGGCGATGCTCTATATATGCAAGGAGGCGATGAGGAAACCGACAAAACCATTGAATTTGGCTTAGACCTTAGCGAACTTTTAAACTATGTAGATTCCAATCAAGCAGCCAAATACTTTTTGTATATAAAAGAAGATGACGAAGACAACGAAGGAACAGGGCAGGTTAACAGCTTTTCAATTATAGATTATACCAATGGCGAAAACGAGTGGGTGTCTCCTCAAAGCAATGTTGCTATTGTCGATAATGGCAATACACTTCTATCGGTAGAAAGCACCACTAACTATTCCGATGTCAAAATTGTAAACGACACCATTCCTAAAGCAGAGCTTAACAACCCGTATTTGGCTCAACTAACTATAGAGGGCGGAACAGCACCATACCGTTGGTTTCCTTTTTTCGATTACAAAATTACAACGCTCCCACATGCGTTTACACCTATTACGGGGGTCAATGTTTCGGGTGGTTATAGCAATGTTAATCTTGATTTTGAATTTCCTTTTTATGGCGAAAAATACAATTCCGGAACGGTAAGTGAATACGGTGCGTTAATGTTCGAGTTTGAGGATGCCAATGTACCATACGATAGAGATTATAGTATTTTAATGCGTTATTTTAAGAGCATTGCTCCTTTCTATGGGTACTCAAGCGATGCCAATATTCGTTACCAAGGCAATGCAGACTCAGCATCCGTTTATTGGGATGCCACTTTCGACAATCAATCGGTTGAATATATGATTACATTATTTCCCGATGGCACTATTTATATTGATTATGGCGATGGTACAACACCCGATGACCCCGAATGGTCGGCAGGCGTAACCAAAGGCGACCAAATCTCGTATCAAGAATTTGATTTTTCGGGTAAAAATTTCCCCGCCAATACCAGAATTATCCTTGAGCCTCGCCCATTCCCTACCGGCTTAGATATTGATAATACCGGTCTGATTTTCGGTACGCAAACAGAGGAGTTTGAAGGCGATTCCATATTTGTAAAAGTAGTCGATAATAATTGGCTTACCAGTGTTAAAGGCTTTTTATTTACCGAAAGAGGACTCTTGTTTTCTAATTATCAGATAGAAACTCCCAACGATAGTATTCTCGAATACGGCGAAACAGCCCAAATATCTTTCGATTTATCCAACATTGGAGAATCCTCTGTCAATAATATTAACCTAAAGCTTCATACTTACGACAGCCTTTACACATTGGTAGATAGTTTAGATTTTTTATCTACCCTAAGCTTAGGCAATGTACATACTTTTAATCAAGCCTTTGAGTTTGATGTAGCCAATGTAATACCGGACAATAGCCCTATTACCTTTGTTCTTGAAGCTGAGGCAGACGAAATTTCGGCTTTCGACACTATTAGTTTTATAGTAAGAGCTCCCTTATTAGAGCTTGTTAATACCGAATTTATAGATGGCGAAGATTATATTTTAGACCCGGGAGAAACTGGCGATCTAGTAGTAACTTACAAGAATGTAGGCGGTTCGGCAGCTACCAATTTAACAGCAACTTACGCCCCCTTAGACACTTATATTACCATAAACAGCATTAGTAACGACACTAAAGCAGAACTTCTGCCGGACTCCACTTGGGCGGTTACTTTAAACATTACAGCCGACGGCTCTACACCGGAGGGTTCTGTTAGCGATTTAGATTCTGATATTGATGGCGACAAATCGTATCATTCCGACAACGACATTTATGTTGGCATTGGTTTAACCATAGAAAATTGGGAAAGCGGAAATACAGAGCAATTTCCTTGGGGTGCTTCCGGTAATGCTGATTGGTTTATTGACAATACCACTATGCACGAGGGCAATTATGCCCTTAAGTCCGGCGAAATAACACATAACGAAGAAACCGTTTTAAGCCTGGTTGGTACTGTTGCTACCGCCGGCAACCTCTCGTTTTATAAGAAAGTATCCAGCGAGTCTAACTACGATTTTCTAAGGTTCTATATCGATAGTGTACAGGCAGGCGAATGGTCCGGAGAGACAGACTGGACACAACACACATTCTCCCTTACAGCTGGGCTTCATTCTTTTGAGTGGAAATACGAAAAAGACCAATCTGTTTCTAGTGGCGAAGATGCAGCATGGTTGGATTATATTGTGTTTCCTGCTATAGACTTTTCCGATCCGGAAATAGAAACCTCGATGAGTGCATTCGAAAAAACAATGTACATTTCAGAAACCGATACCGATACCATAGTCATTACCAATGTTGGTGGAGGGTTGTTGAGCTATACCGCAACTATTGACAATGCAAGCCTAAATTCTAATACCCCTCCAAGCACCAACAATGCCCGAAGTGTGGCAGGTTCCAGCTTAACATCGAACACAACGGAGATCGTTACCGGCTCCCCTATTACTATAGAGCTTAGTTTATATAATGGTAGTCCCGACAACGAATATATAGAAGGGCTTACCCTTAGTTTTCCTTTGGGCGTAAGTTTAGATTCTGCAAGCCATTTTGTTGGAGGTTCGGGAGGTGTAATGACCTGGGACGCTACCCATGGCAATGGCAGCAATGTTAGCTGGTTTGGCGAACAAGATGATGGTTGGGGCGTTTTACACAGCGGAGAAACAGCCGTAGCAAAGTTATATTTAAGCATTGACGAAGCCATTCAAAACTCTGTCATTATTCAATATCAAATAGAAGGCGAAGTATATGCCGACGCACCACATACCATTACAGATTTTCTGGTGTTTACCAACAATGGTGTTAACGACACTTGGTTAACTTTAAGTCAGCCTAGTGCCAATATAACAGCGAATCAAAACAGCGAACTGTTCCTTGATTTTAATACCTATTCAATTCCTGAGGGCACTTACAATTGCCATATTACTGTTAACTCAAATATCAATAGTGTTGATATTCCGGTAACTCTCAATGTAATGGGATATGTACAGATTGACGAATACACCAATGGTATCAATGTTTTTCCAAATCCAATCGAAGATGTCTTTATAATTGAGCTCGATAGCAGTTCCGAAAGTCGTGTTGAGATTTTTGATGCAAGCGGAAAACTGGTAAGTTCGAGCTTATATAAAACATCCGGCATAAGAATTAATGCCGGTCATTACGAAAAAGGATTGTATTTAATTGTAGTGCATCAAGATAACAAAAGGTTTAAAAAACAAATTGTGATTGCTCCCTAAACACCTGTATTCGGTTTAAATTGTACTCACAGAAGTAGGTCATTAAAGTCCGTATAAACGCAATTATCGGAAGGCTATCGGGACAGTGCGAGAGTATTTACTGCCCTAATGGCATTATCAACTTTCAACTTTACAAACTTTAAGAACTTTCTACTTTACGAACATTACAAACTTTAAAAACTTTCAACTTTACAAACTTTCTACTTTATAAACTTTACGAACTTTCAACATTATAAACTTTCAACTATCAACACCACAAACACATGAAATTAATAGCAGAGAGTGGTTCCAGCTCCACTGACTGGAGAATCATCGGCGATAATATAAATATAGGATTTAAAACTAAAGGCATCAACCCTCTGTTTTTAGACGAAACGACACTTCTAAAAGAGATAAGGCAAGCTTTTCCTAACGATATAGCATTAGACGACATCCTTCAACTGTCTTTTTACGGACCCGGCTGCTCTAGTCCGGAGCGTTGCAATTTGGTAAAAGCCCCTCTGCAAAACCTATTCAGTTATGCTAATATAGAAGTTAATACCGATTTATTGGCTGCTGCCAAAGCTTTGTTTGGTAAACAAGCCGGTATAGCCTGTATCTTGGGTACAGGCTCTAATAGCGGTTATTACGATGGTACACAAATTGCGGAGCACATTCCCTCTGTCGGTTATATTCTGGGAGACGAGGGTAGTGGTGCTCATTTAGGGTTACAGTTTATAAAGGCTTATCTCAATCACCAATTAGAAAAAGAACTCTCCGACAGCTTTGAGCATCAATATCAACTGAGTGTTTCCGACATTATAGACAAAGTCTATCGAGAAGCTTACCCTAACCGCTTCTTAGCGAGCTTTGCCCCATTTATTAAACAAAATTTGTCGTTTGCATCGGTCAATAGCATTTGCAGCAAGAGCTTTTCTAGTTACATAGACCTACATATTCTCCCTTACAAAAATAGCTTAGCATCCGATATTGCTGTTGTTGGCAGCATAGCCGAACACTTTCAGGAATTGTTACAAGAGGTCGCCCAAAAGAAGGGGTTTAGGTTTTGTAAGATTATAGCCCAGCCTATAGATGAGCTTGTAGCACAAGAGGCCAGCACACACAAGCATTAACTTATAGCCCTTAAAAACAGTTTGGAGAGGCAAAGAACATAATTCACTGATTATAAAGAGGAGTTAAATTAACAAGATTCTAAAAACGGTAGGTCAAGCCCAATCTAGCTCCAAAGCCTGTAAAGCGTTTTTGCAAAATAGCCGAACTCTGATAAATAGATGTTAAATTTCGCCTATAGAAAGGCTGTACGTATAGGTCCAGACCATTACGAATCTGATATTCTAATCCCAAGCCAACATAAGCCGTTACCTGAATATTCATAAATGGCAATTCCGAATTTTCTAAATTATACACGACATTTTTGTCTAGTGCACTAATACCTTTACCTTTAGCGTTAATCATAAAACCCAATACAGCACCAACAGTTGGTCTTAGAGTTAGCTTATTAAATTTAATACCATAACCTACAGTCAAAGGCAACTCTAGGTAAGAATATTTATTGATATTTTGGTAGGTATTGGTATAAATGCTGGTGTCGAGACCCTCGTAATAAGTTGTGTCGTAAGTCGTAACTCGAATGGTATCATAGCTAAGAATTTTTACCGAATCCATAACTTGAACATAGGTTGTATCATAAACTTTTCGCCAAAGGGTATCTACTAGGATATATTCAGGATATTCAATTCTACGAATGGTATAGCTAGACTCAACAAGCTTGAGTAACATATTTTGTTTTGGAACAATCTTGAAATCTACACGCTCGACAATTCTATTATAAAAACCATTCTGTTTCAACTTGTATTTAATAGCCTTTTTAGATTCTATTTTTGTCGTTTGATATTCAAAGTTTTCGTAAAGTGTTGTATAAGCCAAACCCGTTGATAATCTCCAGTTGTTACGATTGTAATGAGCCTCAGCACCAAAACTGTAAGATACACTTGCCGATGTGGCGTTGCTATTAATGGCTGCAAAGTCGGCGGCATTATCGGCGTTCGATTTAACATTAGGAATAGTCGAAAAAATACTGATGCCCGGAGTTAAAGACCAGCTAGAATTTTTGTTAGACTTCCGGGCTTCTACTATTAAAGTGTCGTAATACACAATAGTATCATAAATCCTTAAAGTGTCGATAAATTCGCTTTGAGGCTTAATGTAAACCTGTGTATCGACAACATCATTTCTATCAACTTCGTTGTGGGTTACATTGGTGTTAGCCTCCTTATTTTGATAAGTTGGCATACTATGGCTAGCTGTAGCCGTATTGTGCTCTAATTTTTGCTTGGGCTGTTGTTTTACCGGTTCACCGTCTTTATAAATGTTAGACGGCTTTTCCAATTTATCAATATTAGATGATTGTTCCGGTTTAGATGTTTTATCAAGCGTTTGTGCTTCTGATTTTGTATCATCATCGTCATTATCGACAAAGGCTGCAAAATTATGCTTGCCCTGATTGGACGGGTTAGTCGCATTGTTGCTGTTATTATCAGCATCTCGATTTAATCCGGCATTGTTACCCCTGTCTTCGGTCAATGTTATTGTTTCTGAACCTGAAACAACTTTTTGATTTTCAAAAAGATACTTATAAGAAAAGTAAGACACTAATACTAAGCCCAAAAATGCAGCTACCAAAGAATATATATTTAGAGAAGTAAGCCCAAATTGCCAGAAAGAACCGGCTAATTTAGAGCTGCCGGATATGGCTTTCCATACCTTTGCACTTGGTTGAGGACTGTAATTAGAAAACTTACTTTGGAACAGTTGCGATAGATTTTTATCATCTAATTGCCCCTCTAAATTAGACCATGTGTCAGCACTCGGTGTTACTGTAAAATCAGATAAACCGGATTCGAAAATATTTTCTATGTTGCTATTGTTCCTGTTTCGTGTAAATTAAATATGAAACAGATGGCAAAAGCCATAGATGTAAAAAAATGTACGATGGCAAATGGGTCTGATGTCGAAAAAACTACCGGATATATTTCATTTAGGGGTCTATTTTGCCATTCTTCTATTTCAGGCAGCATTTTATCTGTAACGTTTGATACAAAGCTTTCACTTACATCAAATCCATAGATTTCTTCTATCTGCTCTGATATTTGCCTTGTTGTCATTCCTCTTGCATACATTGCAATTATTTGCTGCTCAATTTTGGATATGTCTTTTTGTCTTTTGGGTACTATTTTAGGCTCAAATGAACTGTCTCTATCTTGTGGCACAGAAATTTCTAATTCTCCATAACTACTTCTGACTTTCTTTTTTTTGTACCCGTTTCTTGCATTATCATTTTCGCTTCTGGCACTTTTTTCATAGCCTAGATGATCTTCCATCTCTGCTTCCATCATGCCTTTTATTGTGCCTCCTAGAAGGTCTGCAAGGGCATCCTGAATATCCGCAGCTGATTGAATGTCATACTCTTCCAGTAGTCCTGCAATAATTTGTTTCTTGCCTTCTGTTAGTTCTGTAACTTTTCTTACTTTTTTTTCTACCATTTTAAATAGCCTCCTTTGGTTATTCTACCATAGAAGGCTATCTTAATTTCTTATTTACAGACTTTTTCTCATAGTCTC
>PDWI01054091.1_pt1 | contig 10317 bp, 3 predicted proteins | sample 1430891 | NCBI WGS metagenome assembly PDWI01 (sample SAMN01162508, study PRJNA174530) | Oral metagenome, whole genome shotgun sequencing project. | biome: Marine environment; feature: Marine mammal; material: Swab sample of the gingival sulcus; isolation source: swab sample of gingival sulcus... | reverse complement strand
ATGGCCTCGGGGCGCAGGGCGATCAGCCACCAGACCCCCAGCCCCATCTGCAACAAGGTGGTCCACTTGAACCAGGCCATGCCGTGATCGATCTGGATCCGGACATCATGGCCACGGTCCTGTTTCCACCGGCCGAAGGCCGCCAGCCCCAGGCCCGCCACCGCCATGGCCCCGAAGACCATGTGCAGGTACCGCGGCCAGAGGGTGGGTTCGGCAAGGTTCCAGTTCGTCCCACCGGGCTGGGCGAAGTAGACATGCCATCTTTCCGGCGTCAGCGCCAAGGTCCAGTTGTGGCTGAAAAGGAAACCGATATACAGCATGAGCAACGCCGAGAACCCCACCAGGACATTCCGTCCGCGCCCCCAGCGGTCGAACTTGTAGTTGAAAAGATACATGCCGTAGTAGGCCAGGATCAGCAGCCCGATGATGGAAAGCCAGGCCACCGCCATCAGGATACTGCTGGCATAGACGAAGTGCCCATAGAGGACCTGCAGGAAGAGCAGAGGCGCCACGCCGGCGTTCACCGCGAAGGCCACGCTGAAGGGCAGCTTATGCGACATGTCCCGGGAAATGGCCAGGGAATCCGACGTGCCCCGCAGGCTGGCGACCAGGGCGATAATGGTTCCGCCGAGCATGAGGTTCATGAACACCACATGCAGGACAAAGGTGAAGGTCAACAGGACCTGGAACCACCCCCAACCGATCGGGATGGCATCGGGGGCGGGAATGAGTTCAGCGCCGGGCATCTCCAACTCCTTTTTCGGGGAAGTGAGGCTCACGTTGATCGGTGAATCTTAGACGATCGGCTCCCCTTATGCCCAGCTTAAAACATTATAAGACCCACTGAATTAATTGGTTATGAGAATCAGACTCATTTGCCGAGATGCCGGCCGATCAGGTGCTTTCTTTCTGGCGGGTCGTGAGCCGTGACGGGGACAACATTGGTATACGGCGCGAAAAGGGAGATAATCGGGGGCATGGAAATGGAGAAAACGGCCGCCGGACCCTCAAAGTCCGGCGGCCGTTCGCAGGAGAGGCGGAAAAAGAGCCGCTACTTCAGAAGCAGCATCTTATCCGTCATGACGGTGCCGTCAGCCACCAGGCGGTAGAAGTAGGTACCGCTGGCCATCTGGCGGCCACCCTCGTCGGTCCCGTTCCAGACCACCGCATGGCGACCGGCGCTCATGGGCTCCTGGACCAGGGTGCTGACCTTGTGGCCACGGATGTCGAAGACCTCCAGGCGCACCTGCGTGGACCGGGGCAGGTCGAAGCTGATCTTCGTCATGGGGTTGAAGGGGTTCGGGTAGTTGCCCTTCAGGGCCAGGACCGTGGGCACGGTCGGGTCGTCGACGGCGGAGAGGTCATCGGGATAACCCAGATGCAGGCACCACTCGTTGATGGTCCCGGTGTCCCAACCGGCGTTGTCGCTGACGAACAGGGTCCAGTCGCCCTGCATGTTCTCGCCCAGGAAGGCGTCCAGGCTCTCGGCCGGCGTCAGACCGTCCGGATAGGTCCCCACGATGTTGTCGTTGCTGCCGCCGCTACGGTCGTGCAGCGTCACGGTGGTGCCCGCCGGCGAGGTCAGCCGGACGATCAGATCGCCCACGTAGGTGTGCGTCAGATCCAGATCCACCTTGATGGAGGTCAGCTCCTTGTCCAGCGACACGTTGATGGAGGTGCTCACGCCGCTGGTCTCCCCATCGGGGATGCTCAGGGACGGCGCGTCGCAAACGTCCAGGACGTAGACGCGGGGCATGGAGAAGTTCACGTCGGCCACGTGCTGGCCCTCAGCCAGGGTCACCACGTTCTCGGTGGTGGCGTAGCCCGGCATCACCGCGGTCAGGGTGTAGGTGCCGGCATCCAGGCCCGTCAGGTGGTACATGCCGTCGGCGTCGGTGACGACGGAGGCGCCACCGGGCTGGGCGGTGATCACGCAGCCGCTGTCATCGCCGTTGGCCAGCAGGTCCACCCGGCCGCGGATGCTGCCGGTGGTCAGGATGTCGAAGGTCTCGCTGTACAGGTTGCTGCCCTCGACCCGGATGAAGGCCGTGATCTGGCCACCGGTGGTGGGCAGGATGTCCAGGTCCATGTCGTTCTCATCCAGCAGGGTGCCGTCCGGCAGCAGGGCCACCACTTCGGCGCCCGCGGTGCCGCAGACACCGGTCAGCTCGCTGTTCAGGTTCATGGCGAAGACATCCGTCAGGCCCATCTCGGTGGCCACCATCAGGTCCGGCTCCACCAGGTCGGAGGCGGTGACGGTCAGGGGACGGGTGAACAGGTTGTACTCCACGCCGGCCTCGCGACCGACCATGGTCAGTTCGCAGCCGTAGGGCACGTTCAGGGTGAACTCCAACTCGCCGTTGGCGTCGGTGCTCATGACGGAAGTCAGCTCGCCGAAGGCCCACTCCACCCAGATATCCACGTTGGGCTTGGGCGTGACGCCGTCGTTCTCCAGCACCGAGACGCTGATGCTGGTGTTGGTGTTGGCCGGGAAGGTTTCCGGCGTGATGGTGATCTGCGCGGGCACGGCTACAGGCAGTTCCACGATGTAGGGTTCGCGGTTCTGGGCCATGACGACGACCTTCAGCGGGGTGCCGGGCGTCAGAGGGGCGCTCAGAGCCACCTCCAGGTTGCCGGAAGCGTCCACCGTGCCGCTACCCACCAGAACACCGTTCTGGGTCAGCCCCACGTAGCTGCCGGCATCGGCCTGCACGCTCACGCTCTGGGCGGAGCTGTAGATGGCGCCGGGCAGGGTCACGTCGTTCTCTTCAGGCACGCCCAGGAAAGTGCTGATGCTGGGGTCGCCCATCAGGTTGTAGATGTTCCAGTAGTAGGTGATACGGCTGGAACCGGACTCCATCACGGCCAGGTTGCCGGCGAAGAGGATGCCGCCGTTGGTCACGTAATGCAGGTTCTCGTTCTGGCCGTTCTCGTGGAACAGGCTGTCGTAGGCGCCCAGACCCGTGGACTCGATGGGCCAGGCCGTGCCGTTGATCTGGCTGGAGCTGTGGAAGCCCACACCCCACCAGTAGTCGGCCCGCAGGAAGGTCTCGCCGAAGCACTCGCCGTAGTTGTAGGTGCCCGTCAGGCAGCAGTTGCCGATGGCCGTGAAGTACTTCCCGTAGTTCGTCAGGTTGTTGATGTCGCTCTGGGACATATCGGGATCGGCCCAGCTGGTCTGGCTGCCGTGGGCGGTGTAGTTGATGAAGCCCACGCCATCGTTATACAGGCCGATGAGCTCGGACTCCACCGGACCGTTGCTGGCGGGGTACAAGTAGGCGTGGCTGGTGATGCCGTGCGCGGCATTGAAATAGTGCTCGTAGCTGGGATCCGGCATGGTGAACTGGTCGTACATCATGGTCTTGTCCAGGATGGCCTGCAGCTGGCTGGGGTTGGTGCAGCTCATGCGGCCGTAGTACATATCCGGCACCAGGTCGCCGTCCACCGCGCAGTAGGGGCGGTCGGTGGCGTTACCATTCAGAGTGAAGGTGGGCATCTGGGCCACATCGCCCACGAAGATGACGAAGCTGGGCGCGGGATCCTCGGGCGTGGCCGCGTTGTACAGGCCGTGCAGATAGCTCTGGATGCTGCTGGTGGTGCTGCCCACCTCGGGGGTGCCGGTCACCGCCATGATGACCTCGAAGCCACGGTCGGTCTTCCACTGCACGAAATCGTTCAGCTGGGAGGCGAAGGACGGGGGCGTGACGATGACCATCTTCACCTGGTCGGCCACCCGGTCGGGATAATCGTCCTGGAAAATCTTGGCGACCTCGCCACCGGCCACCTGGTCGTACAGGTGGTTGAAGAAGGGGCTGGCGTAGGCGGCGTAGCGGTCGGCGGCGGCCTTCTGGTCGGCACCGCGGAAGACCACGCGGAAATCGATGCTCTCGGTGATGACCAGCTCGCCGCTCACCGGACGGTACTGCACGGGGGCGATCTCCAAGCGGGCCATATCCATGGCGCGCATGGTCCCCAGGTCCACCACGCTGACCACCTCGGCCGCGGCCTTGGCCACATCCACGCCATAGGCGGCCTGGTTGTAGTGGAACTCCAGCTTGCTCAGGTCGGCGCTCTTGCTGACGCTGGGCTGGTGGGGCATCAGCCGGTTGTCGATGCCGTAATCGGCCAGCCGCACGGTGCGCGTGCGCACATCCTCGATGACAATGTCGGCCTCCGCGCCCGCAGGCACGTTGATCAGGCGATTCATCATCGGCAGCTCGGGATGGCCCACTTGCTGACTGGTGTGGAAGCCGGGCAACAGAAGGCGGGAAAAGTCCCCCGCTTTGGTGTTGACGTCGATGGCCTGGAGGGCCCCCAACTCAACATGGAAACTGAGATCGCCGCCGGAGCGGGTCTCATGGGTCATGACCGTTTGGCCACCGGTGACGGGAATGGCGTGCTCGGCCGCCAGCGCACCGCCGGCCAGCACAAGCATCAGGAAGGCCAGCACAAAATGAAGCCGCATGGGTGAGTCCTTTCTAGAGGCAGGCCCGCGCCAAGGCGGGCCCACAGGGAATACATAAGTTGTGCTAATTATACCTAATATGGGGATAGACATGAAGGCCTAAAGCCTTATGTCTCAAAAAAAGAAACAAAATCACAGCGCTGTGATACTTTTCAGTAGGACATGTTGTCCAGTTTCACCTTTCCTCGAAAAACGCGATAGATGTGGAAGGTGTACCCCAGCACCAGAGGCATCCCGACCGCCGCCAGAATCAGCATCGTCTTGAGGGTCAGGTGGCTGCTGGAGGCGTTGTAGACCGTCATGCTGAGGCTGGTATCGGGTCGGGAATGGATCAGTTCCGGGAACATGCCGATGCCGAAGAGCCCCAACAGCAGCGCCATGGCCGCCGCGGAACTCACGAAAGCCTGCAACTCCAGTCCCCGGGTCATGGCCCGCGGAATATTCGCGATGGCCAGCACGCTCAGAGCCGGCACCAAGAAAAGCACCGGGTACGCCCGGAAGGGCTGCACCATATGCGGCAAGGACAGCAAGGTGAACACCGTCACCAGCACATACAGGATGATGAAAGCGATGATGGCGGGCCGCACCCAGGTCCGCACCCGGGTGTTCAACTCGCCTTCGGTTTTCATCACCAAATAGATGGAGCCGTGCATCATGAACATGGCCACCACCATCAACCCCGTCAGAATGGTGTAGGGGTGCACCTGGGCCAGCAGATTGCCCTGGTAGCGGAAGCCCTCCTCCAGGGGCACGCCCCAGGCCACGTTACCCAGAGCCACGCCCATCAGCAGGCTGGCCAGAATGCTGGAAATACTGAAGGCCCGGTCCCAGGTGCCGCGCCAGCGGCTGCCCGGTCGCAGGCTGCGCACATGGATGCTCACACCCCGGAAAATGAGCGTGAAGAGCAGGATGATGAAGGCGGTATAAAAACCGCTGAAAGCCGTGGCGTAAACGTGCGGAAAGGCGGCAAAAAGCGCCCCGCCCCCTGTCACCAACCACACCTGGTTGCCATCCCAGAAGGGCCCGATGGCATTCAGGAATACCCGCCGGTCATGATCCGTCGGGGCCAGCAGATACACCCCGCCCACCCCCAGATCGAAGCCGTCCAGGATGGCATAACCCGTCAACAGGACACCCACCAGTACGTACCAGATCTCGTTGTAGAATTCCGGGCTCATGAGCGCACCTCCTTGGCCGCCTCCAGGTCTTCCGCCAGGGGCCCCTTGCGCACCTTCTGATCCAGCAACACGATAAAGACCACGAACAGGGTCACATAGATCAGCGTGAAAAGGATCATCGAGAAGAGCACCTGCCCCGCCGAGACCGTGTCGCTGACCGCGTCGGCGGTGCGCATCAGGTTGTAGACGATCCACGGCTGCCGCCCGATCTCCGCCGTGGCCCAGCCCAGCTGGTTGGCCGCCTGGGGCAGCAGCACGGCGAAGACCAGCACCCACAGCAACTGCGGGAATTTCCACAGCAGATCCCGCCAGGCCAGGAAAGCCCCGCCGCAGGCCAGCGGGATCAGCAGCATACCCATGGCCACCATCAGATGATAGGCGGTGTCGGGGCTGCCGCCCACCAGAACGCTGAGCATGCCCGGAATCTTGATGCCGTAGACCTTCTGCTTGCCTTCGTCCACCCAGCCGATGATGGTCAACTCCGCGCTCTCGCCCGTCTCATAAATGCCCTCCATGGCCGCCAGCTTGGTCGGCTGGTGTTCCTCCACCGTCACCGCGCTGCCGTGACCGGAAACCAGCTGCCCCAGAGAGGCCACCACCGCCACCACGAAGGCCACCTTCATGCTGCGCCGGGCGAAATCCTCGTGCTGCTTCTTCAGCAGATAGAAGGCCGCCACCGAAATGACGAAGAAAGCCCCCGCCTGCCAGGCGCCCATGAGGGTGTGGCCCAGCCGATCCAACGTGCTGGGATTCAGCACCGCGCCCCAGAAACTGGTGACCTCGGCCCGCGGCCCCACGGCGGTCTCGACGATGCGATACGCCGTCGGGGTCTGCATCCAACTGTTGGCCACGATGATCCAGATGGCGCTGAAATGCGCCCCCAGCGCCACCATGATGGTGGCGAAGAAGTGGAAGCGGGTGGAAACCTTATCCCAGCCGAAAAGCAGCAAGGCCAGGAAGCCGGACTCCAGGAAGAAGGCGAAGATGCCCTCGGCCGCGAAGATGCGCACCCAGAAGCGCGTCATCTGGTGGTAGATGGGTTGCCGGGTGCGCAGGTACATGCCCTCCATCAGGACCAGCACCAGGCCCAGGCCAATGCTCAAGGGTGGGAAGAAGTAGTGGAAGCCGATGGTCAGAGCGAACTGGATGCGGGACAGCAGAACGATGTCCATGATGGTTCCTTGTCGGAGATGGCGACCAGGAAGCAGAGTCCGGGCACGCCGGGACAAAAACCGATAGCCTGTGAAAAAGGTATACCGGTTTGAGCCCTGAGCCAAGATGATATTGTCAGCGATATTATCAGGTGAACTCGTCATCAACCGCCCGATTCCGCCTGAAAAAACTGGCCCCGAGCGAAGCCCGGGGCCAGAGGCGAACAGACCGATGGTTGATCAGCACGTAGTAGTACGTGCCGCTGGAAACGCGGCGGCCGCCACGGTCCGTGCCGTCCCACATCACTTCGTGGGTCTGGGCGGGACGCACCTCGTCGACCAGCGTCCGCACCAGGCGCCCCGCGACATCATAGATGTTCAGCTTGACGTGGCTGCTGCGGGGCAGGTCGAACTTGATGGTGGTGGCCGGGTTGAAGGGGTTCGGGTAGTTGCTGCGCAGGGCGAAGACCGTGGGCAGACCACTCAGGAATTCCACTTCCAACTCGTCACCGCGAATTTCCTGACCGTTGATCATCATGCCGTAGCTGTAGAACACGATCTGCCCGCTCTCCAGGCCCTCGCCCGCATCCGTGAACTGGATGTGGCCGTTGGTGCTGGTCAGCAGGGTGCTGTTCAGCTGGACACGCGCGCTGTCCTCGGTCCGGCGGTAGACGTTGAAGCCGTCGACCAGGGCGGGGTTGTAATCCCAGCTCAGGTCGGTGCCGCCGCTGACGGGGTTGGCCAGCATGGGCTGCGCGCCCATGGCCACCACGACAGAGTAGGTCACTTTGACACACCACTCGTTCAGCGTGCCGGTGTCGGCACCGGCGTTGTCGCTGACGAACAGGGTCCACTCACCGCTCATCTCTTCGCCAACGAAATCCTCCAGATCACCGTCGGGATCCAGTTCCGCAGGGTACCAGCCGTAGATGTTGTCATCGCCGCCGCCGGTGCGGTTGTGCAGGTTGACGGTGGTCCCGGCAGGGCTGGTCAGGGTGACGAGGAGGTCGCCCTGGAAGGTGTGGGAGATATCCAGGAAGACTTCCACCGCGGAAATTTCACCCGCGAGGTCCATGACCACCGTGTCGCTCACGCCGCCGGGCGCAGCATCGGGGATGGCCAGGCCGGGAGCGCTGCAGACCTCGGCCACTGTCACCTCGCTCAGGACGAAGTTGACGTCGGTCAGGGTCTGGCCCTCTTCCAGGGTCACGACCTCGATCTCCGTGGACCAACCAGGCTTGCTGGCGGTGATGGTGTACTCACCGGCGAACAGGCCTTCCAGGCTCCAGCTACCGTCGGCCGCCGTGGTGGTGGTGCCACCGTTGGGCCTGGCGGTGATGGTGATGCCCGCATGGTTGTCCTCGCCCGCCAGCATGGCGGTGCCGCTGGCGGCGCTGGTGCCGAACTCGGGCGTCAGCAGCCAGTGCACGGCGTTCTCCAGCAAGGCGTAGCGGCCCTCGCCGGCAGCCAGGTAATTCCAGGTGAAGAACACGATCTGCCCACCCTCGGGAGCCGGGTTGGGATCGTAGGTGATCATGGAAGCGTCGGTCGGGTAGGAGCTCCAGCTCAAGGGCATGGCCGCGTCCGCGTTGGGCGCCATGCTGTCGCTGTCACCATAACCGCTGTAGTTGAAGCTGATTTCACCGCAACCCGGGTTGGGGTGGTTCAGGATGTAAGCGTCCGGGTCGGCCACGGTAATGCTGCCCGAATTATCGTGGTTCCAATCGGAGGAGTGCATCACGTATTCGGCGAAATCGCCACTGTAGGCCTGGCTGTAACCCAGTTCGCCGCCTTCCAGCAGGATCTTGCCGCCCATCTGCGCGAAATCGACCAGAGCCGCTTCCAGGGCGGCGTTGCTCAGGGTGCTGTAGTTGTCGGAGCAGCTCAGGATGACCAGATCCACCAGGTCGAACTCGGCGAGGTCCACCTCGGCCGCGCTGACCGTGGTCACATAGAAGCCCATGTTGGTCAGGTCCTCGGCCATGACCGAGGCGCTCTTGCCGCCCATGGCCATGTAGCCGTTGGCCAACAGAACGTCGTTGTTCTTCCCGCCGAACTTGGCTTCCCGGGGCCCGGCGGCGGCGCCGTCGTCGATCAGCAGAATGTCGCCGTTGGTGGGCTCCAGAGCGAAGTTCTTCACCGTCTCCGGCTGCATGATTTCCACCTGGACGGTCGCCGGCACGTGCTGGTAGGCGCGGACGCGGATGTCGTAGGTGAAGTAAGGCAGATCGCCGGTCTCGAAGGTGCCGTCCTCGGCGCACAGGACCTGGGTGAACAGTTCATCGGTGTCGGTGCGGAAGACGTAGACCGTGGCCTGCAGAGGCTCGCTGGTCTCGCTGTCCACCACGGAACCGGCCAGGATACCCGCCGGGGCGGCATCCAGCGCGATGTCGAAGGTGTTGGCGCCGTAGTTCAGGAAGAACTCCTGCTCGAAGTGCAGGTAGCCGAAGTGATCCACGACGATGTGGTAGGTGTCCACCAGTTGCTCGTCGGCCACGGTGTACAGGCCGTCGGCATCGGTCATGGCCGTGAAGACGGGCGTGCCGTCCATGTCCTCACCGGTGACAAGGACGCCGGCCAGGGGGCTGCCCCCGCTGGTGATGGTACCGCTGAGAGTACCGTAGGCCTCGATGACCTCGAAGGTCTCGGTGTAGATGTTGTAACCGTCCAGAGCGATCTGGCCCGTGACCATGCCCAACTGGGTGGGGGTCACCATCAGATCGGGAGCCGGAGCGCTCAGCTGGGTGCCGTCGGGCAGGAAGGCCACGACGGTGGCGCCGCCCTCACCCACGTTGGCGCTCAAGGTGCCGGGCAGGTTCAAGGCGAAGGCGTCGTCCAGACCGATGCCCGTGCTGACGGTCAGATCGGGGTTGGTCAGCTCCAGGGCGTTGACCTGCACCGGCTCGGTGAACAGGCGATAGGTCTCGGCGGGATCCTGGCCCACGATGTTCAGGGTCGGGCCGTAGGCGTAGTTCACGCTCACGATGGCGACACCGTTCGCATCGGTCATGACCGGATCCGTGCTGTAGTCCAGACCCTCGGCCCAGATGTTGATGCCGGGTTTCGGCGTCACATTGTCGGCCTCCATCACGGTCACCGTGATGTCGGTCGGGGTGTTCACGTCGATCACGGAGGGATCCAGGGTCACGGTGGCGGGCACGATGACCATGATCTCCGCGACGTAGGGCTCCAGGTTCTGCGCCATGGCCACCATCTTGACGGGGATACCCGGAGTCAGCAGCTGCGTGTACTCGATATCCACGTTGCCGGTGGCCCCAACGGTGCCGCTACCGACAAGCTGGCCGTTCTGGGTCAGGCCCACGTAGGTGCCGTGGGCGGCGGCGACGTTCAGGCTGGTCTGGCCCATGAAGATGGTGTCCACGTGGCCCACGTCGTTGGTGCCGGGAACGCCCATATAGGTGCTCAGGCTGGGGTCGCCCAGCAGGTTGTAGATATTCCAGTAGTAAGTGGTCCGCGTGGAGCCGGACTCCATCACGGCCAGGTTGCCGCTGAAGACCACGGC
>PDWI01003688.1_pt2 | contig 10317 bp, 6 predicted proteins | sample 1430891 | NCBI WGS metagenome assembly PDWI01 (sample SAMN01162508, study PRJNA174530) | Oral metagenome, whole genome shotgun sequencing project. | biome: Marine environment; feature: Marine mammal; material: Swab sample of the gingival sulcus; isolation source: swab sample of gingival sulcus... | reverse complement strand
TTTCAAAACCAAAAGCTGTCTTTTTAAACATAATATTAAGTAAAATAGCAAGGATAATTGCAATGATTATTCCTAGTGGAATATCGATTTTTAGACCGAATAATTTGATGCCGTGTAGTGTCCAGCTCGCACTATCATTAATTGAATTTGATTGTCTAGAAATTGGATTAATGTAGTTAAGCGTAATAAAAAACGCGACAACATATTGAATAATATAATTATACATAATCGTTGAAACGACTTCGTTAATATTGTATTTGTATTTAAGATAGCCGATACTGGCACCTATTGTTCCGCCGACGATAGCTCCAATAATTAAAGCTAAAGGTTTGGCAATTATCCAAGGTAATGTACTATAGCCAACGGTAATTGTTGCAACAAAAGCTGCTGCTAACATTTGACCTGCGACACCAATATTAAATAAACCCGATTTAAGTGCTACCGCAACTGCCAAAGAGGCGACTAAAAGTGGTGTCCATGCATTGATAAAACTAGTGAAATCTGTTATCATTCCTTGTGAACCACCGTATTTAGGTTTAGGTAAGAAACCACTACCTTGTAATAGGCTATGATAGGCTGTAAGTGGATTTTTACCTAAGAGGATAAAAATTAAAGCACCTACAGCAAGACTAGCACCAAAAATAATTATTGGTACGAGTAGTTTTTTTAACATGTTTTTATTTGTCACTTGTTACCCCTAACATATAATTACCCAGAGTTTTGCTGTCAAGATTTTTTGCTTCATTTTGATGAACAATTTTACCATTGTAAATAACGGCAATGGTATCTGCTAATGCAAAAATTTCATCTAGTTCTAAGGAAATTAGTAAAATGGCTTTGCCTTGATTTTGTTGTTTAATGATTTCTTTATGGATATTTTCAATAGCGCCAATATCTAGTCCTCTTGTTGGTTGGACAAAAATCATAATTGGTGCGTCGAGATAAATTTCTCTAGCAATAATAGCTTTTTGCTGATTACCACCACTCATGGAACGAACTGTTGTATTTTTTCCTTCAGCTGTGCGAATGTCAAATTCATTAATCGCTTTATCTGTAAAATCGCCCGCAATATCCCAGTCGATAAATATTCCTTGTTTAAAAGGTGGATAATTATAGTGTTTTAATAGCATGCTAGATGTTAGATTCATATCGAGAACGAGCGCTTCTTTTTGTCTATCTTCTGGGATATAAGAAATGATTTCTCTTACTCGTTTTTGTATAGATTCATTCGTTATATCTTTGCCGTTAGCAATTATTGTACCGCTTTTCAGCTCGATTAGTCCAGCTATTGCTTCAGCTAGTTCAATTTGCCCATTACCAGAGACACCAGCAATGGCAAGGATTTCACCAGCTCGTATTTTTAAATTAATATCTTCTAAAATTTTAACTTTGTCTTTATTAATTGCCGATACATTTTTCATTTCAAAAATGATATCACCGAATTCACTTGGTTTTTCTGGCATTTCAAAATCAACATCTCGCCCAACCATCAAGCTTGCCATTTTGTTAATTGGTGTATTCTTAACTTCTAAGACGTCGATTAATTTGCCTTTTCTAAGAATAGCACATCTATCGGCGACTTTAGCAACTTCTTTTAGTTTATGGGTGATTAAAATAATCGTTTTACCATCTTTTTTTAGGTTTTCAATAATCGTTAAGAGTGATTCAATTTCTTGTGGCGTTAAAACAGCAGAAGGTTCATCAAAAATTAAAATTTCCGCTTCTCTATAAAGCATTTTAATAATTTCAACTCGTTGCATTGTAGAAACATTAATATCTTGAATTTTTTGTTCTGGTTCAACATCGAGTCCATATTGATGGGATAAATCGCGAATTTTTTGTGATTTTTTAGAGCTGTTTAGGTAAGGTATTACGCCAAAAAGTCGATTTTTTCCTTCATTTCCTAAAATAATATTTTCAGTTATGGTATAATTTTCGACTAATTTAAAATGTTGGTGTACCATACCAATGCCAAGTGACGTTGCAACATTAGGTGAAGTGATATCGACTTTTTTACCTCTAACAAAAATTTCACCTTCATCTGGTTGGTACATACCAAAAAGCATACTCATTAAAGTTGATTTGCCAGCACCGTTTTCACCGAGTAGAGCATAAATTTCACCTTTATTAATGCTAATATTAATTCTATCGTTGGCGATGATGCCTGGGAATTTTTTTGTGACATTTTTGAATTCAATAATTGTTTCGGACATGGTTACTCCTAGTATGTAAATACGGCAATCATTATATTAACGATTGCCGAGTAATTTTTTAATCATCTAAGCCTGGGAAAGCATCTGATGTGATATTGTTGAAATTAGCTGCAGGTACGATTGTACCATCTTTGATTAAGTCATAAGCAGCATTAAGTTTTTCAATGGTATCAGCGCTAAGTTGGTTTCTGCCATCTTCGCTGACATAGCCAGTAGAGTCTGTTGTTGCTGTTAATACTTCATTCTTACCAACAAAACTGCCGTCAGCAATTTTACTTAATTGTTTTTCTACATTCATATCCATAATTTTAAGAGCAGATGTTAAGATGATATTAGTATCGCCATTGACGCCATCATTAAATTGGTCGACATCACAGCCGATGACCATAGAATCTGTGGCTTCTTTAACAGCGGTAAATACGCCATTGCCCGATGCACCAGCCGCAACAAAGAGAATATCACAACCTTCATCTAATAAGGCTTTACCGACAACTTTACCAGTAGCCTCGTCATTAAAGTTACCAATATAGTTACCAGCGACATCTTTACCAGTTACATCTGTACCTGCATAAGATGGTAAGTTAATCATTTCTACCTTTGTATCATATTTTTTGTTGGCGTAATTGACACCTGATTCAAAACCGTATTGATAGTTGACATTGGAAGGGTAAGCAATGCCGTTAATAACAGCAACTTTTTTTGTTTTTGATTGAAGAGCTGCCGCCATACCTGCAAAGAAACCACTTTCTTGCTCAGCAAATTGCATTGCGTAGAGATTATCTAATTCTACTTCTTCGCCATTTTCATTTGTTGGGAAAGCATCGACTAAAATGAAATTTTTATCAGGATTATCCGTTGCAACTGTACCAAGTCCAGAGAATTGGAAACCACAACCAATGATAACATCATAATCAGCGACGATATCAGCAGCTGTTTTAATTGCTGTTGCTGGATTACCAGTTGGTTCATTAATTGCTTTTACTGTCGCTTCTGGATGAGATTCAATAAACTTTAAAACACCATCATAGTTGTTTTCGTTGAATGAACCATCATCGACAGTTGAAGGGCTAGTAATAATCGCGATTTTTAAGCCTTCATCACTTGCTGGTGCTTCTGATTGCTGTTCAGAAACGGTAGTTGTGCTCTCTGCTTTTTCAGATTGCGGAGCAGGTTCATTAGAGCTGCAAGCAGCTAAGCCAATGACAATGGTTAAACAAAATAAAATGCTAAGTAGTTTTTTCATAGTACCTCCTTATAAGTACCTTTAAATATTCAACGGTTATTCCGTTTGCAATTAGTTAATTATATTATAATCGAAAACCGATTTTAAATCCACTATCAGTAAATGCTTTTTTATAATCTTTTAAATCATAGTATTTAATTTCGGGTAAAGTTATCTTATTTTTTGCTAATAATTTTAATGCTGGGGCAAAAGGACCACAACGCGTGCCAATGATAGTGATTTCATTGACAACAAAGTAACTAAAGTCCGTTGTCAATTGCTGGGCATAGGTACTTTTCATGAGTAGTGTACCGCGTCTGCGAAGGATTTTCTTAGCTGTTTCAATTCCACTAGGTGATCCCGTTGCATCGATTACGAAATCGTAACTTCCTTCTGCTTTAGTCATAGTAGTGGCAAATGGTTTGAAATTTTTTAGTTTTTCCTCGTGCTTGCCAATTAAATAAATCTCTGCTCCAGTTAGTGCGACTACTTGTACTATCATATAAGATAAGCGCCCGTCGCCAATAATAGCCACTTTATCACTGGGTTTAATATGGACACAATCGGTGATTTCTAGTGCTGCCGCTAAGGGTTCGGTATAGACCGCTTTTTCAGAACTTAAATTATCGGGTACGGGGTAGATTAAATGATTGGCTACCTCTAAGTATTCCGTAAATGCACCCCAGTGATTGTGTATGCCCGTCACTTTGCGTTTTAGGCAATGTTTTTCGAGATTGTTATTGCAATAATAGCAATCGCCACAACCTTCGTTGATTTCGGCGACAACCCTTTTACCGATTAAATTGGCATCTTCTGACTCGACGACTACGCCGACAAATTCGTGACCGAGTACGCCTTTAAAATCGGGTTTATAGCCCTTGATAATTTGTTTATCGGTACTACATAGTGCGGCGTGAGTTATTTCGATAATACTATGATTTGCCGTTAATATTGGTTTTTCTAAGTCTTCTCTATAAGTTAATTCTTTTCCGTCGAAATATATTCCTCTCATAGTTTTTCTCCGATTAGACTAATTAAATGGAGCATTATTTTTGTAAAATCGTTCTTGGCAATATCAGCTGTTTCTTTCACCTCTTCCGCTGTTAATGGATTAGCGGATAGCCCCGCGGCATAATTGCTGATTAGGGAAATACCAGCGATTTTCATACCGAGATGATTAGCAGCCATCGCCTCACAAGCAGTACTCATACCAACGGCATCAGCCCCCCATAAAGCATACATTTTAATTTCAGCAGGGCTTTCAAAATTGGGGCCTGAGGTTTGAATATAAACGCCTTCCTGTAATTCAATATTTTGCTTAATTGCGGCTAATCGAATTAATTTTTGTAGTTCGAGGTTATAAATTTGACTCATATCGCTAAAACGCTCGCCAAATTCGCTATAATTTTCGCCTCTTAGCGGGGAAGGGACGAGGGAAGAAATATGGTCGGTAATCATCATAAAATCACTGGGTTGATAATCGGTATTAATTGAGCCAGCGGCATTGGTGAGAATAATCGTTTCTATTCCTAAAAGCTTTAACAGGCGAATCGGTGCGACGACATCGTGCATATCGTAGCCCTCATAATAGTGAATGCGCCCCTGCATTAAAACAAGTTCTTGCCCCTTACACTTGCCAAAAACAAATCGTCCCTTGTGGTTTGGTGCAGTAGAAACAGGAAAGTCTGGTATATCTTTATAGTCAATAATCGTTTGTTCCGTTAACTGCTCAGCAAAATCACCTAAACCAGAACCCAAAACAATGGCGAGTTTGGGTTTAGATGTAATTTTACTATTGACAAAATTGGCATAGCCTTTAATCTTTTGATATTCGTTGATAATAACACCTCCATTTATGTGAAATTAAAATTTTTTATTTTTCGCGCTGTTATTCAGCGCCTAAGGCGTAGGAATCTTAGCGTGAAAGTATCAAGTATTAAAATATCTAGTACTTTTTTACCCACAGAGATTAGTGATAAACAGTACTAATCTACGACAAGGTGATAATCTTAACATTGATTTCAAGCCGTGTCATTCAGAGAAGGAACGTAGTGAACGACGTAGGAATCTTACGGCTACTCCGCATTGTCATTATGAGGCGGAGCGATAGCGACAACGTGATAATCTTAACGCGGGTCACTCACTTTGTGTGCAGCTTGCACACTAGTCGTTTTTTTTTGCCCTTTTTCTATTGTAATCTACAAACATACTTGATAAACTAAGTTTATAGTTATAAATTAAAAGAAAGGGGTAAGAGATGAACAAGAAAAATTATAACTATCTTCCGCTTAGGTATGATGTGACCTTTAAAGGTTTCTTTGCTAAAGCTAGTAACAAAAAATTTTTACTAGCACTGTTAAATCAGTATTTAGATTTAGATATAGCCGATGAATCGGCAATAGAATTATTGGCGACAGAATTACCGCCAATTAGCTCTGTTAGTAAAATACCAAACTTAGATTTAAGAGTGAAATTAAAAAACGGTGAACAGATAAATATAGAAATGCAGATTAGCCGTAAAGATTATTTTTTAAAACGAATTTATTATTACAATACAAAACTTTACAGCGAGCAGTTGAAAAGTGGCGAAGATTATGGTAAATTAAAGAAAACGATTAGTTTAACCTTTACGCTATATGATGTGTTTACGGAAGATGAAAACGAAGAATATCAGAATTTAAGCTATGTGAATAATGTATCTTTATATCACGCGGAGCGTTTAACACCGTTTATCGACGACATAGCTTTATGTTTTGTTGAACTTAGCAAGTATCAACGCTTATTAGCAGAAAACAAGGTAGAGCGTGATGTTTGGGCGGATTTATTATTAGCAGATAGTGATGAGGAGCTTTTTGAGTTATCAGAAAGGAGCGATATAATGGCTGAGGCGGTTAGAGAATTAAAATACTTTTCAGAAGATGATGTCGCGAGATACTGGGCTGATATGTATGAAAAAGCGGAGCGTGATAGACGTGCTGAGCGTTCTTATGCTATAAAAGAAGGCAGAAAAAAAGGATTAGAAGAGGGAAGAAAAGAAGGAAGAAAAGAAGGAAGAAAAGAAGGAAGAAAAGAAGGAAGAAAAGAAGGCATAGAACTAGGTCTAGAACAAGGCTTAGAACAAGGCAAAAAAGAAATTGCGTGTAATTTATTAAAACAAGGCTTGGATATTGCTCTTATTAGTTCAGCGACTAATCTTAGTTTAGCAGAACTGGAATACTTGCAGGCACAGTTATCAAATTAGTATAAAAACAGCTCAAACAAATAAATGTTTGAGCTATTTTTTCGCTAAAATATTAGCGATGATGAACTATTCTTTTTCAACTACCCATTCCTTTTTCTCGCCGTAAGGGATGTAGTATTCAGGGGGTACATCTCTTGAATTACCATTTTGTAAAGCGAGCCATTCAAAATCATTTTGATCTTTGACATAAGTTGTATCGTATATTAAGGATACAGGCTTATTGGCATTCATCGCTGCTTCTAGTTTAGGTTTTAAGTAGTTATCATAGTAAGAATATGGATTGTCACTATCAACGTTATAAACTTTTAGACCTTCTTCTCTACCCCAACAATTTTGCCATTGTAATCGATAGAGTTTGCCGTCTATCTTTAGTGCCATAAGCATGCCATACATTCTATGTTTTTCAATTTGACCTTCAATTAAATTAAGTTTTATTTCACCATTATGATATTTAGCTTTCTCAGCAAATTTAATTGCTTTTAATTGAGTGATATCGGCTAAATTAAGATTGAAATTTAATTGAGGATATTTATTACCCGCTTCATCCTGTAATTCAGAGCCGTTTTTCTTTTGTATAGTTACGTTTATTGCAGAAGTTGTTGTTGTAAAAGGATTGTTTATGGTGAAATGACCACTTCCCCAATCGAAGAAACTACTTATAGTGTTTACTTTTGTTCCATCCACTAGAATTTCTAAATCTTCTTCTTTATTAACTTTTCCTTTAGAAAATCTACTTATACCGTCAATAGCAAAATGTAGTTGCTTTTTATCAACGGTGATATAACTTCTTTCGGGATAAAATACTGGTATAATTTTATTAACATTATAGTTGGTAAATTCTTCAACTTTTATCCCATTTTTAGACTTAAGCGGATTATTAGCTGGCGGATTATAAGAAAGTGTTAAAGCAGCGCCTGTGCTTGTTTCGACATCTAATTTAATAAAGTCAAAATAGTCATAGTATTTGTTACTTCTATCACCGACGATGGCAACTGATTTTACAGTACCCTTATTTAAACTAAAAGCAGATGCGTCAGGGATAGAGTTTTTATCAAGTCTATCGTGGGCGCAAATATAAATTTCATTACCCGCATTATTGATAGAAATTTGGCTTTGATAAATTCTTGGGGCACTGCCAATATTTTCATCTACTACTTCATCTTCAACTTTTTTAGTAAAAGGTATCATTGTTACTTTACTAAAATCTTTTTCATTTTCTCTAAAGACAAAGGCTAAATGACCAAGTCTTTCTGAAAATTCACAGGTATCAGCAATTTTATACTCATTAGTATCGTTTAGTGTTAAGTAGTAGACGCCTTTGTTTCTTGTAATATAATCGCTAAATTCACCGAGCATAATGCCTTCTGGAGTTACTTTTGCTAAGTCTTCGTGATTATGGAGTACGGAAACAAATAGTTCAACTGGCTGAGTTGGTTGTTCTTTTAATTTAACATAAATGTCAACTGAACCACCAGTAGTTACTTTTGCCTTAGGATAACCATCGGCAAATAGTGGACTAACATAATTGCTACTGACTACAAGGAAGAAATTTCTTTTTTCTTTAACGCCATCTTTGCTTAGAGTAGCTGTCAGTTTGACTTCAACTACATTTTCATTTCGTGTTACTTTACCATTATTTGTTATAACAGTTGGGTTATTACTTTCCCAAGTGATAACTACGTCATCAAAACCTTCTAAGTTAGTAGGTAAGACTAAGTCGCTGACTATTCCTCTTCTATTAGTATTATCGCCCTTGATCATATCAAAATCAAGTTTTTCTCTTACTTTGTCAAGTAATGCGTAAGTATCTGCAGGATCAGCTGTTGTAGTTTCTTCCGTTGCCGATTCAGTAGTAGTTTCTTCTGTTGCTGATTCAGTAGTAGTTTCAGTTGTCGATGTCGTAGTAGTTTCTGCTTTTGTAGTCGGCGGAATGATTCCATTCTTAGTTGTCGTCGGCACAACTACATTTTTCGTTGTTGTGGCTTCCTCGCTACTAGTGGTGACTTCGCTTTCAGTCGTTGAAATGTCAGACGTAGTGGTTTCTTCCACTGTTGTAGTCGTTGTTGGCTCTTCTGTTTCAGTTGTAGATATTTCGCTTGCTGTCGTCTCATCCACATCGTTATCATCATTATCGTCCTTGTCTTCATCATTGTCATCACTACTATTATCTGGGTCACTATCGTTGTCAGAATTATTACTAGAATCTGGTTTTTGATTATATTGTGAAACTTTGTTATCTTTAACTTCTACTTTATCGCTATTTTTGTCTAAAACCGTCGTTTTACCATCAGCGGTTACAACTTTAATTTCATTATTTTTAGCATTATCGATTTTGGCAATTTTTGCTTGACCAGTGATTTTAACATTGTTATTTAATGTTAATTTTGTGATTTCGCCTTCTAGTTTAAGGTTTAAATCTTCTGCAGAGTTTTCAACCTTAGCAAAATCGCCGACTAATTCAATTTCACTACCAGCTACAAATGTTGCAGGGATTTCAATTTTTTCAAAAGTTTTGCCATCTTTTGTTTGGTTTACTAAAATAGCGCCACTTTCTACAATGGTAACATTTGATTTCGTATTACCTGTTGCGACAATTCGTACTTTTCCGCCTACTTTTCTAATTAAAAGGCTGCCGTCGACGCGAACGCTATTGAAATATAGTGAGTGTTTACCGCCGCCGTAAGCATATAAGTTTCTTGCTACTTGAATATTGTCTAAATTGACATTGCCTTCGCCAACTTCTTTTGTAATTGTCAAATCTTGTAACACCTTAGCGTTTTGGAGCTTGACATCAGCAGTGGCGACTTTCACACTGTTGAGTCTAAGACCTGCTAAATCATAAGTACCCGCAAGCGCAAATGTGCGTTCATCGTTTAATTTACGGTTGAGCATAACAACTGCTTCAGCGCGTGTCATATTGGCTAATGGTTTGATTTCACCTTGATTACCACTGATAAATCCTTGATTAATACAAGTAGAAACGGCAGTTTTTGCCCATTCTGATACTTTATCACTATCTTTTGCGTTTTTATAGGCTGTAGTATTAGCTGGTACTTCGCTAATACGTGTCATAATTGCCATTGCTTGTTCACGAGTGATTAAGCCGTTAGGGTTCATTTCTGAATCGCTTTCCCCCTCAATGTAACCAGCGCCTAAAGCGATAGCTACTGTTTTATAGTACCAATCACTTTCTTTGACATCGTTATAATTATTGACTTTATCACTGATTGTGAAGTAGTTAAAGCTCTTATTAATTAAATCCATAAATTCTGCTCTGGTGATACTATCATCTGCTCTAAATGTTTGGGTATCAGCGGAATCAATTAAGCCTTTGTTTGCCCATAATTGTAAGACATCGTCTGCCCAGTGTGTATTATCAGCATATACAGTAACTAAATTAAGATTGCTACAAACTAAAACTAAACTAAGCATTAATGCCAAAACTTTTTTACCCTTTGAAAAATATTTTTTCAAAAAATACCTCCTTTTAATAGCGCTTTTTTATATTGTTATCTAACTTTTAATACTGCAAAAATAGTAAAATAAATGTCAAAACATATTACACCTCCTTGATTTTAGCATACTTAATTAAAGGCAAAAGAACAACCTTTTAATGAAATTGTATCAAAAAAAAAAAAAAA
>PDWI01012440.1_pt1 | contig 10318 bp, 10 predicted proteins | sample 1430891 | NCBI WGS metagenome assembly PDWI01 (sample SAMN01162508, study PRJNA174530) | Oral metagenome, whole genome shotgun sequencing project. | biome: Marine environment; feature: Marine mammal; material: Swab sample of the gingival sulcus; isolation source: swab sample of gingival sulcus... | reverse complement strand
GACACGAGCTCGAGATGGGCTTAGTTCCAGATGATGAGAGCAAAAGCTGCCTTCGTAAAGGTGTAATGATATTTCATAATCTTTTACAGCGGAAGAATATTTAAAAAGCTTATTTTCAATGATACCTAAATCTTCAGCAATATCTGCCCGATAAAAATCAAGCCATCCATATCTCTGTAATGGAGGTTCTTCCAACAGGGATAGCGCTTGTCTATATAATCATTTTGCTCTTTATCCCTCTGTGATTTTAATTCAAAATATTCTTTAATTTTGTTGTAAATATCATCACGATCTTCAATAGATACTTCTGAAAAAAAATAGAGTATAACTTCCCCTTCAATATTATTTCTTTCGCTTACAAGTGTCGGCCTGATATCCTCTAACTCCAAAAGCTCATCGAGCTGACCCTCAGTTAAAACAGGCAGTGCAAAAATATGTTTGAATTTACTGACTAAATCAGAAGGGGATATCGTTAAAAGGGCCATAAAAAGACAATACACCTTATCATCCAACGCCTTATCCCATTCCACCCCCTTATCCCGCCACCAGGCAAGAAATTTATCCTTCGGAATATTTTCATAATGATTTAACATTTCATCAAACGTTAGAATTTCAGACATATGAACTCCTTCTGTGTTGTATATTTTCTCGTTACATTAAAATATTACCGAAGTAATGTAACATGCAATACACTCCGATAAATACTTTTTTACTAGCATTATCCCCTTATGACTCAGCTGGCCAGGGTATTTCATGAACATTATGTCAAATAAAAAAAATGTTGTTATTCCAATATACTAAATAGAATAAATTACAGTATTTAAATATCCAAAGTTTTCACCAAAGGTCAGTCCATCCGGCGCCATCTTCTTCAGTGTTTTTGCAATACATATAGTTTACTATAACGTAATGCAAAAAACTTCGAATCTGACACCGCCTGAACTAATGAAATATCCGGTTTAAAAATAAAAAACTGGGCGCTACTTTTTTGCAGAAAGTGCGCCCAGAGTAATGAAGACTACGTGTTAAAGTCTATCATTTTTAGTAAAACTCTATTGAAGACAGATGGGCATCATTTACCGCATAGCCTGTTGCCAATCACCTTGCTTACCCCAAGGGCAGTAAAGATATACTGAAAACTAAATAAGGCGAGCGTGATCGGTAAAAACTCAATGATAAACATTATAAGTACTGATACTACCAATATTAATTCTGCTGTGCGGATATTTTTACTGACTTCAAACTGTCTCGTAAGGTGGAGGAAGAACGCAAAGAAAGGATTCTGAGAGTCATGGTTTTCTAGAAAGGATTCTTTCTCTAAGCCATTAATTAAAGCCTGATTTTCGATTTGTTTTCTTTCCAAAAGATCGGCATATTTTTCGTTTATAGTCTGCACTCGAGTTCTATGTTCTTTTGCCAATGCCGTTTGAATGTCCACAAGTTGTGCTTGTGCTGATGCATATTTTTTCGCCCACTCTTTGTATTTAGAGCCTTGCCAGATACCGTGGACTTCGTTTGAACGCTCAAAATTCATCCCTTTGCGGGCTTCATCAAGATCTCCTTTGAACAAACTGGCTTGATCTTCTTTCTGTTCCTGATATACCTTATCCTCTTGCGCCAACTCGGTAGCAAGGTTTTGTTTCAGTAAAGACACCTGTTTGCGAAGCTGGCTCTCAAGATTATACCTTTGCTTTTTAAAAACCTTATCAAGATTGGGGGCGGTGATGAGAGCACTGCTAATCACACATGTCACAAGAAGTGAGTAGGTGATCAATGCAACGTATACAGCGCGAGCCTTAATTGCTGATTTACCAGTCATATCAGAAAAGACCAAGACGCCGGCTATAGAGAGCTTGCCAAGGTTGCACAATCCGGCCAGCAGCATAGGAATAGTTAATGAGCCTATCAGGATGGTGTTTTGTCCTGCAAACAAACTTTCTGCAAACTTCTTTTCCATATAATAACTAAAAAAGAGCCCACAACCGATGACAAGAGCAAGAATGCTTGCCGCAAGAATTTTTCCGAGATAAAACCAGAATGCCAGGTGTTTGCTGTTTGATGTCATAATCTGTCTCCTTAGTAAGTATAAGCGTGGAAAAGACGACTCATGTCGTCAGCCTCTCTACCTTATCTATACGGAGTTCAGACCACCATTTTTACTAAAATTGTTTTTTATCTTTTTTTTTCCTCCTTTGAGCATATTAATTTGCAACGTAAAAAGATTGGGTAATCGCCGTGAACAAGGTGATGAATTTATGAAGGATCTTGTTTTTCCAGGGTCAAGGTTATTCTGCTATCATTACTGTCACCTCGCACTTTAATCTTAACTGCATCAAGAGATATAACATTTTTATGTTCAATATCTACTCGCAACCAGTTGTTACTCCACCTCAGGTCGTCAATTTTCCAACTATCGGCATCAAATCCTTCGGTCTGCAGAATAATTTCAGGGGGAGAAACCTTGTCATCTTTCTCCTCTTCAAAGTTTTCTTTGTCTCTATGTCGCAGCCCTATAACAAGGAACTTCTCTTCTGAAATGGATTCATGAATAGGATACCAGGTAATTCCTTCCTTTTTAAGTATTTCATTAAATTTTAAGTATATATCCTTTTTAATTTGTTCGTCCTCTCCTTTCTTTTCTTTTCTCTGCTCGTCCCTTCCACGATATATCCCTCCTCCTAACATACTAGGATGGGGCATATCTTTGTCAGGCGGTACCACTATATTCTGTAGGACTTTCAAAAAATGAGCAGGAGCGTTCCAAACGAAATCTGCGATACCATGACTCCTTTGTATAAAAGTAGATCCACGAACTATATTCCATAGCTGTGTTAAGAGATCACCGTTAGCGTACTTATTTACACATTCCAAAAGCTCACGGGTAACGCTTTCAATTGTACCCCGCGATACTGGTCGGTAGATTCGTAAATCGCCCCCTCCCAACACTACTTCCAACCGAGAACCAATATCTTCATCATAATGATGTTCATAAAGTTCACTTCCTGAAACATTTGCGTAAACAGTGTCACGTCCATCCAATAACTCTTCAAGCAAAACCTTTTGAGATTGTGCAGCAATGACCTGCCCAATGTCTGTCTCCATTTGCCGAAATTGTTTTTGATATTCGTTCAACGAATCTCCAAACTTATGTTTCATCATTAACAACACCTGGAAAACAACAGCCATTTCAACAGTTGTCCAATGTGTTTTGAGAGCAGAGGAATGAAGAGTATAAACATTCCAGGGTTCTGCAAAACCTGACATAGGGACATCAAGGGGTACATCTCCCGGGCAACGTAACAAATCATTATCATATGTCTGGGCAACAGTTACAATATTGTTGTTTGATAATAGGACGAGGACAAGAGGAGGATTATAATAATATGCATCCTTCGTCCAGCCACCTAACAAAGGACTTAATCCCCAAAGCTGCCCAGGAACACACTTTTGCTGTTTTTCACCCCGAAGCGGCTCCTTGATAGTCATACTTCCAAGAGACTCACGGATCTTTGAACATGATTGGCATTTTTTAATATGTTCATTAACTTCAGGAGGCGGAGCCTTAGACAAAAGTACAAAGGGAGGGGGACATGTACGAAGCACTTTATAATCATGGAGGACTTTCTCCATCCTCACGTTTAATGACTCATTTTTTATCATCTTTAACAAATACCTCTAAATGAGTTTGCGTTTATTTCTTCACTCGACACCAGAACACAAAGATACTTTTATGCATTGCAAAAACCTTGAATATATGTCTCTCTTTTCTTCACTTTGTCCTTCATTAAATAATACACTTGACAATGTAACACAACTATCTCCAATATATCGATCTACGCAACAAGGCGAAACAAAAAGAGCTGTTCTTATTTTATCTTTACGAGTGTTTTGAGTAATTTTGTATATTTTGTCTATATCCAGTTCAAGCTTTTCCTTTAAAAATTTCGGGGGAAGCTCACAAAGCACATTACAAAAAAATACTTTCTTTGATACAAGATCAATGCAAGGAATACATTGTCTTTTTTCCATTTTTTCTCTATATATGTCGCATTTCTGTTTACACTCAGCCTCCTGGATAATATTCTTTGCAGCGATATGAAGACATTTATCTATTTCATTTCCCCATACAACGGAATCCAAATCAATTCTTAATTGTAACCCCTCAATAGAGTCATTTATTGGATTAATTGGATCACCAGAACCTTCTTCTACTTCGGATGGTGCATCAATACTCTGAGTTTCTTGACTGAGACAATAAGAATAATGCTTAAAAACATAATATGCACAAACCTTCACAGTAATCGCAAAGTCTCTACGACCCAAATGCTCTTCCAGTTTTTCATAAAAAAACTGAATAACCCCCAACAGAGTTTCCCAGTTAAACTGGTCATCAGCTCTCTTTTCCGAATTCGTATTATCTACAATTTTTATAAGTTTTTTTTGCGGAAATTGAGAAATTGGAGATTCACATGACCCCTTGATAAACTCATTAACAACCTCATCAGCAATAAGGTTACAATGTTCTTCCCTAACATCGCTTTTTTTCAAGTTCTTGCCAAATATAGTATATATAGTATATGCTCTCTTTTTCCTTTTTTGTTCCTTATCTTTTTTTGTCGCATAATAAATCGCTTCACAATCAAAACCGTTTGTTGTGGCTCCAACCTTTTTAAGCTTTAATACTTGAACTATTGTCCTATATATCGCCTTGTAACTTTTTTTAGTTCTGACCTCATCTTTTAAAACCTGAAGAAGCTCCCAAGCAATTTGATTTTTATTATTCCTGACAGCCGTAAGACAAGCCTTATCGTTATTAGATTTATTAGCTTTTTCGAGCTCTTCTAAAAATTTCCGAGTCCCATTAAAACGAGCCGACAAGGAATTTCCCCCTGTACCAATCGCTCCTTTCTCAGAAAGAAAATTAATCGTTGATTCAGCCAATTCCACCATATATTTTTGATCTCTATTACCAAATAGAGGAATCCCTAGTAAGCCCAGAAAATATTTTCTATGCGTTGAATAGTCAGGATGGGCCAGAGACTTATCAATCCGAACTCCCAAATCAAACATAAAATGTTTTTCCTTAAGATGTTTTTCGTCAAGAAATGATTCAAGTTCAGAAATAAGAGTATCAGGTTCCAGAAAAGTTCCCTCTATAATTTCCGTTATATTTTTTGTTATAGTATCAACATTGTGCTTCAATATATTTATTATGGCTTTCAACAAAAAATATATACAACAACTAAAATCAACATCGTTAAAATCGACACCGTCATTCAAAGGCATACCAATATTGGCAAGAAAATCCTTCCTATCTTTATCATCAATTGACCAATGAGATACTTTATGAAATAAAGATTCTACAGTATACCTTATCGCACGTTCAGAATCGGCATAATTACAATTATTCTCAATAATATCCTTAATATCGTCTTTATTAATACTATTCAACTTTTCTATGATATCATCTATATCAATACCATTGTCATCATAATTGATTTCGATACCAAACAATTCTTCTATATGCATCAAGAGTCCTTTAGTAAGATGTCATCTGGTCATAGTTTGTGATTTACCCAAATCAACATAATGGTATAGATTTTTATTATCAAGAAATTATTTTTGCAACCCTCACCTCTTCTTTATCTTCACAGAAAAAAACGTAATGTCTATAGATTCTTCCATGATGGTCAATTGACCATCCATAGAAACCGAAAAGCCTCCAGAAAATATTTTCGAAAGATTTATCTTCTCCTCTTTAACCTTAACCAATTGCGCTTCAATCAAACGATTATTAAATTCTTTAGAAAAGACAAGACTATAAAAGGGGGCACTACGAATCCTGATACGCTTTGCCACTTGATTATCCAACCAATCCAACGCCCTTGCCTGCAACTGAGATCTCGATAAGGGCAAGTAACGTTCCGAAAGCCCAGATTGATTTGTCAAGTGACCAACAACGACGTCACGAAAAGGATTATCCTGATCCGTAACACACAGCAGATAACGTTGGTTCTCGATGGTTACAACAAGAAAGGCGTGCCCTTTGCGTAGCAGGTGCTTAATCACGTCCTCATCCGTCTTCAATGTCAAGGCGGGAACAAGCCTCCCGTCTTGCTCAATACCGGCGTGTAATTTACCTCCCTTTTCCTTTCGATTTAAACTCTCAACGTTTTTTCTTATCTCAATCTGGTTGGTTTCAACAGATTTTTCACTGAGAGTTTCTTTAATAGCACCGCTCTGCTGATAGGTATTCTCATCAGGATTCATAATTAGCACCCCCTGACGAATGACCGGCTCTGAAACAGGAACGGTGTTCTCGCCCGAAGCGATCTTGACAGGCTTCGAAATAACAGGACTGACCAATGATTTCTCTGAGGGCTCATCTATCCCGCTTTCTCTGAAGATTGTTATTGGCTGACTTAATAAAGACCAGGCACCAGGCAAATCAAGCGCAGGAACAAGGACGCTTTGATAAAAAAATAGTATGATAGCGGGAAGTATCACCAAAACAAGAGCTAAAAGAGCCCTCAATTGAGCAGAATTATTCATTATTTTTATGTCCTCCGTCAGGTATATAAGAGATTTCCGTCGCGCCGAACTGAAGCAGGTTAGTCTGTAGCTGACTGAACATCCCAAGAGACAGCGTAGCCGGTGCATGGAGGACGATCTGCGGAATCTCTTGTTCTCGCAACAGAGAGACCACTTCTGCTGTTTTCAATTTGATTCCAGAACTCTGATCTGTAAAAAAGGCCCCAGTCGCATCTACATAAAGCGAGATAACCTTACCATTTTGACCAGCGTCTAAACCACTCTGCTCACTAGCATATGTGCCAGGTAGTGTTTCTCCCATCAACATGCTAACGCACAGAAATAGCAACATAAACAGATCACTGAAGATAATATACACCTCAAGCCCTTGTCCCCCTTGATTTAATGATTTCATCTATCCCCCCCCGGAGAGAAAACCCCTAAAAATAGTTTCAGAGAGTCAATCAAAGAGCAACAGGCATCGTACTCCCGTTCGATTAGCCCAAAAAGACACAAGAACAGGGTCTCCTGGAGAACGAGGATAAAGGTTGAGACACCGGTAGTGATCAAGGCAACCCCAATATCCCCAAGCATCTGTTCGTGATTAAGCCCAACAGACTGCTTAAACATAACGAAAATAAGGCTGAGTACGGTGAACAACAATCCCGTTGGCGGTGCGATCCTTTTCAACAAAATGACATGAGAGCTCAGAGAACGATGATTTCTCTCAAGAGCCTCACGAAAGTAGTGTCTGCATTGATTTTTGCTCAAACGTTTTTCAATAGCACATTTGAGAACTACAAAACCAGGGGACTCACCGGATTCTGCAAAAAGTTTGATTTGCGATAGGCATCGATGGTAAATTGCCCTGTCACCATCCGCTTCGAGTAAGGTTGTTTTTAACAACTGCACTTGCCCAACCAAAAATCGATTTAGAGACAAATGATAAAAAAAAGTAAGCCAGTTATACACAGCCCAGAGCACCAAAAAAAAGCTCACAGCAAAGGCAACAACACTAAGAAACGTAATATGTTCAATCATTATTATATCCTTTTGAGGCGTGATTATTGATAGATAGAGCCCTGATCCGCCGAGCAAGTTCCAATAGCTGAGAGTCGCTCAAAGGCTGCATCTGCTGCTCCATATCTTCATTGGAAGGAACACTGATCCGATAGTAAATATCTCGTGCTGTTTCTTCCGGTTTTTCTTTAATATCGTTCCTTTTTTTCACCACATCTTCATCAGCTGTAGCGATAATTGTCGACTTCTTATCAATTATTTCAATTGGGGGCTTTTCTGGACCTGTTTTCTCGAACAAGTAGTCAATAGCCCGAAGTTCTTCTTGGGTAAGTTCTGCCGCTTGGCTGGTCACCACCAGCGAAAAAAGAAATCCTATCGCATGACTGAGCTCAGTAATTTTTTTACTCATACTCATCTTGATGCTCCTTTTTTTCAAAATCATTAATTATTATCGCCTGAAGTTTTTGACCATTTTCCCGCAACTGTCTTCCCTGAGCTTCAAGATTACGGGCTATGGGCAGTTGTTCTTTTTCTTTTTTAGCGGGTTCCCCTGGCCCTGAAGAACAACAAGAAAGTCCGATAAAAACAATCAAATAGAATACAAAAAAATTTATTTTACCCATTTTCTTGCCCCCCTCTCATTTGACGAAGAAGCTCCTGTAATTGACTAAGCATTTGGCCATTAGTTTGCGGATCAGGTGACTTTAAATTTAGCTTCCGAACCTTGCCTCGATTTTTCAACTGAGCCATTGCAGATGAATAATTGGGAATGTTCTTTATTGCCGATAGGATCTGTGGCATCATTTTATCATCAAACAAATCGACAATTTCCCCCCCCTCAAACCCCCTAGCACGATTAAGACCATAAAGTCGAACACCTCTGATAAACTCATCAGCCTCAATTTGGCGATAGTTTATCTGACGCAACCCCCTGTTCAAATTATACTGAATAGACTCTGTTGCAGTTTCAAGACCTTGGTACAAAGAGATATCCGCATTGAGACGAGCGACATTTTGTTGATACATTTCAAGCATATTAATAGAGTGATAACAGAGATCAGTAACTTCATCCTGAAGTCGTTTCTGTTCAAGGCTTGCCTGAGCATCAGAGTCTGCTTTCTCGACCTTCGCTATTAAATTTTCAAGCATGGTAGCAGCTTTTTCTACTTGCTCCCCAGCCTTCCTGGCGCTATCCTGCTCTTTCTGTAAAGCCTGCTTAGTCTCCTCGCTTACTCCTTCTAAATAATTTTTATACTTATCCAATTCATTATTTACTTTCTCAAAATCACGTTTTAACTGTTGATATGAACTGCGACCATCCTGTGCTGCCTCTAGTACACATTCTGAATAACGAGCCTGATCCAGTTCCTTTTCGCCAAAACGAAGTTCGCAATCAGCAAAACTTTGGGCTGCCAATTCGACCAATTTAGCTCCTTCAAGCTGTGTTTTGGCAAGATTAATTAGCTCATCCTTAAAATCCCCAATTAAGGGGTTATCCTGTCTATTGGCGGGGCTAAAATTGCCCGTTTTTACTTCTCCCTCAATATTAGCTGAAGCTAGAGCAGGAGCAATAGCGAAACAAAAAAACAAGGTTGGAATGTAAAGCATTTTTTTTGACATTTTTTGCCTCCATTTAGTTAAAGTATTTATACAGATTGTACTCAAAAACTAAATACGGCTGAAAATTCGAAAATTATCTTTTTTTTAGATTTTTTATTTTTATTATTTTTTAATGAGTCGAATCTTTAACAAGATCTCGGTTTATTACTTCCAAACGAAAGATATTTATTTGTCTGTTAAGGCTCGAGTTATTAATCCGGCGGGCAAATAGATTGAGCACAGAACTCAACATCTATTTGATTTTTCTCAAAAAAAAATACAAGAAAACAAAACAGAAAATCCATTGAATTAATAACGCGTACTCAATGATTTTGGGCATTACCTGAGATATATTGATGATGTCAATCATCAGGGGTACAAATTAATATAGAAAAAAAACAGATTGGAAATCTACCAATGGGGGTTAAAGGTAAGCGCCTCATAAAGTACTTCTTTTTTTTCTCACAGGCATGAGGCATGATGATTTTTTCATCAACTCACCTTAGCATAAGGAGGTATCCATACCTAATGTACCACAAGCCCATGATTCGATCATGGGCAGCCCCTGGAAAGCCCACGTAGAAGCACAATGTCAAAGCGGTCTGAGTCGAGCTGAATATTGCAGGCGGCATAATCTCTCGTACCATGCCCTGACGTACTGGGTCAAAAAAACAACACAAGCTGTGCCGTCTACCCCTGACCGTCCCTCATTTGTCCCGATTCCCATTACCCTGGCAGAATCTTCCAGGGAAACAGAGATGCTTGATTCTGGACTGAGGCTGCGTTTTGCAAACAACATCACTATAGAAGTTGATACCGGGTTTTCAACCAACACTCTCTCTGCCCTGTTATCTACCCTGGGAGTCCATTCATGATGTTCCCGCACAATGCCACCAAGGTCTACATTGCCACTGGCAGCACCGATATGCGAAAATCAATCAATGGCCTTTCCCTGTTGGCGGTGGACCAGATGGAACGCGATCCACTCTCAGGACACCTTTTTGCCTTTTGCAATCGGAAACGGGATATTGTGAAAATACTCTACTGGGACCGCAATGGGTTTTGCCTCTGGCATAAACGGTTGGAAAAAGACCGGTTCCCGTGGCCGCAAAACCAGGCAGAGGTGCTGGCAATCAGCGGGCAAAAGCTCTCCTGGCTCCTGAGTGGC
>PDWI01011040.1_pt1 | contig 10318 bp, 9 predicted proteins | sample 1430891 | NCBI WGS metagenome assembly PDWI01 (sample SAMN01162508, study PRJNA174530) | Oral metagenome, whole genome shotgun sequencing project. | biome: Marine environment; feature: Marine mammal; material: Swab sample of the gingival sulcus; isolation source: swab sample of gingival sulcus... | reverse complement strand
CATATAAGATTTTGTAACCATGTCTCGTACTTGGTCAATACTAATAGTCACCAAATCAGTACGTAATATCTCTACGTCCACATTATTATTTGCCAATACCGATTTACAGATAGCACAATTACCGCAACCAACTATCGCCTCTTCACAGAGTAAACCCGCCGCAAAATCTCGCGCTAACGTACTTTTTCCGGCACCCTCAGGCCCAGTAAAAAGCCAAGCATGACTCATAGCGGAAGCATTAGTAACATTATCTACATTAGTTTGTAATTGTACATGCGCTGCTTTAACAGCACGCGATAATTCGGTAACTGCCAACTCCTGGCCAACCACCTGTGCTAAAGCTAAAAATTCTGTGCGTACCCGTTTATGAAATTCCGTACCTGCACGTTCTAGCCGATCTTGTTGTTGTCCAACTCGTTGACTTGATTTTTCTACCGGCATATCAAGCAAAATGGTTAAATCAGGAAGTAAATCTTCTACCGCCCACAATGACAAATCGCGAATCTGATCTACGTCTAAAGCACGCGCAGCTCCTTGATATGCAACCGAAGAATCTAAATATCGATCAGTTAAAACTACCGCATTTCGCGCCAAAGCTGGACGCACTTTCGTGGCAATATGATGTGCTCGATCCGCCGCATAAAGTAATGCTTCCGCGCGTGGAGCCACATCTCCCCCATGTAATAGAAGCTCCCGAATTGTTTTACCTAATTCGGTTCCTCCCGGTTCACAGGTTGTTACTACTTCTCGACCCTGCTCGGCAAACCACTGGGCAAGTAAATTTACTTGCGTGGTCTTACCAGCCCCATCGCCACCTTCAAAAGAAATAAACAAACCGGACATAACTACTTCTTCTTCGTCGTCTTTCGGGTAGTTTTTTTCCCACGAGTTTTAGTTGCTGATTTTTTACGTCTTGATTTTACTCCACCATTTTCCGCAATTTTAATACGTCGTAAAACCAATAATTCTTGCGCACGTTCTGCGGTTAGCTGATTTATATCCTCACTACGTGGCACGGAAGCATTAGTTTGCCCATCAGTTACGTAAGGGCCAAAACGACCATCTTTCAAAAGAATATTTCCTCCGGAAACCGGATCTGCACCAAACTCTGCAAGAGGTGCCGTATTAGTACGACCACGAGTTTTTGGTTGCTTAAATATTTCTTCAGCTTCTTCTAAAGTAATGGTAAAAATTTGTTCTTCGCTTTCTAAAGAACGCGAATCACTACCCCGCTTCATATAGGGACCAAAACGACCATTTTGCACCGTAATAAGTTCACCCGCAGATTCACCTAATTCACGCGGTAAACTTAAAAGCTGTAAAGCCTGTTCTAAAGTAACCGTAGACGGATCCATACTCTTAAATAAAGAGGCAGTTTTCGGCTTAGGTTTAGTTTTAGAAATTCGCCCAGTAGGCGTATATTGCACCGCATCATCAGGCACAACTTCAGAAACATAAGGGCCAAAACGACCATCTTTAACTACAATCTCATAGCCAGTATTTGGATCTTTACCCAAAGTGACTTCTTCTTGTAACGAACCAGCGAATAATTCTGCCACTTTTTCTGCATTTAACTCATCTGGTGCGATATCTTCTGGCACGGAAGCCCGCAATAAAGTATCATCTTCTTCCAAATAAGGACCAAAACGACCCACGCGCAACGCGATGGTATCAGTAATTCTAATGGTATTTACAGCACGGGCATCAATATCACCCAACCCATTAACCTGATCTTTCAGACCTTGAATTGTTTTACCACCCAAATAAAATTCTGACAAATATTCCACACGATCTTGCACTCCCGTAGCAATTTCATCCAAATTATTTTCCATATCGGCAGTAAAGTCGTAATCTACCAAATTTGGTAAATTCTGTTCCAGTAACCGCACTACGGCAAAAGCTAGCCAAGTAGGCACCAAAGCCTGACCCCGACGGAACACGTATCCTCGATCAGTAATTGTAGATAACGTAGACGCATAGGTAGAAGGACGCCCAATACCTTTTTCTTCCAATGTTTTTACCAATGACGCTTCGGTATATCGCGGTGGTGGAGCAGTTTCATGCCCAGCAGCTTGCGCTTGCGCATTATCCACCATTTGACCCACTACCAAATTAGGTAAACGTGAATCATTTTTCTCCTCATACCGTTTTATGTCTTTACCCTCTTCATAGGCGGATAAAAATCCCAGATTAGTAATCACGGTACCCGATGCGGTCAAAATAGCTTCACTATATGTGGCAACTCCTGCCAATTCATGCTTAATCTTAAGTGATGCAGTAACGCCACGTGCATCTTCCATTTGGGAAGCAATGGTCCGCTTCCAAATCAACTCATAAAGCGCAAATTCACGTCCTTGTAACTGCATTTTTACTTCTTGCGGAGTGCGGAAATAATCTCCGGTGGGGCGAATTGCTTCATGCGCTTCTTGTGCCCCTTTACTCTTAGTTGCATAGTAACGAGGTTTTGCAGGTAAATTAGCCTCACCATATAAATTAGTTATTTGCTGGCGAGCGGCCGCGACTGCCTGCGACGAAAGATTTACCGAATCGGTACGCATATAGGTAATAAAACCATTTTCATACAATGACTGAGCAATACGCATAGTATCGCGAGCGCTTAATCGTAATTTTCGCGAAGCCTCTTGTTGTAGCGTAGAGGTGGTAAACGGAGCAGCGGGACTGCGCCGATAGGGTTTCGTATCTAGGGCTACAACTTCTGATTTACCGCTGGTAAAAGTTTGGGCAATGGCTTCGGCTTGCTCTTTATTTAAAGTGACTACATCTTTTTTCTGGGCACTGGTTTTTAATACTCCGGTATCCGAAAAATCCTTACCGGTAGCAATTTTAAAGTTATCTAATTGTTGTAATTTTGCCGTAAAGGTTTCCCCCTTAACAGCAAATGAAGCGGTAACGTCCCAATAACCAGCAGGCACAAAAGCCATTCTTTCCCGTTCGCGTTCTACCACTAAACGCGTAGTAACAGATTGCACCCGACCAGCGGAAAGTTTCGGACTAATTTTACGCCATAACAGCGGAGAAACTTCATAACCCACTAAACGATCTAAAATACGTCGTGATTCTTGTGCATCAACTAGCTGATAATCTAAATCACGAGTATTTTCTAAGGCTTTGTTAATAGCATCTTGGGTAATTTCATGAAAAACCATTCGCTTTACGGGCACTTTTGGTTTGAGGGCTTCTAATAAATGCCAAGCAATTGCCTCACCCTCACGGTCCTCGTCTGTTGCCAGATAAAGTTCATCAGCACTTTTAAGTAATTTGCGTAATTCGGTAACTTTTTTCTTTTTATCTGGGCTAATCACGTAATAGGGTTTGAAATCGTCCGCAATATCTACCGCAAATTGGCTATATGCACCTTTTTTCATATTAGCTGGCAAATCGGATGGCTTTGGCAAATCACGAATGTGCCCAACACTAGCTTCTACTTTATACTCGCTGCCTAAATAGTTAGCAATTGTGCGCGCTTTGGCAGGAGACTCTACTATAACCAGTTTGGTCACGTGTAACCCTTTCGACCGAATTACTTTTTGCAATTAAATTACCATACCTTATTTATAAGGGTATCAATACGATACCCCATTACCGCATATCTGGCACCCCCGCTTTTGCTTTACCAGTAATTTTTCCAAAAATAAAAATTCCTTCATGCGGGTAAACAACCACTACATTAGCAATTTTTGCGGTAATTTCACATCGCGTTTTAGCTGTTGGTAAAACCTCCTGCACTATATGGTCTGCTACATCGCAGGCTTTTTGCGCAGAAGAACCGTTCTCCAGTTTTTGCGCCACAGAAATTGCGGTTAAATCTGCTAAATTTTGTGTTTGTGCTATTCGTTGTCCACCCACTATTACCTGCATAATAAAAAAAGTAAGAAGAAAAAATAGGGAAATTGCTACGGCGACAATTACAGTAACTGATCCAGATTCTTGCGTCTGCCAAATACTTTTATTTAACATACGACACTCCCACAGGCTCTACCACTATTTTATATTTAGCAGAAATATCAATACCCAAAATTCTAAAAACACCGCGTGCAGGACGAGTTAATTTTACGGTTGCCATATCCTCCGCACGATTAACATTTAACGTTACATCGTTACCCAAATTTTCTACTATAAGTTTAGAAAGCTCTTGTTCAGTTTTTCCCAACGAATAAGCACGGGTAGCAATGCGTGCCGTATTTTCTACGCGTTGTGCTTCCACCACACTAAAAAGTAAGGATAAACAAATAAGTACAGTTAATAAAAACAGGGGCATTGTTAGCGCCCACTCCACGCTAACCATTCCTTGTTCGTAAATAAAATTTTTCCGTAATTTTTTCATAATATTCCTAATTTGTGGTGGTAGGATGACCCTACCACCACAAACCAATTAACTATCTAATTTATAGACCCAATAGGGTACGGAAAATTTGCGCAATTAGTTCACGTAACCACTCTTGCTTAGAAAGCCAGATTAAAATCCCCGCAATACCCGTAGTCGCCACGGTTCCTAACGCATACTCTGCTGTAACCATACCGGCTTCAACCCGCTGAGCCTGATTGTTTACCTTATTTAGAAAACGAATTAACATAATTCTCCTTTGCTAATTTTCCAAAACTTATTTTTGGAAGTCATACTTTATGACCCTTTAAGTGTGAAAAAAAATAGCAACCTTTAAATAAAGAAAAAATATTTTGGGGACGCAGCCGTCTAAAAAATAATTGTGGATAATATTTAAAAAAACTTAGGTGCCGAAGCAAGAATAATAGGTAAAACACCCACCCCAATAAAAGCTGGTAAAAAACACGTCGTTAAAGGAATAACTAATTTTGCTCCCAATTTAGCGGCGGCCTCTTTTTCCCGTCTTGCTTTTTGCATACGTAAAGTAAAAGCACTACGCTCCAACATTGGTATGGGACTTGCCCCTTCTTTCCAAGCAGGTTCTAATACTTCTGCCAAAACCGAATAGCGTGAATTTACTCCTTGCCAAGCAGTTTCCCACGTAGCTCCCATTAAAAGTAAATTACTAACCTCCTGCAAACTACGTTCCACTACCAAATTTTGTTTACGAAAATGCCACCAAGTATGCACCAATTTTATTTGTGGATCCTTTCCCAAAGCTACCTGCAAGGCGACTAAGGTGGCTGGAATTGACATTCCCGTACGTAAACCAGAAATCATTAAATCAAAAATAACGGATTGGGAAACTAAATTCGCACTAATCCGATTCTGCCGTATAAAGAAAATACGCGGGGAAAAATATAGTAACGCTAAAAATACTAAAATCCAAAACATTTATATTGCTTCCACCCGTGCCCTTTTTACCATTTTCCAGACCATATACACACCACAACTTTCTAAAAATACGGCACAAAGCAACACCACATGACCAAATAATGTACCAATAAGAAAAGCTAACGAATTAACTCCAAAAACATAACCTAATCCAATACCTACAATCGGTAAAAACGCTAAGATTTTAGCAGAAGTAATAGGAGCCGCAAGCGCAACCCGTCTGTCTGATTCCACTTCAGTTGCCGTATTTATTCCCAAAGCACAAGAATCTAAAATTTGTGCAGCGGGCGCGCCCGTTAAATAACTCATCCTACAAACTGCGAAAGTGTCAGGAAAAGACGCAAGCATAGTTTTTTTAATCCCTAAACGCCAACGCCAAAAAAAATTTAGTTGCCAAATATGTAAAAGCAAAACAGGCACACCCTCATCATTCAACACTAAAAATGGAGAATTCTTATTAGTTTCCAGCTCGTCAGGAAATCCCAGCACACGCCGATATAATGGAGTATCCAAAAAATTTCGCGCTAATGAACACTGCCAGGCTTTTTCTAAAGTTGCCCCGGATTTTAATCGAGTAGATACCTCTGTTAAAAGCATTGCCATATCAAAAATCTTTTTTTCCGTAGCTTTTTGCGGTAATAATTTAAAATATTGCCTACGTCGATACCCAACCGGAGAAAATCGTAAAGTAGCCACTAAAACTAGAAAAATTAACAAAACCACTACCCGCATATATCATTCACCCCAAAACGATGTGCTAAATTTTTACCCTCTGCGGTAACCGTTACATTTCCATCAAGTTTCCTTTTTATGTAGGCATCAACAGAAAATAAATGTTCTCCGTGGCGTTCTAACACCGCTATCTGTGAAATAAATCTTTTACCGTTTTGCCTACTAATATGAATTACTGCATCTAAAGCCGAAGCTGCCTGCGCACTCACCGTAGCTTCATTCATTCCCGCCAAAGCCCCTAAAGCCACTAAACGCGCCGGCACGTCAGTTGCCGAATTAGCATGAATTGTTGCCCAACCACCATCATGACCAGTATTTAAAGCACCCAATACATCCCGTACTTCCACACCCCTACATTCCCCAAGCACGATCCGATCCGGGCGCATTCGTAATGCCGAACGAACTAAATCTGACATAGAAATTTGCCCAACACCCTGCACATTGGCATTACGCACCTGCAAATGCACCACATGTGGATGCGTGGGACGTAACTCTGCCGCTTCTTCAATAATTAAAATTCGCTCAGCAGAAGCAACTTCTGAAAGCACCGCATTAAGAAAAGTAGTTTTTCCCGCGCCGGTAGCTCCAGAAATAATTACGTTAGCGTGCCTATTAACGAGCGCTTTAATTAGAGGAAGAAGTTGCACATCAATTGAACCTGCTTGGGAAAGTTGTTGCAAAGTAAAAGCAGTACGTTTATGGGTACGTAAAGAAATTAGGGTTCCCTGCGCCGAAAGTGGAGGTAAAACCGCATTTAGACGTACACCAGAGGGAAAAGTACCGTCTACAATAGGACTAGCATCATCTAATCTTTGCCCGCAAATAGCAGCTAAACGCGTAGCCAGAGCACGTACTCCCACATCAGTTTTTAACTGTTCATCACTAACCTCTATTTTTTCCATACCCGCACCACGATCCACCCACACCCCAGTAACTCCATTTATAACCACATCGGTTATATGTGGGTCTGTTAATAGTGGCATCAGGGTTTGCCCCAAGCCTAAGATTTCATTTTGCACCTGTTGTTGCATATCATTTAACTCTGACGTATAAAGTGCATTGGTAGTAGCCAAAGCACGCGGAACAGAGTTACCTGCTGCTAAAAACGAACGAACTTCATCAAGCTGACGTTGAGTGCTATTCATATCAATCTTTTTCCCATAAAAAATTAGTACACAATCGACGCACATCAAGCATCAATGCCGACTTGTTTCGCTCACCTGGAGCTAAACCATGTGCCAAATCAGCACACAAACCCTTTTGTCTACGTACAGGATAAACCTGCTCATACTGTAAGGTTTGCGAAATATACGCTAAGTGATTTTTAGACTTAACCCCACGTGCCACCACAGCCACCGGAACTCGTCCTAAAAGTTTATGTAATTTTACAAACGTATCCGCTAAAGCCCAATCAGTCGTATCCGTAGCTAAAACCACATAATCACACCACTGTAACCAAGTATGCGCAACACTGTCAGGTACCAATGCAAAAGACGGCAAATCCAATACACTCCACTCATTAACCTGCGCTAACGCAGAAATTACCTTGGAGCCATGCTCCGCATTAAAAGGTACCGCACCCCGATCATCTGCTGAAAGTAAACTAATGCCTTGCCATTTTGGTAAAGAAATATTAAGCCTACCTGCAAGTAACGCTCCCTTTCCCTGTAAATCTGCCCAACGTAAACCCGCCAAATCTACTGCCGAAAGTAAAAGCTCTAATCCACCAGATGACACATTCAAATCAACCAATGCCACATTCATAAATTTCTTTTGTAAAAAACGAGCAATTAGTGCACTTAAAGTAGACGTTCCCACCCCACCTTGCGCACCAACCACCCCCACCACTTTTCCTCGTAAAGTGGCACCTACTGCCACCATTAACTCTAAAATTTCTGCAGAATCTTGTTGATAATTAAGAGTAAGCACCCCGCTACGAAAATACGTAGCAAATAATTCATGAAATTTCACCGACACTTCATCGGCGCCAACACCATAAGAGGAAAATTGCAAAATTCCTTGCGCGGAACTTTGCTCTACTTTCGTAATATCTACCCCAACTAACTCAGCAAGTCGTGATAACTCAGAAAAAGCCTGTTCATCTTGCCCAAAATAAGTAATAGAAAGCAAATCGGCTTGCGGTTGTAAAGTAATTTTATTTGTCATTTTTTAAGTCTGAAATAAAAAATATACATATAGAACAAACAGATAAAAATGTGGAAAAAAGAAAATATCCACATTTTTTAGACAATTACCAAGTAAACACACGTTTTTTGGCACGCCGAGATAACACCTATGTTTTGTATAATTTATGCGGTAGCGTCTAATAAAGACATAAAGAATGGAGTAACCGTGTCCACACCAACCGATCCTTATAATGTAAATCCACAAGATAATTTTGACGAAGACGAAATTCTTGCTCCCCTTCCAGAAGCCACAAATACCGGTAACTCCCTACCCTACGACCATGTAGAAAAAATGGCATGGGAAGAAGCATTTACTGCCGAAAGCGCAGCGGTAGCAGGCGAACCAGAAGAAATGGAAGTAGCCGACCTGCCAGCAACAACCGAAGAAGAAACAGATGTGAAAGAAGATGTGGAGAGTAACGCTACCCTAAGTGATGTACTATCAGCACAAAGCGTTCCAACCGTAGTAGAAACCGAATCCGTAGCACCCGCACCTGAATTTACAACACCAGTTACCCCGTCCTTTAATGTTCCAGAACCAGTTACAGAAACCACTGAAACACCAGAAAAAGGCTTTATGTCGGCAACAACCGAAGAAGAAGCAGAAAAACGGCGGCAACGCTGGGCTAACGAACCTCAAGAACCAATTGTCGGAGAACACCCGGTTCCCCCAGCTCCTAAACGGCGTGCACTAGCCCATATAGGCTCATTCTTTGGCGTGCTATTCCTAATACCAATTGCCTGGTATCTACTTTCCGACGCTAGCGTTCGCTTACATTTAGTCGTAAACAATCCTTGGAAAACTGAAAATATTAACATTCCAGCACTCATTGAACTAGTAGCAGGATTAGCAACCCTATATCTTGCCCTTATCTATGCGCGAACTTCATCTTTTGGCGCCCAATTCTTTGGTGCTTTACTTACGTTAGCTGGCTTTATTGCCCTTATCATTCCAAGTAAAAGCCACGTGTTAATCTTTGCATTAGATAAGAGTATCGGTGGATACAATGCCTTTACTGGAAATCTAGTACACCATCTAAATCTTGATTTAGGTTCCGGTCGTCTAGCAATGCTCGGACTGGTACTATTTCTAGCTGGCAGAGTAGGACATGGCGCTCGCAAAAAAGCGGTAGCCCGTGTAGCACAGCAACAAGCACATGCAGAAACAGTAGCAAAAAATGTGGCAGAGAAAAACGCAACACCAGAGAACCTAGCGGAATAAAACATATAGAAAGATAAATAATGCCCGCTGATAATTCCTGCATCACGCTGGAAGGTGATTGGACACATAAACTTATCCAGGCTAATGGCGCACAATTTCACATTGCGCATGCTGGTACCTACACTCAAGGTCGTCCACTAATTCTGTTAGTACACGGTTTTCCACAGTATTGGTGGGCTTGGCGTAATCAAATCAAACCACTAGCCGATGCTGGCTACGAAGTAGTAGCAATAGACAAACGTGGATTTGGTGGTTCTGATAAAACCCCAAATTCAGCAGACGGTTTGATTTTAGCAAACGACATAAGTGCCATTGTGCGTTCGCTCGGATACTCCCAAGCTGTAGTGGTCGGATTAGGGCGTGGAGCAACGCTAGCATGGTCTGCCGTATCTAGCACTCCGGAACTTTTTACGGGACTGGTGACGGTATCCTCACCACACCCCCGCACCCTACACCGCATTGGCACCCATCTAACCCTACGTACTTGGCGATATGCACTAGGCGCATTCGTAACCCCACTTTCCAAATATAAATTACAAGAAGAAAAAACCATTAAAAAAATGCTTCAGACTTGGTCAGCACCCAAAAATACCGGAGCTTCTAGCCAAGCAGACATTTACACCGAAGCAATGAAATTACCCGGAGCGGCCGACGCAGCAGTTTCTCAACTAAAATGGATTTTACTGTCCCAACAATCCATTAGTGGAAGAAAATATTTACGGGAATCAGCAAATAAAATAAATATTCCAGTTTTGGCTGTACGAGGCAAACTTGACCCGTTACTACCAAAACGTGCTTGGATTAAAGATACTGAATTTAGTCAAGGACGATACGAATTTTTAGAAATTGCCAACGCCGGTCATTTTGTGCCCGAGGAAC
>PDWI01010562.1_pt1 | contig 10318 bp, 6 predicted proteins | sample 1430891 | NCBI WGS metagenome assembly PDWI01 (sample SAMN01162508, study PRJNA174530) | Oral metagenome, whole genome shotgun sequencing project. | biome: Marine environment; feature: Marine mammal; material: Swab sample of the gingival sulcus; isolation source: swab sample of gingival sulcus... | reverse complement strand
TATGGCGGCCCAGCTTACTGATCCTGATTTTTTGCAGCGATCTGGAGAGGTTGTCTTTACTGATTGGAAGACCTATTACTGGGTTTATCTTTTTGCTGCCGCAATTGGCTTTGCCACTACGGTGGCGGAACCGTCACTGATTGCAGTTGCTTACAAGGCCGAGGAGGTCTCTAGTGGCAGCATCAAACAATGGGGGCTGCGTATTACCGTTGCTATTGGTGCAGCGTTTGGTGTTGCGTTGGGTAGCTTCCGGATTGTGACGGGAACGCCTCTTTATTTTTATATTATAGCCGGTTATCTCATTGTTATTGTACAGACCTTTATGGCACCAAAGACTTTAATTCCGCTGGCCTACGATTCTGGAGGGGTGACAACCTCTACAGTAACTGTTCCTGTTGTTGCTGCTCTGGGACTTGGTTTGTCTGCGGCAGTTCCTGGGAGGAATCCTGCCATTGATGGTTTTGGCCTTATTGCTTTTACCTGTTTGTTTCCAATCATAACGGTCCTTGGCTATGCCCAGATTGCAAATTATTCTGGTGTTCAGAAAGTGAAAAAAAGAGAGAGGGAAAAACATGCAGTTTAAAATAATTCTCGCATCAGTAAAGCCAGCTTTAACAGATAAGATTGTCGATGCCGCAAAAGATGCCGGGGCTACCGGTGCAACTATTATCCCGGCTCGGGGAACAGGCATCCATGAGGCAAAAACCTTTTTTGGTTTAACTTTAGAAACTCAGACAGATATCATCATGTTTTTACTGGTAGAAAATATGGCTGACACCATTCTTAAAGTCATTGGTGAAGTCGGGCAGTTTGATAAACCGGGGACAGGAATTGCCTTTGTAGTGCCAGTGGATCAGGTTATTGGGCTTGAAAGCCAGATGGATAAACTGGCTCGTGGAGCTGCTGCATAGTACAGCATTATGTGAATAAAGAAGAAATGAGCTTAAATACGACCTACTTTTCGTCTGTGAGCTGTTATCATCTTGGTACCAATGAATGATATTATTGGCTCTTGGTGTAATGAATCCAAGAACAGCCTCAGAAGTTGCATGGTCTTTGGCTACACTCTGACTTGGGTTCTATATTTGGGTACAGATTTTGCGTCAAACACTTCTTGAGGATCTCCTGTTCAACTTGTTGATTCCTGAAAATTAAATTGCTGACGAAATTGCGAGAAAAGTAAATTTTACCGCGTCTTAGAAACGATGGGCGTATTAATTTTTTTTTGTGCATTTGCTCGGCGTGAGCTGCTTTTTTAAGTTACGCTTGATTGCGGAATCAAGAAAGACCGTTTGCTGTGCGATAATTATCTCCATGGGTAATATGAGTGAGAGCATAATTGTTAGAAAAGAGTGTGGTGGGAGACTTGCTGCGTCGTCGTTTTGATCTTGTGATGAGATTTTTTAAAAAAGCAAAAAACAGGACGAGAAAAAGTCTGGCATTACAAATCTGTTACCAGTAATATGACCCTCCTGAATCTGGTGGGTGTTTTCAAAAGATAAGCCGGGTTGTTCCTACCCGTATAGAAACTCCTGTAACATTTTAAAAGGTGGGTGTCCGAGTGAGATACCCTTTAAGAACCAAAGAGGATCTCTATGCAGCAGTTACAACGCAAGTATGGAATTTGGACCGCGATAGCCATGGTCGTTGGTGTCGTTATTGGCTCGGGGGTGTTTTTCAAGGCAGATGATGTGTTAAAAGCCGCAGGCGGTGACCTCACTACAGCTTTGATTGCCTGGGCCATTGGTGGTGCGATCATGGTCGTTACCGCCTTTGTCTTTGCTGGTATTGCCACCAGAATTGTACGCGTCAATGGCGTTGTTGATTATTTTGAAGAGGCTTACGGGGAAAAAGCAGGATATCTCGTTGCCTGGTTTATGACTTTTATCTATTATCCAGCCCTGGTTGCAGTGCTTGCCTGGGTTTCTGCCAATTATACCATTGCCTTATTTGGTTTGAAAGAGGGCGTCTGGGTCGTGGCCTCAGTATATCTGGTGCTGTTTTTCATTCTCAATGTGATGTCTCCTGTCTTTGCCGGACGATGGCAGGTCGCCTCGACGGTGGTGAAACTCATCCCGTTGGGCTTGGTTATGGTGGTAGGAATTGTCTCAGGGTTGCTCACCGGACAAACCGTTGAAAGCTTCAAAGAAACGGCTGTTTCTCTTGGCGAAGGGGGTGGTTTGGCGGTGGCAACTCTGGCAACAGCCTTTGCCTACGAGGGCTGGATTATTGCCACCTCTATTAACGCCGAAATCCAGGATGCCAAGAAAAACCTGCCCCGGGCTCTTTTCTTTGGTTCACTTCTGGTGGTAATGATCTATATGCTCTATTACCTAGGTATTTCTGGTGTGTTATCCAACGAGGAAGTCCTCGCCGCAGGAGATGAAGCTCCGGTTCGGGTACTCTCTATTATCTTTGGTCGGCTTGGTGGCACCTTGCTCTCTGTTTTTGTGGTTATTTCCTGTCTTGGCACCTTGAACGGACTGGTGATGGCTGCATCGCGAGGTATGTATGCTGTCGCTTCCCGTGGTCTAGGGCCGAAGCCAGAGTTCTTCGCAAGGGTTGATGTACGTACTAATTCTACCATCAATTCTGCGTTGGTTGGTTTCTTGATGTCTGTTTTTTGGTTACTGGTTTGGTACGGGAACTTTGCCGGATGGTGGGGCGCCTTTATGGATATTTCAGAGCTGCCCATTGCCTTTCTGTATGTTATCTATATCTCACTATATGTTTATGTAATACGCACTTTTAATGACGTTGGCCCGTTGAGTCGTTTTGTTGCCCCTGTGCTTGCTGGAGCTGGGTCTTGCTATATTATTTGGGCTGCCATTCATAAGGCAATGTTCGTCCATTTTTTTGTTCTTACCATGATAACTCTCGTCGTTGGTTTGCCCTATATGACAGCAAAAAAATGATATTTTTTCTGTGAAGAGAACGTAAAAAAAGCCTTTCTTGCAGACTTTGCAGGAAAGGCTTTTTTTGTTTCTTTGAGACGACGTTTCGCTTGAGGTTATTTGGGACGCTTATCTCATCCACCAACGGTTGCGTTGATACCATGGTGGTGGAAAATAGCGGTTATTTTTTTGATGCTCATGCTATCGGGCTCTGCCATACCTTCAGAACTATAGCTCTTGCCAAGACGACGGTATTTATTGGTGGCAATATCATGGTAGGGGAGTAAGTTCACCTGTTTTTCCGGTCCTGGAAGGGAGGCGACAAAGGCTGCGGTCTGTTCGATGTTGTCCTCGGCGGCGTTCACTCCATGAATCAGAGGGATACGGATGGTGATCGCGGCCTCGGTTGCGGCGAGTTTTTTTAGATTGTCCAGGATCTTTGTGTTGGCCACGCCGGTCCACTTTTGGTGTGCGCTGCTGTCCATCATTTTAAGATCATAGAGAAAAAGATCGGTGTTCTTGGCTATCTCTAATAATGTTTCTGTTTTTACAAAACCGGTGGTATCCACAGCACGATGGATACCTCGTTGCCCCAGTTCCTGGAGTAGGGTGGTCAAAAACCTGGGTTGTAATAGCGGTTCACCCCCTGAAAAGGTAACACCGCCTCCCGATTCCTCAAAAAAGATCCTCTCTTTTTCCACAACCTCGACAATTTCACTGGCTGTGGTGAGTTTCCCTGATATCTCAATGGCTTTTGTTGGACAGATCTCGGCACAACGGCCACAGCCGGTACAGCGAGCCATATCGGTAACAATACCTTTCTGGGTCAGGGAGCAGGCCTGTTCTGGGCAAACGCTAATACAACTTTTGCAGCCAATACATTTTTCCGGAGTATAGAGCTTTTGGGGCCTTTTCGAGACCGATTCAGGATTATGGCACCAAACACAGCGGAGAGGACATCCTTTAAAGAATACGGTAACCCGTATTCCTGGGCCGTCATTGATGGCGTATCTTTTTATGTCGAAGATAAGGCCGGAATCCATAGTGGTTATCATGGAGAAATTGCTAAAATCTAAACGAAGAAAGGGGCCGGCAGATCTTGTGCCGGCCCCTCCCGCTTGTGGAGAATAATGAGAGAGAAAAATGATTTAGAGCAATTCGTTTTCTGTTCTTTCGATGACTTCCTGCTGGAGATCTTTGTTCATGTCGTTGAAATAATCCGAGTATCCAGCCATGCGTACCAGAAGATCCTTATAATCATCGGGGCATTCCTGGGCGGCAAACAGCGTCGCGGTATCAACAATATTAAACTGGATATGATGCCCGCCGAGGGTAAAATAGCTACGGATTAGAGAACCGAGTTTTTTCACATCATCATCTCTTTTCAAGAGACTGGGCAAAAAACGCTGGTTGAGCAGGGTGCCCCCCGATTTGGTATGGTCAAGTTTACCCAGCGATTTTATTACTGCGGAAGGTCCATTGGTATCTGCCCCATGGGATGGAGAAGTGCCATCGGAGATGGATTTTCCCGCAAGCCGCCCGTTGGGCGTGGCTCCAAGGACCTTGCCAAAATAGATATGGCAGGTGGTAGACAGCATATTGAGATGATATTTGCCATCTTTTTTGATGTTGGGTTTGGCGTCAATGGCTGCAATGAGATCATTATAGACCTGAACCGCAATACTATCGGCGTAATCATCGTCATTGCCGAAAAAGGGTGTCCGGTTCATTATGGTCTGGCGCATCACTTCTGCATCACCAAAGTTGTTGGCCACTGCAGTAAGCAGTGCGTCCATGGTAAAACGCTTTTCTTCGAGGACATGTTTTTTGATGGCGGCCAGACTGTCAGTGACCGTTGCCAGGCCGCAGCATTGGATGTAACTGGTGTTGTACCGGGGACCACCATCATAATAGTCTCGGCCTCTGCTGATGCAGTCCTCAATGACAACCGAGAGAAATGGGGCTGGGGCATATTTGGCAAACATTCGGTCAATATAGTTGCTCACCCGCATCTTCTGGTCGACGACGAAATTAACCTGACGCATAAAGGCCTCATAGAGCTCTTCATAGCTGGTAAAATCGCGGGGATCGCCCGTTTCAATACCGCATTTTTTCCCGGTGAGAGGGTCTCTGCCGTTATTGAGTGTCACCTCAAATATTTTCGGCACATTGAGGTAGCCTGTTAAAAGATAGGCCTCTTTACCAAAGGCGCCCACCTCGATACAACCACTGCAGCCACCTTCTCGGGCATCCTCCAGGGTCTTGCCCTGGCGAAGCATCTCTTCAATATAGGTGTCGGGATTAAAGACTGACGGGTAGCCATGGCCTTGACGGATCACCTTGATTGCGGCATGGAGAAAGTTGTCGGGGGTGATGTGACTGATATGTACCGAGTTGCCGGGTTGCAGAATATGCAATTCTTCAATGACCTCAAGAAGTATGTACGATACTTCACTCGTACCATCTTGGCCATCACGGGTCACGCCACCAAGGTTGATGTTGGTGAAATCATTATAGGTGCCACTTTCTCGTGCGGTAACCCCAACCTTTGGCGGTGCCGGATGGTTGTTCACTTTGATCCAGAAGCAGCAGAGCAATTCTTTGGCCTCTTCACGGGTTAAGAGGCCTTTGGCAAGGTCCTGCTGATAAAATGGGGCAAGGTGCTGGTCGAAATGGCCGGGATTCATCGCATCCCAACCGTTGAGTTCGGTAATTGTTCCCAGATGAACAAACCAATACATCTGAATTGCTTCCCAGAAGTTTCGTGGCGCGTGGGCTGGCACCCAGCGACAGACTTCAGCAATTCGTTTGAGTTCCTCACGACGTTGCGGATTACTCTCTTTGGCTGCGAGCTCTTCAGCAAGATCGGCATGACGTTCGGCAAAGACAATCACCGCATCGCAGGAAATGGCCATGGCCTTCCATTGTTCGGCCTTATCGGTGGCCTCTGGATCGTTGAGATAATCGAGCTGTTCGATATTATTTTCAATCTCCTGCTTGAGATCGAGCATGCCGTTCTGATAAATCTTGCCATCAAGGGCGGTGTGGCCTGGGGCCCGCTGTTCCATAAATTCAGTGAACATTCCCGCCTCATAGGCCGCCTTCCATTCCTGGGGCACATGGGAAAAAATGCGCTCTCTTTGGGTGCGACCTTCCCAGTAGGGGATTACTTCGCGCGCATAGGTGGCAATATCTTCTTCCGTGGTGATATAACGCTGCATATCTCGGGTATTAAGTACCCGGAGATCGTCAACGCTATGGCAGGTAAGCTCAGGGAAGGTCGGCACGGCCTTGGGTTTGGGGCCACGTTCGCCAACGATGAGTTCATCATCACCGAGATAGAGGGTTTTACGTTGGCAATGATCTAAAAAGGTCAAGGCTCGAAGTACCGGGATGGAATACTTGCCGAGATTTTCTTTGTAGAATTCGGTTTCATGGAGAGCTCGCTCGATGGAAATAGTTGGTTCAGTGGTAACACTGAGCTTTCTGAGTCGTTGAATACGAGAATTCATCCCAGGGCCGATTTTTTCTTTTTCATTGCTCGCAGGATAAAAATTTCCTTCGGCGGCAGCGCCTCTTTCTGGCGTGGTGTTGCTGGTATGTAGTTGTTCAAACATTGTGTTCCCCTGGAATGGTTGCTTTGCTTTTCGTTGTTGTTGGCGGCAATGGTGTCGTCTTGGAAGCCGATGGAACTTGAACCCTTGAGGCTGTCTTGACAATACTGGGCACCGTCGATTGGCGAGCTACTATCAGTTTTTTTCGAGTTTATGTTTTATAGAGGTTATTAAGATATGCATCAATGTCTTAAAAAGCAACGAATATCTCTTTGATTTGTTGTTAGCTTGGAAAAATAATGAGAGAGCCTGTTTGTCTGGCCTTTTTGGGTTGCATTGTCCTTTTATCTTAGTATGTTATATTCCCAACGCGGTGATTTCATCTAAGACTTCCTCTTTCAGCTTCTTAATGGGGCTCTTTGATGGGGAGAACCCATTACTGTCCTTTGGAGATTGTAGCGCACAGAAGCTATGACGCCACATCAAGCCGGGGTTGTATTGTTTGTAAAAGATTTTTTAAGACACAATGAATGTTCGTAAAAATATAAACCTTGTTTCAAGATCTATAAAACTTTTTTTACTTTTGTTTCTCATTGCAGGAGCCATACTCGGTGGCGCGGTTATGTTCTTTTACAAGAGTGAGGTGGATTTAATTCTGAACAGTATCAAGATAGATGAAGCAAATACCCTCGTTCTTCAGAAAAATGAGATAAGTAATAAGCTTGTTGATATTGTCAGTGATCTTCTTTTTCTCTCCAGAAAAAGAGATCTCAAAGATTATCTTGATTCAAATGATCCTGACATTCTTCGCGATATTGAAGCAGAATATCAGGTGTTGGCTTTTTATAAGAAAAAATATGACCAAATTCGTTATATTGATGCCAGCGGTCAGGAAATCATACGCATCAATTACAATAATGCGGCACCACTCGTCGTAGAAAAAAATGCCTTACAAAATAAAGCAGGACGTTATTATTTCCATGATGCATTTCAACTCAACGCGGGAGCAGTTTTTGTCTCTCCCCTTGATTTGAACGTAGAAAATGGAAAAATAGAACGACCTTTTAAACCGGTGATCCGCATAGGAACCCCGGTTTTTGATCGGGAAAAACGAAAACGGGGTATCGTTTTACTTAATTATTTTGGTCAGGAATTGTTTGATGCGATTTCGCAAACCAGTGCCCACTTAGAGGGAAGCGCCATGCTGTTGAACAACCAGGGGTACTGGCTTTTTAATGACGATGCCGAAAAAGAATGGGGCTTTATGCTGCCAGAACGAAAGGCAGAAAACTTTGCTGAAATATATCCCGAGGAATGGCAGCAGATCTTGCGGCAGAAAACGGGCCAAATCGAGACGTCCCATGGCCTTTTCACCTTTGCCATGATCCAACTTTTATGTAGCACTGAAATTTCTGAATCAGAACATGGGCCTGTTGCATCATCTCCTCCGATAGCGGCCCAGTTAGATAATTGCAGCTGGGTTCTCGTTGCCCATGTTTCCCCGGAAATTCTCCAAAAACATATAAGGCCTCTGCAACGACGGTTTTCTCTTTTTGGTTCAGGGTTGCTTGCCTTCATCGCTCTTCTTGCCTGGTTTTCAGCCGTTGCTATTACTAAGCGCCGCCTCTACCAAAGCCAGCTGCTTGTTATGGCTTTGCACGATCCATTGACATCTCTTCCTAACCGGGAATTATTTTTTGAGCGACTTAAAACAGGACTTGCCTACGCTGCGCGTAACGAAAAAAGGCTTGGCGTTTTGTATATTGATCTTGACGGATTTAAAGCCATTAATGACTCCTTCGGCCATGAAGCTGGTGACGAATTGCTGGTACAGATCAGTGAACGAATGCTTGCCATCATGAGGCGATCGGATACCGTTGCTCGAATTGGTGGTGATGAGTTTGCTATCGTCCTTTTTCAGATAAATTCCCAAGAAGGAAGTCTTGCTGCCGGAGAAAAAATACTTCGGGAAATAAATAAACCAATCACCTTGAAATGTGGTACGGTCTCTGTTGGTGCCAGTATCGGTGCTGCGGTCTATCCAGACAGTGCAGAAAAACCAGAGGAACTTGTGAGGTCTGCAGATCAGGCCATGTATCTCTCTAAACAAAAGGGGAAAAATATCTGCACCCTTTCTGAAGATCAAAATCAGCCTTAAATATCAGTTTACGACTTTACGAGAAGGGCGTTGTGAGATGGTTTTTTTATGACACGTCCTGGATAAAGGTGTTCACCGCTGTGACAAGGGTATCAAACTCGCCGTTTCCTTCAGGAATAGCGAGTTGGTGGCGTATTTTTTGGTGTTTTGCGAAAATAAGTGTCTTTAGTCTAGCGAAGTTCTCTGTGGTAAATCTGATGGTTTCTCTGTTGCTTACGGTCTGGTCGTCTTCACTGTATACCAACAGGGTGGGAAGCTGTACTTTCTGCGGATTGGGCTTTTGGCGAATCTTCTCACCAAAGCGGACAATCTCTTTTACTGCCTTGATCGGAAGATCGGTGTTGTAGTGGTTGGGATGTGCTAAAGGAATTTCTATATCTTTGTTTTTTGAGATCTTATAGAGGTGGCTGAAAGAGATTTTCTCAACGAAGAAATGTAGCAAATAACTGCCTGATTTGGCGGCCCATATCTTAGGTTTATAATATGGGGCGAGTAGAATTGCGGCCACGATATTCTGTTTGTTGCTGTTTCTTTCGGTTAAAAAGTCGCTGACAAGGGCACCACCTAATGAGAATCCCGCGATGATTATTTTTTTGTATTGGGATCTTGTTTGATCAATGCTCTCTGTTAATGTTCTCTGCCAATCCTGGTAGCTCATTTGATTTGCCAAGGCAGTATTTCCGCCAAATCCAGCTACCAGCGGCATAAACACGGGAAAGCCAGCAGCGTTAATCTCTTTGCCTAGAGAAAAAACTTCAAATGGAGAGCTTGCAAAGCCATGAAGAAGAATAACAGCGGTTTTTTCAGGTCCAGAGAGAAATTTTGCCCGATTTGATTTTTTGACCGAGGGGTGGTAATTCTGGAGGGTGGTAAAATCCATCAGGTTTCCTGGTTTTTTCTCGTTGTTTAGAAGTTTTCTGCTATTTTTTCAGTATCTTTTTCCAGCCAGGAAGACAGTGATCTCGGCGAAAGGGCGCAGCTTTCATAGGGGTTGATTGTGGCCTTTTTGGCAACCTCTTCACCACGGTAAATAACAGAAACCGGTTTGTCTGAAGAGACCACTACCACGACGACATCCTGGTATTTCATAGAAAAACGAAGCGCTGAGTTATATCGTGCACCTCGGGCGCGATCTTCACCGTTGATGCTCAGGCCGTCAAGGAGGCAGGCGAAGGCCTGGAGATGATGATCTGCGGTGATATGCAGGGCGCCATCGGTTTTGGATAATCGGCAGGCAAGATGCTGGTGTTTTGCTTGTCTTAAATCTATTGGTTTTTCAAGATGTTGCCCGGAGATATCACGGGGTTCTTTGCCAAGATCAAGAACTAAAGTGCAGCCATAACTATTTGATTCAGCGTTATGCACCAGATGGCGGATAATCTGGTAGAGTTCGTTACGGTCGGTGGTGTCCATCTCGTAGTCGAGAAGAATTTCTTCGACCTCAAAGAGCTTTGCCTGGTGTGTGGTTGAGCTGAAAGAGCCATCGGCAAAACTACAAATAGCCTCGTTATTAATGTGGAGGAACCCTACTTTTCCTTGAAAATCAGCAACGAGACAGAACTCTGGCAGCAAATCGTCACAGATTCCTATTATCTTGCTGCCATCAGATACCAGCTTGTGGTTCGAGCCTTCGACAGCTAAAAGAAGTTTTCGGATATGTTTATAGTGGTTCAAGCTAGGCTGCTGGTCATGGCGGAAAGTGACAATAAAAT
>PDWI01010561.1_pt1 | contig 10318 bp, 10 predicted proteins | sample 1430891 | NCBI WGS metagenome assembly PDWI01 (sample SAMN01162508, study PRJNA174530) | Oral metagenome, whole genome shotgun sequencing project. | biome: Marine environment; feature: Marine mammal; material: Swab sample of the gingival sulcus; isolation source: swab sample of gingival sulcus... | reverse complement strand
GGCTATCATCCAAAGTGGCGTATTAATTGGCACAATGAGAGGTATTAACATTCCTGTTACCAAAAAACCCTCTTGTATCTCTTCATTTTTGATTTGTGCTATTACAAACTCAATTCCCAATCCTACACCGTACGAAACAAGAATAATCGGTAATAATCCAAGCAATCCAAAAGTAACGTTTTCTAACAAAGTACTTTCTTGACCGATTGCCATAAAATGTTGATATCCTAAATTATACATTCCAAATAAAAGTGCAGGAATCAGAGCAACCACTACGGTTATCATTGTTCTTTTGCTATCTACGGCATCGTGAATATGTGTTCCTCGCTTACCAGTAGTTTCATTTGGAACAAATAAGAAAGTCTCAAAACCGTCAAAAACGGAGTGTAGTTTCTCTAATTTTCCACCTTTTTCAAAATGTGGCTTTATTTTATCTACTTTTTTTCTTAAAAAATCCATTATGAATAATAATATTAAAAAATTTTATCTAATTCTATCAATTAAGTTGATGCTGAAAAAGTTGGGTAATTCCTTACTCTACTTCATTTCTTACATAATCTAAACTTTCTCTTACAATCGCTTGAAGTGGTAATTTAGAAGTATCTACAAATTCACAAAGAGCAAAATCTTCCGGTGCTACTTCGTAAATCCCCAAATTTTCCATACGGTCAATATTTCGTGCTATCATTGCCTTGATGATTTGTTCAGGCATAATATCCATCGGAAACACTCTCTCATATTCATTCGACATAATAATCGCTCTTCTACCTCCCAATATTCGTGCATCCCATTTGAACTTCTTGTTTTTGAACAATTTACTTGGATACAAACAACTATTGCTGAATTTATTGAAACGTGGCATTGCCCAACCAAGTACCTCGTGCGTTTCAGAGCCATCATCTAATACGGTAATTTGATTGGCATAAGGTGACATCGAATCATTTTCTGCTATTTTCTCGCCTGTCAATACGTTACCACTAATATATCTTAATGGATAAGAAACGTTATTGACTTGATTTTTAACAACCTCTTGAATATTAGTTCCTGCCAATACTTCAAAGTATTGTGGATTAGTAATTTCCGAACCTGTTAATGCTATTATTTTACTCCAATCTGCCTTTCCTGTTTTCAAGAGGCGACCAATTAAAGCAACATCTTGTGGATTAATTGTCCAAACAGTTTCGCCTTTATTTATTGGTGCTATTTTATTGATTTGCACTCCTGTATTCCCTGCGGGATGTTTTCCTTTGAAAACTGTTTTTTCCACTCCTTTTATTTGACTAAAAAGAGAATTCTTTGATTGTAAGCCCAAATAGATTTTTCCTGTTGTTAATTTTGTCAAAGCATTAATTCCTAATTGGAACTCATCTATCTTATCTTTTAAGATAAATTCATAATCTGGTGTTGCCGGTGCAGAATCAAAAGTAGAAATAAATATATCTCTTGGCTCTTTATTTGGGTTAGCAATGACATCATAAGGGCGTTGTTTAATCAATGTCCACAATCCTGTTTCCAAAAGTAAGTTTTTGATTGCTTCTTTTCCGGTAGCCTCTTGGGTGTTGTATTCTAACACCTCGTTTTTGTTATCATTTTCAATAACAATTTTCAGAATCTTTCTACGTTCACCACGCACAATTTCTTTTAATGTGCCACTTATATGTGACACAAAATTCATTGCTTCATCTCGTTTACTTCTGAAAATAGGTGTTCCTACTTTTACCGAATCGCCCACTCTGACTTTCATCTTAGGCGTGATGCCGTGATAATAATCAGGAACAATTTCAAATAGATTAGCAGGCTGAACTTTCGTTATTTTCTCTTCCGGTTTTGCACCGAATTGAATATCCAACCCTTTTTTTACAGTTATTGTTTTTAGACTCATTAGAAAAGAAATTTTATTTATTTCAATAAAAAACGGTACAAAGGTAAGGAATAAATCGTTATAATTAAAGAAATTTTTAATTAATTCATTTTTTTAGTTTGGAAAAGAGGAAAATGATAATGATAGTTTGGTTATTTATTGAATGAAATTTGATTTGTTTTTCTTTTAATTATTTCTGATAAATTTAGTATTTTTGTTTACGAAAAAATGTGTATGACGAAGGTAATAAAGATAAAGGCTTTTGTATACATTAAAAATGAATAAATTAAAAAATATTAAGGAAATATGAAACAATTTGAATTACCATTTTTTGGAACGGTCGATATCGAAAATATCACAGACAAACAAAGTTATTTCTCAATAGATTTTCAAGGTCGAGAAATTACTTTAGGTTGGTATGCAGAGGAAGAAATTGATGAAGAGTATTTTCAATTGGCACAATCTATTCTTACTGATTTGGAAAAATTTGACAAGGAAAATCGTGTGTTGCTTGAAAAAGAGTTTGAAAATAAAGAAGATACAACCGTTTATGATTTTTTAGAGTTTCATTTGGAGGAGATGTCAGAAGAACTTTTGGATATTATTGACAAAAATGCAACAAAGTCTGAAAATTTACATAAATTATTACAAGCATTAGATTTATGTGGAATTGCTTTTCACGATGATGAAATTGTTCCTGATTATGTTTTGAAAGAAAGATTTTTTTCTGATCAAGTTTTAGGGATTTATACGAATAAAAAAGGGAAGAAACGTATTGCTTGGGAAAGTTAAAAAATACTGCTGATGCAATCTTTCAATAATGGTATATGTTAAGAATTGTTGTGTGCAAATTAAGAGAACGAAATTGAAGAAACAAGAAACAAAATGATAGAAAAATGGAAAGATACAGCTTTTGGTTCTGATTTTGGAATGACTTTTTTAGAATTTATTGAAGAAAATTTTGAAAAAGAACTATCTATAAAAGGAATTTATAATAAAACCGATGTGGAGAAATATATTGTAAATCCTCAAAAACTTGAAGAAAGAACAGATAATAATGTGTATTTGATTGATGCAGATGGAATTGAAATTATTCACTATGGAGAGTATTTTAACTATATACATTTTGAAGATTTAATTATCGGATTATCTGCCATAATTGTAGAAAGTGGAATAAATGGAAAAGTTGATTTAACAAAAGCATATGGAAATAAAACTTTTATTTTTAAATCAGAAAAATCAGAAATTAAACCTATTTATTTAGCGTTGAAGAATATTTATGATAATCCTAAAAAGTATGTTCTTTTTGAAATGATGTTAGAAGAAGAAGCAAAAGAAATAATGAAAGATATTGAAGAAATATTAATTGAATTTAAGAAATTAATATAATAACGAACACACAATATAGGTGTATAAATAATGTGATTTTGTCATTTAGACCTAGAATATTGTGTTGTAAATTTAGGGTTTTAAAATAAAAATGTTTACCTTTGCTGATGCAAAAATTGGTGTTGTTTTGTTTCATCTTGCAAACACAACAACATAATAGGGAATGCTGTGAAAATCGGCAACAGACCCGCTGCTGTAAACTCTTGATTTCTATTCATAAAATCCTTTGCCACTATCTTATTTAAGATGGGAAGGCACTTGAATGGAAGAGTAAGTCAGAAGACCTGCCAATTTTTAAGACGTTATGAGCTTTCGGGTAATAAAGTGTAATAACACAAAAAAGTAAAAATATTTTTTTATTAATTCGTTAATTTGTAATAATCTACGTGAAATGAAAATACGAATTTCATCTGTGTTGTTAGTTGTAGCAACACTATTCGGTATGGCTGTGTCTGCACAAAGCTCGGCAACTATCAGTAAGGTAATTGAGTATCGACCTGCACCGGGACAACACATCAACCGTTTATTTCCACCTGCTAATGAGAGTGATACTTACGAAAAAGCATTGGCATATGCCAATAGTGCTTTGGTAGGAAATAAAAAAATGCTTGGACTGGGGGCTTTTGGTGGGTATGTTATTGTTGCTTTTGACCATTCTATTGTTAATGTAAAAGGAGAATATGACTTCAAAGGTTTGGGAAATGCTTTTCCCAATGGAGCAGAACCCGGCGTAGTAATGGTGTGTCAGGATTTGAATAATAATGGCAAACCCGATGATGATGAACCTTGGTATGAATTGGCTGGAAGTGAATATAGCAATGAATCAACTGTTCATGATTATGAAATAACTTATTACCGACCTGATGGTGTGAAAGAAGATGTGAAATGGACAGATAATAAAGGAGATGAAGGTTTCGTAAAACATATTTCTTATGCTACTCAAGACCATATTTATCCGAATTGGGTGAGTGAAGATAAAATTACATTTAAAGGAACAAAACTTCCGACAAATATTGTTCAACAGGGTACCTATTTCAAATTACTTGCTTTTGATTATGGCTATATTGATAATCATTCCAATAGTTCATCTATTGAACAAGTTAGTTTTAAGATAGATTGGGCAGTGGATAAAGATGGAAATAACGTTGACTTGAAGTATATTGATTTTGTTCGTGTGCATACCGGACAATTACAAGAAGCAGGACTTTTAGGAGAAACCTCTACGGAATTAAAAGGAATAGAAGATTTGCATCCTAATGTACAAATCCCCTCAGGCATTGATAAGCATTCTAATGATAAATTACAACTCTTAATTAAGCAAAAAAGATTAACTATTTTAGGGGCAAGTAATGTGACTGAAATAGCATTGTTTGATTTAACAGGAAAAAAATGTTTTTCTATTCAAAATCAAAATGAAGCCGAATTGGGTAAACTTCCCAATGGTGTTTACATTATTCGTTTGAGATTAAGTAATAACCACATTATTCAAAAGAAAATAATTTTATAATAATAAATATTTTTAATTTGCTGAGGAGAAAAACTCCTAAGCACAAAAACAAACAACAATGAAAAAAAGTAAAATTTTGTATTTAATCGCAGCCGTACTTATCGGTTTTGCATCTTGTGAAAAAGAGAATGTAGAAGCAACCCACACATTAGGTTTAGAATCAATGCTACCTACATCTGACTCTACTTGGGTGGGGGATACTTCCGGAACAGTATTCAAAAAAACAAAGGAAACAACAACTTATTTAAATCAATTTGGAGATGGCTTCTTTTTGTTTGACAATTATTATATTCCTGAATGGAATTTTTGGAGTGGATTTGCAGTAACAAATGGTACCGATACAGAAAAAGGTGATTTTACTAATAATAGTGCTATCACTGGTAAAGGAGTTGATGGAAAAGTGTATCTAACAGCTAATATTAATTCATACGGTCCTACAGCAAAAATTTCTTTTAAAGACAACAAAACCAAAAAAGTAAAAGGTATGTATATTACCAATACTACCTATGCTTATAAAGTAATTGAAAATGGAAACCAATTTAGCAAAAAATTTGCAGATGGAGATTGGTTCAAATTAAAAATCGTAGCTCTTAATACCAATGATGAGAGACAAGATAGTACAGAAGTTTATTTGGCTGATTTTAGAAATGGAAAAGCAGAAATCTTAAATAAATGGAAATGGATAGATACTGAAAAATTTGGTAAAGTAAAATCCTTTGTGTTTAATTTATCATCATCAGATACAGGAGATGATGGAATGAATACACCTTCCTATTTCTGTGTTGATGGAATTAAAGCGGTTAAGTAATTGCTAATTGTTCTGTTAGTATAAAAACTCCTGATATTGTTTTTGATATCAGGAGTTTTCTGTAAAAACTTTATTGGTTAAAATTTCTCAGTTTAATTGTTGTAAGTACTTTTTTTGTGTATAAAGGAAAATCACTATTAAGCATCCAACCGTAATACCCAATGTCCTTTTGAAAAACATCTTCCACCTTTTGTCCTTTGTATTTACCAAAGTTAAAGACCTCTTCTCCATCTTTATTATAAATAATTCTTCCCGCAAAATCCACATTCTTATTGTAAGAAGTGTAATTTGAAAGATACTCAATATCGTTTTCCAATTCGGGATAACGGTCAAGTTGAGATTGTAGTACCTCGTAAGTTGCTTTTGTATCTGCTTCAGCACTATGAGCATTTTCGAGATTTTTGTCACAATAGAATTGGTAAGCAGCAGATAATGTACGTTGTTCCATTTTATGAAAAATCACTTGCACATCAACAAACTTTCTTTTTTTCAAATCAATGTCTATATCTGCCCTCAATAATTCCTCTGCCAATAATGGAATGTCGAATCGGTTGGAGTTGTAACCGGCAAGGTCGCAACCTTCAATGTCGTTCACAATCTCTTTTGCCACCTCTTTGAATGTGGGACAATTTTTCACATCTTCATCACGAATTCCGTGTACCAGTGAAGCCTCTTCTGGGATTGGAATGGTTGGGTTTATTAATATTGTTTTTGTTGTTTCTCGACCATTGGGCATTACTTTTAGATAAGATATTTCCACAATACGGTCGCTCACAATGTTTATCCCTGTTGTTTCCAAATCAAAAAAGACAATAGGATTTTTAAGATTTAATTTCATTTGTTATTTGTTTTATATTTGTTTTTTTAGTCTAATGAAAAGGATATGGCATCACTTGGCATACGCCAATCTCCTCGAGGAGAAAGATTTATACTCCCTACTTTAGGACCATCAGGAACACAAGAACGTTTGAATTGTTGGCTAAAAAATCTTCTTAAAAAGAGTTTTAACCATTTCTCAATTTCTTCTTTTTTGTATTTCTCGATAAAAGCTGTTTCTGCTAAGAATTGTATTTTTTGAGGTGTAAATCCATAGCGAACAAAATAGTAGAGGAAAAAATCGTGTAATTCATAAGGACCTACAATGTCTTCTGTTTTTTGTGCAATTTTTCCTTGTTCGTTGTAGGGTAGGAGCTCCGGACTAACAGGAGTATCTATAATATCTAACAGCACTGTTTGACACGCTTTATCCATTTGATTAGACACCCATTTTACCAAATATTTTACCAACGTTTTGGGAACTCCATTATTTACTGCATACATCGACATATGGTCTCCGTTGTAGGTACTCCAACCCAAAGCCATCTCTGATAAATCACCTGTTCCTATGACTAATCCACCCTCTTTATTGGCTAAATCCATCAATATCTGTGTTCTTTCTCGTGCTTGTACATTTTCATAGGTTACATCGTGTATGTTGATGTCGTGAGAAATATCTTTGAAGTGTTGGATACAAGCCTCTTTGATGCTAATCTCTTTGGTGGTTATGCCAAGTGATTTCATCAACTCAATGCTGTTATCGTAGGTTCTGTTGGTAGTACCGAATCCGGGCATTGTTACACCGATAATTCTTTTTCTGTCAAATCCAAGAAAATCAGCTGTTTTAACAGCTACAAGAAGTGCTAATGTAGAATCTAATCCACCTGAAATACCAACAACTAATGTTTTGCTTTTTGTATGTTCCCAACGTTTTGCCAATCCAAAAGTTTGGATAGAAAAAATTTCTTGACACGCTTCATCTCTGTTTTTATCCGAAGGAATAAACGGATAAGGATTGATTGTTCGAGTTAATGTAAAATCTTTTTCTTTTAATAGTTGAGGAACTATTTTATCTAAATGAATAATATTATAATTGCTTTTTTTATGGTTAAAAAAGTTGGAGTCTTTTAAGCGTTCAGCTTCTATTCTTTCCATATCCAGTTCAGCTATTATGAGCTGTGATTGTTTTTTAAATCTTTCGTTTTTGGAAATAATTGTTCCATTTTCGGTAATTAAACCGACACCTGAAAAGACAATGTCGGTAGTGGACTCTCCAAATCCTGATGAGGAATAGACATATCCACAACGGCAACGGGCAGATTGTTGTTTAATAAGTTGTTCGCGATACTTGTTCTTGGTTACCAGTTCATTACTTGCTGAAAGATTGAAAATTACTTTTGCACCTTCCACAGCTAATTGGGAACTTGGAGGAATAGGAGACCATAAATCTTCACATATTTCAATACCAAAACTGAAGTTTCCAATTTCGAAAATTGTTGTTGCCGAAAAGAGAACCTCTTGGCCTGCTATTTCAAGCGTATCATTAATTCCAAAGCCTGATTGAAACCAACGTTTCTCATAAAATTCATTGTTATTGGGAATGGTTAATTTTGGAACAATTCCCAGAATTTTGTTTTTACTGAAAATAACAGCTACATTAAACAGTTGTTGATGGTGTTTCAATGGCATTCCCACTATTGTGATAATATCAAGTTTTTGTGTTTCTTGCATTAGATTCAGAAGAGCTTTCTCTGCATTTTGTAGCAGTTTATCTTGATAGAATAAATCGCCACAAGTATATCCTGTAATACTTAATTCCGGAAAACAAATGACACGCACTTTTTTCTTGGCAGCTTGTTTGATTTGCATCTCTATTTTCTGTGCATTAAAATCACAATCAGCCACTCTTAATTCAGGAATTGCTGATGCTACTCTTACAAATCCATAATTATTTTCAGTCATAATTAATTCTTTAATTTCAGAACAAAGATAAACAAATTCTGACATCAATAAAAAAATAAGGCTATCCGATATTTTTCAGACAGCCTTCTTAATTGATGTTTTACAAATTATTATTTTCTTCTTTTTCTTTTTTTAAGGACTTTGTTGGCTGTTTTAATAATTTTATACCCAATGGTAAGTCCTTTAATCCATAATAATGGATTAATTTGAGAACCTCTTTTGCTTTTATTACTTTTGAAACGTGATAGAAATCCAAAAGAAGGTGTTAGTGAATTGGAAAAGTTACTTAATTCTTGTTTTTGAGTGACTCTCTTGTTGTCTAATTCATTTTTTATCTCTTCCAATCTTTTCATCGTCAAACGATGCTCTTGGGATAAATCATTCAGTATCGGCATACTCTTCCTCCTTTCCACTTTTATTGTTTCTTTTGTTTTCAATTGCTTTTACAATAGCCCTTAATAAAGGGTTGATAATGATTGCTTTTCTCAGCAGAATAACAATGAAAATTAATAATAAAAACAATCCACCAACAATGGCAAAACTGGCAACTGCACCCAATATAGGGATTAGATAGTAAGCCAATGCAAAAAGAAGAAAGAAAAATAACCCCAAAGAAAACCCTGTTATCAAAATGGAAAGAACAAATATCGCAATGATTTTGGTTATTTTTTCTACCAAAAGAACTTGATAATAGTCAGATTGTACCGTTAAGTACGCTTTGAGGTCAGCAATAAGTTGCTTTATCACTCCTTGATTCTTTTTTTTCTTCATTATGCTAAAGGCTACAATGCTTCTTCTACTTCTGATTTAATATCTTCTACCAAATCGTCTAGTTCATCGTTGCTTAAAGTTACACCTTTTCTTTTCAAAGTATCCATTACTCTTTCTTTGATTTCTTCATAAGAAACAGCCAATCTGTCTTTTGTTCTACCATAAGAATCAACCAATTTTGCTCTTGTTTCTTCTCCTTTTTCAGGTGCTAAAAGTAGTCCTAAAGTTGCACCAATTGCAACACCACTTACAAATGATGTCAATATTCCAATTGTTTTTTTCATAATATTTTGTTTTTTATTAAAATTACTTTGTTTTAAAATTCAACAAATTGTATGCCTAAAAAGTTTATTGAAAACTCTTTTATCCTACTATTTTCTTAAATAGGTTTTTCATATTTACTTTTTCATTAATAACAGAATGTAACTCGCTGATATTCATTCTTTGCTGGCTCATATCATCTCTATTTCTGACAGTTACCGTGTTATCTTCCAATGTTTGATGGTCGATGGTTACACAGAATGGAGTACCCACTGCATCTTGACGTCTGTAACGTTTTCCGATACTATCTTTTTCGTCGTAAACGCATTTGAAATCAAATTTTAATTCGTTCATTATCTCTTTTGCTTTGTCAGGCAAACCGTCTTTTTTAAGTAATGGTAAAATAGCCACTTTGTTGGGAGCTAATACTGCCGGAAGTTTCAGCACGACTCTACTCTCGCCACTTTCTAAGGTTTCTTCCGTGTAAGCCGATGCCATTATTGATAAGAATGTTCTGTCCACACCAATAGAGGTCTCAATCACGTAAGGAACGTATGATTTACTTAATTCCGGGTCAAAATATTTGATGTTTTTGCCTGAATATTTTTCGTGGCTACTCAAATCAAAATCGGTACGAGAGTGGATACCTTCCACTTCTTTGAAACCGAAAGGCATTTGGAACTCAATATCGGTGGCAGCGTTGGCGTAGTGAGCCAATTTGTCATGGTCGTGGAAACGGTATTTTTCATCTCCCAAGCCCAGTGCTTTGTGCCATTTCAAACGGAATTCTTTCCAATATTCAAACCATTTCATCTCTTCGCCCGGACGAACAAAAAACTGCATTTCCATCTGTTCAAATTCACGCATACGGAAAATAAACTGACGTGCAACAATCTCATTTCTAAATGCTTTACCAATCTGTGCTATTCCAAAAGGAATTTTC
>PDWI01010560.1_pt1 | contig 10319 bp, 6 predicted proteins | sample 1430891 | NCBI WGS metagenome assembly PDWI01 (sample SAMN01162508, study PRJNA174530) | Oral metagenome, whole genome shotgun sequencing project. | biome: Marine environment; feature: Marine mammal; material: Swab sample of the gingival sulcus; isolation source: swab sample of gingival sulcus... | reverse complement strand
CTCACCGAACTGATCTTCCGCCGCGCCCAGGAAACCGGGCGTTCGCCGCAGGAAGAAATCAACCACATGATGGAACACAACCACATGCAGGAATGGATGCAGGAGGTGCGGCGCAACAAGGCGCTCATCGCCATCTGCGCCCAGGCCACGGTGACCGATACCGATGGCAACCCGGTAGAGATGCCGCAGTTGGAGACCGAAGCCGCCGAAGACGAAGCCGCCGATGAATCCTGAGCCCACCGAGGCTGAGCAGCCGCAGAAGGGCCTTGCCGCCCGGCTGTCCTCGACACCCACCATCTTGATGGTGCTGTTCGCGGCTGCTGCCACCGCCCTGACGCTGGGCATGCTGTTCCAGTATCGGGCGATCCTGGCTCCGGCCTTCCTGGCGCTCAACCTGCTATTGGCGGCCTACCCGCTGTACAGCTGGCTCACAAAACACAAGGTGCCGCGCCCGGTCGCCTCAGTGCTGACCGGCCTGTCGGTACTGGTTGTGATGATCGTCGGGATCCTGGCGATCGTGTGGTCGATGACTTCGATGGTTCGCAAAATGTCGGAGTTCGGCCCGCAGTTCACCCAGATGTACAACGACGGGATCAAGCTGCTCGCCCAGCTTGGTTTCAACGAGCAGGATCTGCTGGCCCAGCTGGGAACCATTTCACCAGCCAGCATCTTGAACGTTGTGAGCGGCGTGCTGTCGAACGCGTCAGGCATCTCCGGGTTGATAGTGGTAATCCTGGTCACCTTGGTGTTCATGTTCATGGACCTGCCGTCGCTTCGCCAGCGCCACCAGATCGCGGGCCAGCTGAACCCAAGATTCTCGGCTGCAATCGAGCAGGCCGTCTTAGGCGTCCGCCGGTATTGGCTGATTACCACCATGTTTGGCCTGATCGTCGCGGTTCTGAACGGTCTCTCATTGGTGGCGATCGGGGTGTCGCTGCCACTGGTGTGGGCAGTATTCAGCTTTGTCACCAACTACATCCCGAACCTGGGCTTCGTGATCGGTCTGGTGCCCCCAGCGCTACTGGCGCTGTTTGAGCAGGGCCCCATCTCCGCGCTGATCGTGGTGGCGGTGTTTTCGCTGATCAACTTCGTGATCCAGACGCTCATTCAGCCCAAGTTCACCGGCGACGCGGTAGGGATCACGCCGACGGCGTCGTTCCTGTCGCTGCTGTTGTGGACGGCAGTGCTAGGCGGGCTTGGTGCGCTAATCGCGATCCCGCTCACGCTGATGATCAAGGCCCTGCTGATCGACAACGATCCCCGAGCACAGTGGCTGAACGTTCTCTTGGCCGCCGACCCCGCTACCGCGCGATCCGGCCCGGCAATAGCTGCCGCAGCGGCTGAACAAACCGGCCACACCGATGACCAGAAATAGTTGGCTAACCAGATTTGTTAGGTAGGTTGTACGGGTGACTAACCAACAGCAGTTACCGGCGATGGCTGCCACGCAGCAGACCGGACTCGGCTTGACCGATAATGTGTACGCTTCGCTGCTAGCGAACCGCATCATCTTCCTTGGCTCGGAAGTGCGCGACGAGAACGCCAACGCGATCTGCGCCCAGATGCTCCTACTGAACGCCGAAGACCCAGACAAAGACATCTACCTGTACATCAATTCGCCTGGCGGCTCGGTCGACTCGGGCATGGCGATCTTCGACACCATGCAGTGGATCAGCAACGATGTGGCCACGGTCGCGATGGGGCTGGCCGCATCCATGGGGCAGTTCCTGCTGTCGGCGGGCACCCCGGGCAAGCGCTACGCGCTGCCACACAGCCGCATCATGATGCACCAGCCGTCCGGCGGACTTGGAGGCACCGCCTCCGACATCCGGATTCAGGCGGAACAATCGCTGCACATTAAGAAGACCATGGCGGAACTGATCGCCGAGCACACCGGGCAGACGCTGGAACAGATCGAGGCTGACTCGGATCGAGACCGCTGGTTCACCGCCGAGGAGGCGCTCGAATACGGCTTCATCGATCACGTCTACGAGCGCGCGGCACAGATCAAGTCGGAGGCACCGAACAAGTGATGAATCAAACCCCGCACTCGCTCCCGACTGGCCTGCCCAGCATGGACTACTTCATCCCGCAGTGGGAAGAACGCACCAGCTACGGTGTTCGGCGCGTCGACCCCTACACCAAGCTGTTCGAGGACCGCATCATCTTCCTCGGCACCCCGATCACCGACGACATCGCCAACGCGGTGATGGCCCAGTTGCTCGTGCTGCAATCCATGGACGCCGACCGGCAGATCTCGATGTACATCAACTCGCCCGGCGGCTCGTTCACGGCGCTGACCGCGATTTATGACACCATGCGCTACATCAAGCCCGCGATCCAGACCATCTGCCTGGGGCAGGCTGCCTCGGCGGCGGCGGTGCTGCTCGCCGCAGGCACGAAGGGCAAGCGGTTGGCGCTGCCCAATTCGCGCATCCTGATTCACCAGCCAGCGACCGAGGGCGGCTACGGCCAGTCCTCCGACCTGGAGATCCAGGCCAAGGAGATCCTGCGGATTCGTTCGCTGATGGAACACATGCTTGCCAGCGACACCGGCCAGGACGTCGAAAAGATCAGCCGCGACATCGAGCGCGACAAGTACCTCACCGCCGAAGAGGCTCGCGAATACGGCATCGTCGACGACGTATTGACCTCGCTGAAGGACCTCGACTAAGCGGTAGCAGTCGGCAGGCTTCGCGGCCCATGAGCCCTAGTGGGCTTTCATTTTGATACCCGTCATCCCGCGGATGGCAGGGGTCTATGCTCGTAGCAGCAAAGTCGTGCTGTCGTTAACGCTGGAATGCGGCACCGGGTGAAGGCTATTGGAGGTCTTGGCATGAGCGTCCCCCCTGACAATCCCAACTCGAATCCGCAGGAGGGTTATCCGGCGCAAGACGGTTATCAGCCGCAGGGGTATCCACCACAGGGGGTTTACCCGCCGCAGGGCTATGCACCGCAGGGTTATCCGCCCCAAGGCGGCTACCCGCCGCAGAGTTATCCGCCCTACGTCGGCTATCAGGCACCACCTGCCAAGAAGAAGAAAACCGGCCTCATCGTCGGCGTCGGGATCCTGGTGTTCGTGCTGTTCCTTGGCGCTATCTTGCAGGTCTTGGGGATGACCGGGGTGCTCTGCCTGCCGTGGGCATGTAGCAGCGAGCAAGCCAGCGGCATCCCTGCCAATGTGCCGGTCTACGAAGATTCTGGTCGGATAACCAGCTCTGCTGAGGGCGTCATTAAGGATTCGACCGGGGCAAAGATCTATGTGCCGAGCGGTGCCGTGCCGCTTGCTGCGAGCGGTGAAGAAGGCGAGATGGTGTTTGGCGTCAACGTAGCATCGCAGATTCCCAAGTCGCCGGAGCTCCAGGATGGCTTCGTTGCCACCGGTAACGTCTATGAGTTGTCGCCGAGCGGCTTCACCTACACAGCTCCTGTTCGAGTCTCGTTGCCGCTGCCTAAAGAGGTAGCTGCCGAAAGCGTTGGCGGGGTTACCTTCCTGGACGACAGAACCGGTAACTGGGAATTCATGCCAGCCTCGGTTAGCGCCGACAAGGAATCAGTGGTCTTCTTCACTACCCGCCTGGGGCTGTTTTCGATTTGGTACTCCGACGCCTGGAAAGACACCCGCGCAGAAGTGGAGATTGCCTACCCGGGCCCCAGAACCAACCAATACGTCGGCAAAGATAGCCATGGCTGGTCCGGGTCACGGGTCGACTACGGGGTTTGTCTCTATCCGATCGATGGTGAAGGCCAATGGGTGAGCGGCTTTGAGCGGCTGCTGCTCGCAAACTCCAGCGAAAGCGACTCTAGTGACGCTCGGACCCACTGGGTGAACCCGGGAAACTATCGGGTCGTTGAGTTCTTCCACATGAGCGAAATCGACCCCGAGCAGCCCGGTGTTGCCCCGAGCCACTGGTTCAGCGCGAATGACCCCTGGGTGAAGACCATCAACGCTGGCGATACGGTTACCTTCCCGATGCCCGAAACCGAGTACGTTTTCAATAGATGGCGTGCGACCGAAAACCCCTGTGGTGATTCCGTAGACACAGCTGCGGGCACCGGCGATGTGCAGATCACCTTGACCTGGCAGGGCGATATCGACGTTGATCTGCGAGTAGTGGATCCCTTCGGGGAAGTCATCAACTACGAGGTTCCGTATTCGTCCAGTAACGGCGAACTTGACCGCGACAACGCCTGCGAAAATTTCATCGCTGGCAAGGCCGAAAACATCTTCTGGCCCGATGGTCAGGCCCCAGGCGGGAAATACGAGGTGTACGTCGACTACTACGAGAGCTGCGGGGATCCGGGCAGCGCCAATTGGACGGTGAAGGTCCTAGCAGGTGACGGAACCAGCTGGCAGACGTTCACCGGCACGATAGGCGAGGAAGATAGTCAGCTCGTAACCACGTTTACCATCTAGCAGTACTTGAGGTTGCGAACCTTAACCCGGCCGCTGGTGTGTGGCTACTTTTCCGCAGCACCCGGCCGGGTAGTCTAGGAGACGTCGCTGGTCGGTAGGCCAAGTAAGAGGGAGGTGGGCAGTGGCGCGAATAGGCGAGTCGAGCGAACTGTTCAAGTGCAGTTTCTGTGGCAAAAGCCAGAAACAGGTCAAGAAGCTCATTGCTGGCCCCGGGGTCTACATCTGTGACGAGTGCATCGGGCTGTGCAACGAGATCATCGAAGAAGAGTTCCCAGACAAGCCGCAGCACGCCTCGCCTGATCGGCTGCCCAAGCCCCGCGAGATTCGCGACTTCCTCGACGACTATGTGATCGGCCAAGACGAGGCAAAGCGCGTACTAAGCGTCGCCGTCTACAACCACTACAAGCGGCTACGGGCCGCCGAAGAAAACCCGCAGTCCGACGACGAGCCGATCGAGATCAGCAAGTCGAACGTGCTGCTCATCGGCCCCACCGGCTGCGGCAAGACCTACCTGGCGCAAACCCTGGCCAAGATGCTGAACGTGCCCTTCGCGATGGCCGACGCCACCGCTCTGACCGAGGCTGGCTACGTCGGTGAAGACGTCGAAAACATCCTGCTGAAACTCATCCAGGCAGCCGACTACGACATCCAGGCGGCCGAGACCGGCATCATCTACATCGACGAGATCGATAAGGTCGCCCGCAAGAGCGAGAACCCCTCAATCACCCGCGACGTTTCCGGCGAAGGGGTGCAGCAGGCGCTGCTGAAGATCCTGGAGGGAACCGTCGCCTCCGTGCCACCCCAGGGTGGCCGCAAGCACCCCCACCAAGAGTTCCTGCAGATCGACACCACCAAGGTGCTGTTCATCGTCGGCGGCGCATTCGCCGGTTTGGAAGACATCGTCTCCAAGCGCATCGGTCACCGCCCCCTCGGCTTCGACACCGACGTGCGATCCCAAGACAAACTTGACGATCCGTTCCTGCTGGTTCGCCCCGAAGACTTACACGGCTACGGGCTGATCCCGGAGTTCATTGGCCGCCTGCCGATGATCACCTCGGTTAGCCCGCTGGACCGCGACGCCTTGGTCAGGATTTTGTTCGAGCCGCGCAACGCCCTCACCAAGCAGTTCACCAAGCTGCTCGAACTGGACGGGGTCAAGCTGGAGTTCGAAGAGGACGCGGTCGAAGCCATTGCTGATTTGGCCGTCGAGCGCGGCACCGGGGCCCGCGGCCTGCGGGCGATCCTGGAAGAGCTGCTGCTGGAGGTCATGTTCGAAGTGCCCTCGGCAAAAGACGTGGCCCAAGTGATCGTCACCCGCGATTCGGTGCTGGGCGAAGCCCAGCCGGAGCTGGTGCCACGGGCCAAGCTGGCCAGGCGGCGTGAACTCTCGGCCTAATACTCGCGGCTAGTTACCCGCTAGCATGGCAGCCATGTCTGCTGGCTATCTGCGTTACCCCCACATCCATGGCGACTCCCTAGTTTTCGTCGCCGACAACGACCTTTGGCTCGGCAACCTGGCGGGCGGTCGGGCCCACCGGCTGACCACCGCGCACGCACCGGTGCGCACGCCGCGGTTTTCCCCCGACGGCACCCGCATCGCCTACGCTCGCGAAACCGACGGCGGGCTGGACGTCCACGTCCTCAGCCTCGACGGGGAGTCCCGGCGGCTGACCTGGCTAGCCGATCCGCTGCTGGACGTTTCGGACTGGCTAGACGACACCCACATCCTGATCTCATCGGGCCACGCCTCGCCGCTGCGCAGTCAGCTTGGCAGCTACTCGCTGTCGCTGGACGGCGACCTGGCCCGCCTGCCGTGGGGCCAGGTGCGGGCCGCCCACCAAAACGCAGATGGCCGGGTGGTCGTCGCCTCCAGCAATCGGCGCGGCCCCGAGCAGTGGAAGCGCTACCGCGGCGGTCGCGCGATCCGGCTGTGGGTCTCCGATGCCGAGCAACAGACCTGGAGCAGGCTGCTGCCGGACGAAACCGCCAGCATCGCCGGGCCGATGTGGCTAAACGATCGGATCTGGTTCGCCTCGGATCGCGGCGCCAGCCTTCCCGGCAACGCAGGAGAACAAGCCCAGCTCTGGTCGGTCAACCCCGATGGCAGCGACCTGCAACAGCACACCCACCACACGTCCGCCGAGGGATATGTACGTGACGCGACCACCGACGGGGTCACCGTCGTCTACCACGCCCGCGGCACGCTGTACTCGCTGCGGCCAGGCCAGCAAGCGGCCGTTATCGACATCGAGACGGGGCTGGGCGCGCCCGCCCCGAAGCGCCTCGAGCCGACCGATCAGTTGCTATCGATTCAGCCCGATCACGGCGGCGACGGCTCAGTGCTGGAGTGGCGGGGAGCAGCCTGGTACGTTACCCATCGCGACGGCCCGGCCCGCGCGCTGAGTGACTTGCCGGGGGTGCGGATCCGAGAACCACGCCTGCTAGGCAACACCGGAAAGGCCGTCTGGGCCAGCGACGCCGACGGCGAGGACTGCCTGGAGATCATGGGCCTCGACGGCGATGGCGATCCGCGGCGCATCGCTCGAGGCAAGGTCGGCCGCATCCTTGAATTGGAAGCTAATGCTGAGGGAACCAAGGTGGCGGTGGCCAGCCACGACGGCAATGTCTACGTAGTGGACGTGGCGCGGGCTAGCGTTAAACGGCTGGGGCGCTCCACCCAAGGCGAGGCGTCCGGGCTCGCCTTTTCTCCCGACGGCCGCTACCTGGTCTGGCGGGAGGCACTCGTCGGGGAAGGATACATCGGGCGACTGGTCGGCTACGACCTCGTCGGCGGCCGGGCCTTCCAGCTGACCCGCGGCCAGTTCGACGACTTCTCACCGTGCTTCAGCTTGGACGGCCGGTGCCTGTACTTCCTGTCTAGCCGAACCATCGATCCCAGCTACGACGCGCTCGGCTTCGACCTGTCGTTCACCAATGCCATCCGGCCGTGGGTAATAATGCTGCGCGCCGAAGACTCGCTCCCGTTCGGCCCGCTCGCCGATGGTTGGGCCATCTCCGAGGACGACATGCATGCGGCTTTGGATTCCGAGAAACACGACACCCCGAGCATCGAGATGGATGACACCGGGAACATCGAGATGATCGTGTTCGATGTGGCAGGGGCTGAGGAACGCATGGCGCCGCTGCCGGTCCCCGGCGGCCGCTACCACAATCTGCAGCCGATCAAGACCGGCGTCGCCTGGCAGCGCAAGCATCCCTACACCGGCGAGCTGGGCACCGGCAGATTGCCTGGCGACCCGGTAACGGAATCTGCCGAATGCTACGACATGACCAAGCGCAAGCTGGTCGTTTTGGTTGACGCTTGCGACAGCGCGACCGTGAGTGGTGATGGCAAGCAACTCGTGGTCCGCTCTGACGACCAGGTGTGGGTGCAAAGCACCGCCGCTAAACCAAGCAGCGACGACGACAAGATCATGGTCGACCTGAGCCGCCTGAACCGCACAATCCTGCCTCGCAATGAGTGGCTGCAGATGTTCGACGAGAACACCCGCATCATGCGCGACCATTTCTGGCGCGAGGATATGGACGGGGTGGACTGGGCCGAGGTCGTCTCCTGGTATCGGCCACTGGTGGAGCGCATGGCCTGTTACGACGACCTGGCCGACGTGCTGTGGGAGGTCGGGGCTGAGCTCAACACGTCGCACAGCTACGTGATACCGCCGAAGGCGGATGGGCCGCGGCTCGGCTGGCTAGGGGCCGAGTTTTCGCGTACCTCAAAAAACGAGTTGAAAATCGAGCGCGTCTTGCCTGGCGAATCCTCCGACCCGTCCGCCCGGTCACCGCTGCTTGCCGCCGGGGTGGGTGCGCGTCCCGGAGACGTGATCGCGGCGATCAACGGTTGCTCGACCGCCGAAGTGCCCGATGTGGGGGCGCTGCTCGAAAACACCGCAGGCAAGGTGGTGGAGTTGACGCTGGTGCGGCGCCGCATGAAGCGCCGAGTGGCTGTCGTCCCTATCGCGAGCGAGGCCAGCCTGCGCTACCACGAGTGGGTGGCCGGGCGAGTCGCCTACACCGCGGAACACTCCGACGGCCGTGTCGGCTACCTGCACGTTCCCGACATGGCGGTGACCGGGTGGGCGCAGTTCCAGCGGCTCATCGAACAGGCCTCGGCCTGCGAGGCCGTGATCGTCGACGTGCGCGACAACGGCGGCGGACACACCTCGGAGCTGTTGTTGGAGCGGCTGAGCCGCACCGTCACTGGCTGGTCTAGGGCGCGCCACTTTGATGCGCCCATCACGTACCCGACGCAGGCGATGCGTGGGCCCGTGATCTTTGTCACCGACCCGAACGCTGGCTCCGATGGCGACATCGTGACCGCCGCGGCGCAGCAGCTTGGGCTGGGGCCGGTCGTGGGGGAACGCAGCTGGGGCGGCGTCGTGGGAATCGACGGGCGCTTCAAGCTCGTCGACGGCACCATCGTCACCCAGCCTCGCTACTCGTTCTGGTTCCCGCAACTGGGCTGGGGGTTGGAAAACTGGGGCACCGAGCCCGACATCGAGGTGCCGATGGGGCCAGCCGAGTGGGAGGCCAGCAACGACCTGCAACTCGACGTTGCCATCGCCGAGGCACTGCGGCAGCTCGACCAGACACCGGCCGCCACCCCGCCCGACCTGGAAGCGCCCAGGGCTGGCAGCTAGGCCGCTAGCTCCACGCTCACCTGCAGCGGGTCGGTGGTGGTCTCCCAAGCGATCTCGCCGACGATCCGACCAACCGACCGCAGGTCAGCCTCGACGGATTGCAGCCGCGCGATCACGGCGGCTGGCCCGGCGAAGGTAGCTGCGGTGATCTCGGTCTTCATCGACACCTTGGCGCTCGACTTTGCCCCGCGAATCTCGATCAGCGCGGCCGCGATGTCGCCCAGCAGGTCGGCGTCGGCCTCGATAGCCAGCTCCGCTGTGGTGGGCCACTTAGTGAGGTGGATCGAACCGTCGTGGGTCCAGCGCCAGGTCTCCTCGGTGACGAACGGCAGGAACGGCGCGAACAGCCGCAGCTGCGCACCCAGCGCCAGCGCCAGCGCATGCTGCGCCGATTCCTGGCCCTCGGGGCTCTGGCCGCCGTAGGCCCGCTCCTTGACAAGCTCTAGGTAGTCGTCGCAGAACGCCCAGAAGAACGACTCGGTGGCCTCCAGGGCTGCGGTGTAGTCGAACGCCTCGAACGCCTCGGTCGCGGCGGTGACGACGCTTGCCAGGTTCGCCAACATCGTGGCATCGGCCGGGTTGGTGACCTTGCTCAGGTCGCCAGGCTCCGGGGCCATGCTGAGCACGAACTTGCTGGCGTTCAAGATCTTCATGGCCAGGCGACGCCCAACCTTCATTTGAGTCTCATCGAACGGCGAATCCATGCCGGGGCGGGCCATCGCCGCACGCCAGCGCACCGCGTCCGAGCCGAAACGTTCCAGGACGTCGCTGGGCACCACCACGTTGCCCTTGGACTTGCTCATCTTCTTGCGATCCGGGTCGACCACGAAACCAGAAATCGTGGTCCGCCGCCACGGCACCGAGCCGTGCTCCAAATGGGAGCGGACCATTCGGCTGAACAGCCAGGTTCGGATGATGTCGTGGGCCTGCGGCGCCAGATCCATCGGGAAGGTCAGGTCGAACAGCTCAGCATCGCTTTCCCAGCCACACGCCAGGTGCGGGGTGAGCGACGACGTGGCCCAGGTATCCATGACATCTGGGTCGGCCATAAAGCCGCCCGGCTTGCCGCGCTGCTCCTCGGTGTATCCCGGCGGGCAGTCTTGCGCCGGATCCACCGGCAGGCTGGCCTCGTCGGCGACGATCGGATGGTCGTAGTCAACCTCGCCGTCGGTATCAAGCGGATACCAAACCGGGAACGGCACGCCGAAGAATCGCTGGCGGCTGATCAGCCAGTCGCCGCTCAG
>PDWI01018228.1_pt1 | contig 10321 bp, 4 predicted proteins | sample 1430891 | NCBI WGS metagenome assembly PDWI01 (sample SAMN01162508, study PRJNA174530) | Oral metagenome, whole genome shotgun sequencing project. | biome: Marine environment; feature: Marine mammal; material: Swab sample of the gingival sulcus; isolation source: swab sample of gingival sulcus... | reverse complement strand
TTTCAGACGTTCCTGCTCTCCGGTATTGTCTCCGGTTAATACGCTTAGTTTATAGTCTGTACTTAACGCATTGGTAATTTTTCTTAAATCTTTTCTGTATCTGTTGTTAAAGATGAATTTTCCCAGAATTTTATCGTCAATTTTAACATAAGTCTGTGTCTGATTCGTTTTTTCCGCAATTCCCATAAAATCAGCCGAACCTACGGCAATTTTTTTTCCGTTTATTACACCGCTAATGCCTTTTCCGCTAATTTCTTTATAGTTGCTTGTGTTTAATTGTTCTGTTTCCGGTAAATGTTCGTATAATAGTTTGCTCAATGGATGGTTAGATGCCCTGATTAAACTTCTTACCATTTTTATGTCCGCCTTTTTTAATTTCTCACCCTGATATGAAATCTCGGTGTCTTTGCCGGTTATGGTTCCTGTTTTGTCAAACACTATGGTTTGTATTTGAGCCAGTTGCTCTATGATATTAGCATTTTTTAAATAGATTTTATGTTTGCCCAATATTCTAAGTACGTTTCCCTGAGCAAAGGGTGCAGAAAGTGCCAAAGCACAAGGGCAAGCTACAATAAGCACAGCAGTGACTACCTGAGCCATCATAGAAGCATCTTTAAAATACCAAAATATGCCAGCTATTAAAGCGATGGAAAGTACAATTATGGTAAACTGCTTACTGATAGAATCTGTGAGGGTTTTTATCTGACTTTTTGATTGGCCAAAAACATCATTACTCCACAGTTGAGTCAGGTAACTCTGTTCTACGGTGTGCAGTACTTCCATTTCTATTGCACCTTGTAGTTGCCTGCCTCCGGCAAAAAGTTTGTCTCCGGACTTTTTGGTTACAGGCATGGATTCACCGGTTACAAAGCTGTAGTCCACCTGCGTTTCGGGAGATATGAGAATGCCGTCTGCCGGTATTAATTCCCGGTTTCTGATGAGCAATCGGTTTCCGGCAGCAATATCATATAGGGCGATGTTTTCTTCGGATTGGCCATTAATTTTAGTTACGGCAATAGGGAAGTAGGACTTATAATCACGTTCAAAAGACAAAAAACTATAGGTTTGTTGTTGAAATATTTTTCCCAATAACAAAAAGAAGACAAAACCGCTTAAACTGTCAAAATAACCTTCACCTACATTAAAATACACTTCATAAGAACTTCTAAAAAACAATACTAAAATACCTAAGACTATAGGTACATCTATATTTAAAAAACCGCTTTTTAGCCCTTTGTAAGCAGAGACAAAATAATCTCTGGCGGCATAAAAAACCACCGGCAATATCATTACAAAAGCAAGCCCTTTAAACAGAGGTTTGTAGCGTTCAAGCCAAAATTCTTCCGTCTGAAAATACTCCGGAAAACTGAGTAACATGATGTTGCCAAAAGCAAAACCGGCCACCCCCAGTTTGTATATCAAAGAGCGGTCAATTTTCTTTTTTGGGGCAGTGGCATCTTCTAGGCTAATGAGCGGTTCGTAGCCTATAGAACTCAATAATTCTACAACTTGTTTAAGCGAAATATCATTGTGATGAAAGGTTATTCTCAATTTTTTTTTGGGGAAATTAACTGTGCTGTTCACAATGGAATTATTCAGTTTATCCAGATGCTCCAAGACCCAGATACAAGAACTACAATGGATATGCGGTATATATAGATTGATTACCGTAGAATGCTCATCCTTAAATTCCAGTAACTTTTCTGCCAGCGATTCGTCCTCCAAAAAATTGTATTTGCCTTTAATTTCTTCCGGTATTTTTCCGGGAGCGTTTTCCAGATCGTAATAACAATTTAAATCGTGTTCATTTAAAATTTCATAAACCGTTTTACAGCCATTGCAGCAAAAACATTTCTCATTAAAAATGATGGGATTTTTGCTACAATCTAAACCACAATGAAAACAAGTGTTTTTAGACATTTTTTAGAAAAAACCAATTTGCAAATATGCGAAACAAACTTATTTAAGATTATGATAAAAGTCATATATTTTTGATATCTTTGTATCCGACTAAAGTAATCTTAATGAGTGGATGCGAACAATGTTTAATCAGGGAGTTTGGTAGTTTAAGAGCATTAAAACCCGAAGAATTAAAAGCTATGTCTGATGAAAAGGATATTGTTAGCTTTGGAAAGGGGGATGTTATTTTTGAGGAAGGACAAATACTCAAAGGTGTTTATTGCTTAAAAGAGGGGGCTTGTAAAATGTCTAGGTTAAATGCCAACGGCAAGGAACAAATTGTAAAATTCCTAAAAAAAGGTGATATGCTGGGCTATCGTTCCGTGCTAAGTGAAGAACCAACTACTCTCACAGTAACTGCATTACAAGATTTACAGGCGTGTTTTATTCCTAAAAAAGAAATATTCTACGCCATAGAACACAACCCTAAATTTTCTATGGATATGATGAGAACTGTTTGCTCCGACCTTCGTGATGCAAATATGGCCGTTTCTAATATGGCTCAAAAAAATGTGAAACAAAGGCTTGCGGATGCCATAATATTTTTAAAGGAAACTTTTGGAGAAAAAGACAATTACATTAATATTTCTCTCACTCGTGAAGAACTTGCCAGTATTGTAGGTACTGCCACAGAATCAGCTATTAGAATACTTTCCGAATTTAAAAAAGAAAAACTGTTAGATATAAAAGGTAAGCAGTTATCTATTTTGGATGAAGCCGGTTTACTGCGTTTGGCAAAGGGTTTTTAGTTAGTAAGCATTGGTGTATGCAGTATGTAAAAAAGAATTTCAGTTGTAAAATTCTGCTTTTGGTTATGATGCCAAATAAAATAAAGGAGTATTAAAATACAAACTACAAATTGGATACCTTTATTATCCTAAGTTAAACATTACAAATTTTCATTTCTCGGTTCGTATCATCAACTTTTCCGTAGCCGTCACAACAGAGCAAGGTAGCCATAGCTTTACCGCATTTTTTACAACTTGGGTTGTTAAGCGGAAATCCGTTGGCCGTAGCTTATGGTGTTGAACGAGGCAAAATAGCGTAGAAAACAAAACCAACCAACCCCAAAAAATAGGGGTTTAATTTTAACCGCTTACTGGTGTTTTGTAATTAGAAGTAAGTTTTATATTTGTTTTATAATTGATAACAAAAAATAATACCATGAAAAAATTAGTTTTATTAACCTTATTAGTAACCGGATTTACTTTTGCCCAAAATAGCAATAAATTTAGTATCACCGAAAGTGTAAAACACAATCGGGAAGTAGAAAAATATATCGCTTTGATTATAATATCTGAAGATTTGGCCTATAATAACTATGAGAGTCCACAAACTTATGACCAGATAAAGACAAACTATTTTAATAGGTTGAGAAACAAGGATGTAAATACAGATATGCTAAAGGAGAATAAGGAGGCTTATTTTCATCAATATGGTTACAGAAGAAAGGGAAGTGTTTTTGTACTGGAAACATCTAGCAAAAAGGAATTTTTGAATGTACTGTCCACGAGAACAGATGGGGTAAATGTTTACGAAAAAAGCGTAGAGTTTAAACCTCTTACAGATGCTCAGGTAGCAGAATTTTCCAAAAAAGCATTGAGTAAAGCGAAAAAAAGAGCCACTCTGATAGCGGCTGCTTCCGGCAAAAAAATAGGTAAAATATTGGAAATAAATCATATACCCAATGGCGAGACCACAGAATATTACAACGAGAAATATAACAGGCAAAATTTTAGTGTCTCAGTAGTGTATGAACTGTTGGATTAGGATAAATAAATTTAAACCACTTCAAGAAAAAATCCCGATGACTGGTTTTAGTCATCGGGAATTTTTTTAGGGATTTAAAGGGCTTATGCTATAGGAATACTTGTAATTATCCGGTTTGATGCGGTATTTTTTCATAGGTAGCTCTCCCCAGCTATTATTACCGCCTATGCCCATCATTTTGTAATCTATAAATACATTTATCAGCTCTTTATTCACAATGTCAGATTTATGTTTTTGGGCTTTTTTATCACCCGGGTCAAAATCATCCATAGGCTGATGATGGGCATTAAACTCAAAAGGTGCTTCGCTATTAATTCTGATGCCACGGCCATTTTCATCGGTAAAAGTTAACCACCTGATGTCCGTTCTGTGGCCGTTTTCCTGTGGCCGGGCATAGGCATAATATAAGCCGGCAACCGGTGTATTATAAATACCCAATAATGAACCGGAGTTCCTATCCTGATAATTTTCATCCGGGCCGCGTCCGTAATAGACTACTTGACTATAAGTGTTGTTGAGTACAAAATTATTGCCAAACCGCGGTATATCAGGCAGTGAGTCACTGTTTAATTGAAGGTTATTGGCTACATCAAGTGTGCCGTTGGCATGTATGGTATAGGTTATTTCAATATTGGCATAATTATCACCCAGATTATAACCGGTAATAATTTTAATACCGTCTTTAACCTTGTAGTTCTTTTTGTTTTTTAGTGATTTTTCTTTATTGTCAATAATTACTTTAAATGAGGTGAGTTTCTGTTTATCAGATGCAGTTTTCCATTCTTTGTATAGCTCCGGCATTTTAAAGCCAAAATCATTATCCGTAGGGGCACGCCAAAATTCCGGTTGGATACCTTTTAATATTACGTTGCCGGAGCCGTAATCAAGTGTGGTTAACTTTCCGTTACCTTCATTAAAAGCAAAAATAGCTTTAATGCTGCCTACGGTAATTAAACTGTCGTTTTTAGTAACTACCATTTTTGCGTTTTCTACAGGAGGTATTTTTTCCCGATGGTATTGGCCAAAAGTAAATTGTTCATAAGCCATAATTGTATTTGCATTTACCAAAAGGCTGTCATTTTTGGTTTTTGCATAGACATTGAGATTGTATTCGTGTTTGTTGGGATGTATATCGTCCATTGGAATATTAACTGTAGTGGCAGTATGCGGAGTAATATTTTTAACCGGAAGGTTGCCTTCTTTAATTACTTTTCCATCCTGTAAAAGGGTATAGGTAAAATAGAAGTTGCCCAAATCAATAAAGTCATAGCTATTGGTAATTTTTACCTCGCCTTTAGCCGGATTTTCAGTGTAAAAATCAATATACTGATAGACTTTTTTCATTTCGGTTGTTAAGGGTTGTAAAGTCCTGTCCGGATTGATTACGCCATTTACGCAAAAGTTGTTGTCATTATATAGGTGTTCTGCTCCCAAATCACCACCATAAGCCCAATATTCACGGCCGTTTTTATCGGTAGTCAGCAAGCCTTGGTCCACCCAGTCCCAAATATAAGCACCTTGTAAGACATCATATTTTTTTATAACTTCCCAAAGGTCTTTAAGATTACCTAAACTGTTTCCCATAGCATGGGCATATTCGCAGGGAATTACCGGTCTTTTGGCCTTTTTAGCCATTTTTTCTAATATTTCTACAGTAGGATACATAGGTGCCGTAATGTCTGTGTTGTCATAATTGTATGCACCTTCATATTGCACCGGCCGGGTGCTGTCGTGTTTTTTAAGCCAATTATAAGTTGCTACAAAATTTTCACCATTTCCGGCTTCGTTACCCAAAGACCATATAATAATAGACGGGTAATTTTTATGGGTCTCATACATGCGTATGGTACGATCAAGATGTGCCGATTTCCATTGTGGGAGATATGCCGGATGAATTTTCTGAGCCTCTTTATCGTTGTCCAGTCCTTGGTTGGTAGCTCCCATACCATGGGTTTCTATATTGGCTTCATCAATTATATAAAAACCGTATTTATCCGCCATTCTGTAGAAAAACTGGTTTCTTGGGTAATGGGAATTTCGGATGGCATTTATGTTATGGGCTTTCATTAATTCCATATCTTTTTTTACCAATTCCGGTGTTATATAGTGTCCTGTCTTTTGGTCGTGGTCGTGATAGTTTACACCTTTAAATAAAACCGGTTTGCCATTGATTAAAACCTGTTTGTTTTTAATTTCCACAGTTCTAAACCCAACTTCCAGAGCAGTAGCCTGTGTACTTTTGTTATCAGAAATGGTAATGGCCACCTGATATAAATTGGGTGTTTCTGCTGTCCATTTTTTTACATTTGGCAACACATCTTTAAAATGTATGGTGTCCGTTCCTTGATTTACCTTAACAGTTTTGGAGAAATTAATTACATTTTGTCCTTTTGTATCCAATAAACTTACCGTAATACTCTTTTTTACCGGCCGTTTTGTAGTGTTTTTTAACACGAGAGTTAGATTAAAATCACCGTCTGTATAATTATTTACTAATCCGCTTTTTATTTCTATATCATGTAGCCGTACTTTGGGTTCTGCAAAAATATAGACGTTACGGTCTATACCACTTAAACGCCAGAAATCCTGATCTTCCATATAGCTGCCGTCAGACCAGCGTAATACCTGTACGGATATGTCATTGGTGCCTTCTTTTATAAAAGGTGTAACGTTAAATTCCGCAGGTGTTTTACTGCCTTGGTTATAGCCGGCGAACTTGCCATTTACCCAAATATACATAGCACCGCTTACGCCGGAAAAGTGTAGGGTGATGTCTTTGCCTATCCAGGATTTATCTACGGTAAAAAACCGTTTGTAGCTGCCTACATTGTTAATGTCATGTTGTATAAAAGGTGGGTTTTTGGGGAAAGGATAGACTATATTGGTATAAACAGGCAGGCCGTAACCGTTTAGTTCCCAGTTGGATGGAACAGTAAGGTTATGCCATTGCTGGGTATCAAAACCCTCTTGGTAAAAATTTACCGGCCGTTGGCTGGGATTCTCAGCAAAGTGAAATTTCCAAGTACCGTTTAGAGATTGGTAAAAAGGCGAATTTTTCCAGTTTTTATCAGTTAAAGCCTCTTTTGTATTTGGGTAGTTGTAAAAAGTTGCTCTGGGCGTTAACCGGTTTATTTGAAAAATTTCAGGATTTTAAACAGGGCGAATGTTGAAATAATTTTGTTCATGATTTAAAGGAAAAAAATGAGCCACAAAGGTAGCGAAAAGCAGGTGATTTATAGCTGTGATTTAATCTAAAAATTCTCTGAATTTTTTGTTGGAGTTAATTTTAATTGTAAGTAAACTCATCTTGACTTTTTCTATTTTCTAAAAACGGATCAAAATCTTACATAACACGTTGTGATTTGCTTTTAAAATTGTATTTTTACGTGAGGAGTTTCAACAGTTGCAAGAAGTGTATCACACTTTGTTGAATGAATGAATTTAACGGGAAAAGTGTAAAGTTTGTAAGCATTCAAGAGCCTTTTATTGAGACAATTTCCTTTTATGGAAAATTCATTTATCCAATTATATGTAGCATTATATAATTAGATTTGGTATAATTCATATTATGGAATCTATAATAAAAACATATAACCAATATTTAGAGTTAAGTTTAAATGATAGTTTTGATTTTGAAAAATTTAATCAATACGATATTGTTCATCATTCTAATTCTATAGAGGGGTCTACTTTAACTAAAGAAGAGACATTTTTATTATTGGATGAAAAATTAACACCTAAAAACAAACCTTTTGAGCACACTTTAATGGCTATAGACCATTTTGAAGCATTAAAATATGTTATGAATTTAGGAAAAGATAAAAAAATAATTAATGAGAAAATATTGAAGCATATATCTTCATTAATTATGAAAAATATGGGTTCCGAAATATCTTCAATGGCAGGTAATTTTGATTCATCAAAAGGAGATTACAGAAAAGTTACTGTTAGAGCCGGAACAACAACATTTGTAGATTATAAAAAAGTCCCTGAAAGAGTCAGTAACGTATTAAAATTTATGAATGAAAATATTGGTAAAGTTAAAAGGTTTGAAGAAATAAATAAATTAGCCTTTGATGTGCATTTTCAATTAGTTTCAATTCATCCTTTTGCTGACGGTAACGGAAGAATATCAAGACTATTAATGAATTATGTTCAGCATTATCACGAAATACCGTTAACATATATTTATTTAGAAAATAAGTTAGATTATTTTAATGCTTTACAAGAAACCCGGAAAGAAAAAAATATAAATGTTTTTAGAGAATTTATGTTCTCTCAAGCTAAAAAAAATATGTTAGAAAGAATAAGTGCGTTATCTAGAACCCAAACTATTGAAAAATCTAAAGGAAAAGGATTATCATTCCTTTTTTAAACCGGGAGTGTAAATTAAACTCTGTCTTGTATCATTTTAAACAGCTCGTTGTGATTTGCTTTTAAAATTGTATTTTTACGTGAGGAGTCTCAACTTGCCATTTGGCAAGGCCTCGGCCACTGCCGTTGTGATTTGCTTTTAAAATTGTATTTTTACGTGAGGAGTCTCAACATTATAAGTTGGCATCAAAAAGATTTCAGAGTTGTGATTTGCTTTTAAAATTGTATTTTTACGTGAGGAGTCTCAACAGGTATGAGAGAATTTAATACATCCGGTCCGTTGTGATTTGCTTTTAAAATTGTATTTTTACGTGAGGAGTCTCAACAGCTTCTAATTGCACCAATAACCGCACATAGTTGTGATTTGCTTTTAAAATTGTATTTTTACGTGAGGAGTCTCAACGCTGCACTTTCATTCGATGTTGACCCCGTTGTTGTGATTTGCTTTTAAAATTGTATTTTTACGTGAGGAGTCTCAACTAACTCCTTGATTTTGTGATTGTTGTTGTTGTTGTGATTTGCTTTTAAAATTGTATTTTTACGTGAGGAGTCTCAACATCCATGACTGATTGATTTGGTGTTATCGGGTTGTGATTTGCTTTTAAAATTGTATTTTTACGTGAGGAGTCTCAACACATAATCCTTGGTAATTTTTTTGTGTCTAGTTGTGATTTGCTTTTAAAATTGTATTTTTACGTGAGGAGTCTCAACAAAGAGTTCCGTAGAAAAATGACAATGGGAGTTGTGATTTGCTTTTAAAATTGTATTTTTACGTGAGGAGTCTCAACCACTCATTTTGTTTTATGTGTTTTGATTAAGTTGTGATTTGCTTTTAAAATTGTATTTTTACGTGAGGAGTCTCAACTTCCAACCTTTACAATGTTAAATAAATTAGGTTGTGATTTGCTTTTAAAATTGTATTTTTACGTGAGGAGTCTCAACACAATAATAAGTTGCATTTTGAGTTATTAGGTTGTGATTTGCTTTTAAAATTGTATTTTTACGTGAGGAGTCTCAACCCTATAGACATTAAAAATTTACGCAGAAATGTTGTGATTTGCTTTTAAAATTGTATTTTTACGTGAGGAGTCTCAACAGTTTCTGAATCAAGAATATAGGCAACCTGTTGTGATTTGCTTTTAAAATTGTATTTTTACGTGAGGAGTCTCAACAAGTGCCACCGCAACCCTGTGATGCTCTTGGTTGTGATTTGCTTTTAAAATTGTATTTTTACGTGAGGAGTCTCAACTAAATCATACAGCACTACACAGCCTATTTTGTTGTGATTTGCTTTTAAAATTGTATTTTTACGTGAGGAGTCTCAACAAATGGTACAATTATGGGCAATTCAAGGTGTTGTGATTTGCTTTTAAAATTGTATTTTTACGTGAGGAGTCTCAACACAATAGAAAAAGGTCTTATTCCAACTTTGGTTGTGATTTGCTTTTAAAATTGTATTTTTACGTGAGGAGTCTCAACTAGGAGGATTGGTATTAGGTTTGTTGGCAGTTGTGATTTGCTTTTAAAATTGTATTTTTACGTGAGGAGTCTCAACTTGATGGAAAATTAATAGAAGAAGATGTGGTTGTGATTTGCTTTTAAAATTGTATTTTTACGTGAGGAGTCTCAACTCAGATAGAGAAAAGTACGCAAGTGGATACGTTGTGATTTGCTTTTAAAATTGTATTTTTACGTGAGGAGTCTCAACTTTTTCTCGAAAAAGAAGAAAAGTCGTTAGTTGTGATTTGCTTTTAAAATTGTATTTTTACGTGAGGAGTCTCAACACTACATACCACAATGCAATGATTGCGATGTTGTGATTTGCTTTTAAAATTGTATTTTTACGTGAGGAGTCTCAACACTGTTCTTTATTGTAGTTTAAAATCAAATGTTGTGATTTGCTTTTAAAATTGTATTTTTACGTGAGGAGTCTCAACTGATAAATCAAACGTATTGGCCCCTACTCGGTTGTGATTTGCTTTTAAAATTGTATTTTTACGTGAGGAGTCTCAACCAGCTTTAGGTAGAACGGACATAATTCCTAGTTGTGATTTGCTTTTAAAATTGTATTTTTACGTGAGGAGTCTCAACTCAATTGATAAGCCATAAAAGGCAAAGCAGGTTGTGATTTGCTTTTAAAATTGTATTTTTACGTGAGGAGTCTCAACTATTAATGCTTGCTTACCATATATCCGAAGGTTGTGATTTGCTTTTAAAA
>PDWI01010558.1_pt1 | contig 10322 bp, 7 predicted proteins | sample 1430891 | NCBI WGS metagenome assembly PDWI01 (sample SAMN01162508, study PRJNA174530) | Oral metagenome, whole genome shotgun sequencing project. | biome: Marine environment; feature: Marine mammal; material: Swab sample of the gingival sulcus; isolation source: swab sample of gingival sulcus... | reverse complement strand
TTTTATGAGTAGAAATGGTAAGATTGGGGTAACGAGTGAGAATATCTTCCCCGTGATTAAGAAGTTCCTTTATAGCGAACACGACATTTTCCTAAGAGAACTAGTAAGTAATGCTATTGATGCATCTCAAAAGCTTAAAGCTCTTTCTTCCAGTGGAGAGTTCAAAGGCGAGCTTGGCGAATTAAAAGTAAATGTTCAGCTAGACAAAGAAGCTGGCACACTTACAATTAGCGATAGAGGTATCGGTATGACTGCTGATGAAGTAGATAAATATATCAATCAAATTGCTTTCTCTGGAGCAGAAGAGTTCCTTGATAAATATAAAGATGACAAGGTCGCTATTATTGGGCATTTCGGTCTTGGCTTCTATTCTTCATTTATGGTTTCTAAACGTGTAGATATTATCACAAAATCTTACCAAGAGGGTGCAAAGGCTGTTAAGTGGAGTTGTGATGGTTCTCCTGAATATACACTTGAGGAAGTTGAAAAAGCAGACAGAGGTACAGATATCGTTCTACACATTGATGAAGAAAGCAAAGAGTTCTTAGAGAAAGAACGCCTCCAAACGCTCCTTAATAAGTATTGTAAGTTCTTAGCTGTTCCTGTTGTCTTTGGTAAAAAGCAAGAATGGAAAGACGGCAAGTATGAAGATACAGAAGAGGATAATCAAGTAAATGACACACACCCAGCTTGGACGAAGAAGCCAAGTGAGATGACAGATGAAGACTATAAGGCATTCTATCGTCAGCTCTATCCAATGAATATGGAAGAGCCTCTTTTCTGGATTCACCTTAATGTAGATTATCCATTTAACTTGACAGGGATTCTTTACTTCCCTAAAATCAAGAACCAAATGGAACTGCAACGCAATAAAATTCAACTTTATTGCAATCAAGTCTTTGTAACGGAAGAGGTGCAAGACATCGTGCCTGAATACTTAACGCTCCTACACGGTGTTATTGACTCTCCAGACATTCCTCTAAATGTTTCTCGCTCATACCTTCAGAGCGATGGACAGGTTAAAAAGATTTCTAACCACATTGCTAAAAAAGTAGCAGGTCGCTTGGAAGAAATTTTCAAGAATGACCGTCCTCTATTCGAAGATAAGTGGGACAGTTTGAAGCTATTCATTCAATATGGAATGCTTAGTGATGAAAAGTTTTACGAGCGTGCAGAAAAGTTCCTACTCTTTACTGACGTACACGATAAGAAGTATACAATAGAAGAATACAAAACGCTCATCTCTGCAGAGCAAACAGATAAGGAAGAGCAACTTATTGTTCTTTACGCTACTGACAAAGCAGAGCAGTATAGCCACATCAAGCGTGCTGAAGAGAAAGGATACTCTGTCTTATTGATGGACGGAGCTTTAGACGTACACGCAGTAGGTCAGCTTGAGCAAAAGATGGAGAAAACACGCTTTGTTCGTGTAGATTCAGACTCTATCTCTAAACTTATTGTCAAGGATGAAGTAGCAGAGGTTAAGCTAAGTACGGAAGAGCAAACACGTCTATCTGACATCTTCTTAGGTCGTTTACCTGAGGAAGAAAAACGTAACTTCAACGTAACACTAGAAGCTCTTGGAGAAGAGGCAGAGCCTGTCGTAGTAACACAAGCAGAATTTATGCGTCGTATGCAGGAAATGGCAAAACTTCAGCCAAATATGAGTTTCTACGGCGAAATGCCTGAAAGCTATAATGTCGTACTAAATGCAGACCATAGTTTAGTTAAACGTATTCTTGAAGCTGAAGGTAATGAACTAGAGGCATCTCTCAAGGATAAGAGAGAGGAGCTAAAAGCTAAGACTGCTGAATTAGAAGATCTACGTAAGGCTACAGAAGGCAAGAAAGATGAGGAGATTTCTGCTTCAGAAAAAGAAGTTCAGGAACAAGTTGCCTTCCAACAAGCAGAGGTTGAGGGAGAAATACGTAATGCTCTTAAAGCCTATGGTAAGAACAATGACCTTGTTGGGCAATTAGTTGACTTGGCATTGCTTGGCAGTGGATTGCTCACTGGCGAAGCTCTAGCAAACTTTATCCAACGTTGCCAAAGAATGCTCTAGAAAAACGCCCCTAATAATGAAGGAATGGCTATGGCAAAGAGAATTTTGCCATAGCCATTCCTTTTTTGTCGTCCTTATCTTACTTTATTTCAATTTTAGTTTCATCAAGATTGGGTAATGGTCACTATAACCTCCAATATAATGAGGACCTAAATAAGTTCTCCAAGGTACACGAAAACCTGCAGAAATTCTTCTATTTCTCTGAATATAACGAGGGGCATAATTCCGAACACTTTCACTCAAATACTGCAGAGGACTCCCCTCTCTAAGTAAACTCTGAGAAATTATAAATTGGTCTAATTGCTCCCAACGACCTTTGTAGCAATAACTTCCTGGAGCATTATCCTCTGGAACTTCAGACATTATATTGAAGAGAATTAGCTCTTTATCTTTTAGATGCTTGTTGTGATAGCGACGAGATAAATTCTTCGAACCTAAAGCCTTTGAATGATTAATTTCATTGGGAGGTGCATTAAAATCTCCCATAATAATGATGTGGGCTTTAGGATTATTTTCATAAACTTTTTGACAAGCCTTTTTAAGCTCTTGCATTACAGTATTACGATAGCGTTGAGTTTCTTTAGCCCCTTCTCGACGAGATGGTGCGTGGCAGACAAAGAGATGTAGAAGTTCTTGTTCTAATTGACCAATTACGTGCAAGATATTACGACTTTTCTTCCCTAGGTTTGAAGGAAAGCTGATCTCTATTTCACGGTGTTCAAGAATAGAAAATAGTTGAGGTTGATAAAGTAAAGCAACATCAATACCTCTTCTATCTGGACTATGACTAATCAAGTATTTGTACTGTGCATTTGCTAAATCAGTATGGCTAATAAGCTCTTCCAGAACTTCATTATTTTCTACCTCAATAAGCCCAACAAAAGCAGGAAAATCTAATTCCCCTCCAGCACGAGAAATTACATTGGCAATATGATGAAGTTTCTTATAATAGCGTTGCTTAGTCCAATGCCGTTCCGAAGATGGAAGAAAATCATCATCTTCCGTTAAGGGATTATCAATTGTATCAAAAAGGTTTTCAACATTATAGCTAATAACCATTAGCTCAGTATCTCGTTGTTTCATTATATTTTGTTTCATTGGTTTAATACTCATAAAGGAGAAAAGACTTATAATAATCAGTAAGAAAATTCCTAAAACTCCTTTCCTTTGCTTAATACCCTTCATTATTTAACGGACATTATAGGCTTTATAATTTGCAGTCATTTTAGAAGTAAAGCGTAGAAGTAAATCAAAAAAGACCATCTTGCTATTAACATTTTGCCCAATATGCCGAATAGCAAGCTCTAGCTCTTCAAGTAAGAAAACAACATTACTATCATCAAAACAGCCCTTAACATAGTCTAGTACTGGTTTATCAATAGCCTCATAATAAGAAAGTTCCCCCTCTTCAAAGTTATAAATAAATAGTTCTCTTATCATCTTTGCCCAGTAGGATAGGATAGCTACTTGTTCATCACGACTATTCTTAGCAAGTTCTTCAGAAAAAGCTTTCATCTCTATCGGTTGTGCATTCACTGTACAACGGAGCAATTGCTTAAAGAGAGGGGTATAACGGTTGCCCTCGTTAGGGTTTTGCTTACAAATATCCAAAGCATTCCGGAAGTTTCCTTGAGCTAAGTGAGCAGAATACTCTGCCGTAACACCTTCCTGAACCTTAACTTGTAACTTATCTAAACCTAAGACAATTTCGTCCTCTCTCAGAGCTTGTAGATAAAGCGTTTGCATACGACTACGGAGCGTCCCAAGCACTTCCTCTTCTTTTTGAGATACCATCAAGATAATTGTCCCTTCTGGTGGCTCTTCAGTGAGCTTGAGTAATTTATTTGCAAGGCTTGGGTGCATTCTTTCTGGTAGCCAAATAAAGAGGACTCGGTGTTTAGCCTCGTCAATTTGATAGCTTAATTTCTCCATAAGCTTATTTCCCTCTCGGGCAAAAATACTAGCCGTTTTACTCTTACCTCCAAACAAATCTAACCAATCACTATAACGAGTATAAGGGCCTTTAGAGAGAAACTCTCTCCAGAGAGGTAGCTCATCATCACAATAGTTACGTGAAGCGTCATTCACAATAGGAAAGAGATAAAGAATATCTTGAGTTGCAAAGCTATTAAACCTCAAACAAGAACGACAATGTCCACAAGCATCCTGCTCATTTGGAGCAGAACAATTAATATAACGAGCATAGGCATAGGCTAGAGCAAATGCCCCAGCCCCATCTTCACCAACAAATAAACGTGCGTGAGGAACAATCCCTTTTTGATAAGAAGCAATAAGTTCTTTCTTTGCAAGCTCTTGTCCTATAATATCCGAGAAGTACATATTCTATTTTGTTTTTTGTATTCTATGCTTGTTTGCAGAAAATTTAGAAGGTACTGCTTTCCATTCTCTGTAATCATACTCTCTGGATGAAATTGCAAACCCCATATTGGCAATATTTTATGTCTAATTGCCATTATATGCCCCCCCTCTTCTTCTGTTGTTCTAGCTAAAACTTCTAATGTTTTAGGTAAGGTATCCTCTTTTATAACCCAACTATGGTAGCGAGCAATAGCAGAACCGTCCCTAATATCCCTAAAAATATTATCTCTTTTATTTATTATTAATTGGCTTTTATGTCCGTGCAGAATGTTTGTCATCTGCGTAAGTGTAGCACCAAAATGCATAGCAAGAGCTTGATGACCTAAACAGACTCCTAAAATTGTATGCGTCTTTTTGCATTGCTGAATACAACGATTAAGTTCTGGGAAGTCCTCTGGCTTAGCTGGTCCTGGAGAGAGCAATAGACTATCATATTTAGATAGGTCTTCAAAAGGGATACATTCAACCGAAACAATGTCAAAAGTACATAAAGTACTCTCTCGCAAAATCTGGACGAGATTATAAACAAATGAATCTTTGCAATCAATAAGAAGAACTCTAAGCATTAGCCCTCATTATTTTTAGTCAAACGAAAATTTAAGAGCTGATGGAGAACATAAGCTAAGAGGATTGCTCCAAAAAATACAGAAAGGATATAGAAATAATCTGAATGAATATAAATATGATTACCTCGAAGTAAGACAATCATCATTCCGTGTACGAGATAAAGTTCATAAGATATAGAAGTTAGAAAACTAAAGCCCCTTTTTACTGCTCTATCAAGAGAAGTAAGTAGTTTGTTCTGTCCTTGATACCCATCTTCTATCCACCCAACATATCCCAAACGATGAAGTACGACAATAGCAACTATTGGGATAAATAAATAAGTAAGGCTAAGTAAAACCTCTATGTTTAGCAGAAGCAAAGCTAGAACAGTAATAGACAACAAAGCAATGCCTAAGAAAGAATAAGCAAAAGAGAAAATCTGTTTTTCAAAACGAGCATAAAGAGCTCCAGACAGAAAGGCTAGATTTGTTACCCACCAAGCTCTTTCATATCCTAAACTTATGCAAATAATCATTCCACCTAAAATAAGTAAGAAAAGAAATAAAAAGCCCCAATTATAATGCTCTAGCTCAAGGAAACGAAAAGCCAAATAAAAAGAACTATACAGGTAGATTAAAGAGAAAACAAACCACGAATTAGGTAAAGGCGTTACCCCTTGCTCCACTAAATGAATAAGAATATTCGAAGGGATAAAAGCTTTATCAAGGTAATTTAAGCCTAAAAAAAGCAAAGTAATAACAAGTAGCACCTTAAAAATCCCCCAAACACGTTTAGAAAAAAATCCCTTCCAAGCTTTAGCTTCTCCCCTATTTCGTAATAAATTAGTCATTAAGCCAAAACCTGATATAAAGAAATACATTGAGATGATACTTGTGCCAATCTTATTCGCTATGAGGAAAAGGACAAAAGCTCCTCCTAAGGCATAATGCAAATGAGAACAAATAATTCCCACTTGCATTATGCCTCTAAGAGAATTTGCAAAAGTTTTAGAGAATGATTGCATCAGTTTCCTTTGTTTATTGCTCCAAAATCTCTGTAATAGGTTTACCAATACAGCCACTTGGCAATTGCGTTTTGAGCATAAAGGCTAAAGTTGCAGCAATATCTGTCATATAAACTTCCCTATATAGCTTCTTAGCTTTGATGTTTCTCCCCATAAAAATTAGGGGAATATGTGTATCATATGGAGCCCAAACAGCGTGCGACGTTCCTTGAGCTTTCCCTGCTCCATCGTGAGCATACCAGCCCGTATCTAATACAACAAAAATAGCTCCACTCCTTTTATGATTATAGCCATTAATAATACGCATTTTTATTTCCTTAGGGATAGCAGTCATTTGAGCATTTTGAGCTATTACAGCATAGTTAACTCCTTCTTGTTTCTCCAGAAAAGAGCATACAGCTTTATAAAGCTTTTCTCTATCAATATGTAAGTCGTCAATTTTCTTTTCGTTGAAAAAGACTTGATAATTAGCAATATCTAAAATTAATTTTTCTTTTGTTTGAGCTATTTGCTGACAATGCTTTTGCAACTTGTTCAAAACTTCCTTACGTTTCCAAGCACGTCCAGTTAGTTTATGAGCCTCCATAAAAGTAACATTATGAGCTGCTGCGTGATCTGCTGTTAAGAAAAAGATATACCCATCTTTACCGAATTGTTCATCAAGGAAAGAAAAGAACTTGCTCAACTCCCTATCCAACCGAAGGTAGGTGTCTTCTGTTTCTTGAGCAAAAGTTCCGAACCGATGACCAATATAATCTGTAGAAGATAGGCTAACAGCCAAGAAATCCGTTTCATTTCCTTTACCCATTGCTTCACCTAGAATTGTTGCTTTAGCTAAGTCAAGGGTTAGTTGATTACCAAAAGGGGTAGAACGTATTAAGCCATAACCATATTTCTTACTAAGTTTCTTTAATTTAAGAGGTAATGTTGCCTGCTTGCCCTTAATGAATGAGGCTTCAAAATCATTAGCATCTTCACTACTTGCAGAATAAGAACTTTTATCTCTTAACAAAGACCACGTTTGCTCTAAGTACTTCTTTGTTAATTCCTGTTTATTGAAGTCAATGAGCCATTTAGGTAATTCGTTCATATAGTAAGTACTAGTAATAAACTTCCCACTCTTATCATCAAACCAGTAAGCTGCATTGGCACTATGTCCAGCAGGAAGTATCGCTCCCCTATCCTTAATAGCCACTCCAACAACTTTGTTTCTAAAATTTGTCGCAAGACGCAATTCATCTGCTATCGTTGTCGTCTTCAAATTACGAGGGGACATTCTACCAGATTTGCTCGGAGCTATTCCGACAGCTTCCACGCTTTTATCACCGGTGCAATATTTCCCTTGCCCATTCTCAAAGAAATAATTCCCTGCAATACCGTGAATGCTAGGGACACTTCCCGTATAAACAGTAGAATGTCCTATTGCTGTTACAGATGGGATATAATTGATGCGTGTATTTTCACAATTAAAACCCTCATTCATTAGGCGACGAAATCCCCCCTCTTCAAACTGGTTGTAATAACGATAGAGATAATCCCAACACATTTGGTCAACAACCATTCCTACGACGATACGAGGACGATTATGCTTATTTGTTTCAGGATTTTCAGCTTTTAAGTTTGTGCTTAATAAGAGAAATGCTCCAAAACAAAGGCTTTTTAGATAAAATTTCACTTCCTTCATTGTCTTTATTCTTTAACAAGTTCTAGTAAAGTCCATTTATTCTGACTTTGCTCCCCAATATATTTTAATCCGAGTTCTTCTCCTCGTCTTCTTAGCAATGGCACATCTTCTTGATAGAAACCACTTAAAACAATTCTTGCCCCTTGCTCCATAACCTTAGAATAAGCAGGTAAATCTTGATAAAGGATATTACGAGTTATATTAGCGAGGATTAAGTCAAAGCTGTCTTTCCCCTCTAGACTAGTGGCATCTCCTTGAATAATTTCATCAATCTGAACTTTATTTAGTTCAGCATTCTCCTTTACATTCTCATAAGCCCACTCATCAATATCAATAGAGGTCAAACTTTTAGCCCCCTCTTTAAGAGCTAATATACCTAAAATCCCCGTACCACAGCCCATATCTAGCACACGTAAACCTTTCATATTATGCTCAAGAATATAGGAAATAATCAAAGATGTTGTTTCGTGATTGCCCGTCCCAAAAGCCATCTTTGGTTGAATGATAATCTCTGTTTGTACTGAGTCGTCAGAACTATGAAATGGAGCTTTGATACGACAGCGCCCATTGCTCAAGAGTAAAGGTTCAAAGTAATGCTTCTCCCACTCTTCATTCCAATTCTCTTCAGGCATTACTTCTGATATATAAGCAAACTCTACATCAGAAATACTAAAATCCTTTATCTGAGAGGCAATATTCATCTCATCAACGTCCTCTCTAGGGATATAAGCTTTCAAAATATCTCCATCTTGTTCAAAGCAGTCAAAACCAACTAGAGCTAATTCCTCGCTAAGCAAATCAAAGATGGTTTCTAAAGCTAATGTATCATTGCGTTTAGTAACCGAAAAGGTATAAAGCGTATATTGCATATTATATTAAAAAATTCATTTCTATATATTAGGTCGAACTTGCTACCCTAATGCAAATCAACAGAATCTATCATTAAGAATAGAGAACTAACCTCTAACTAAACTACAAAGATAGAAATCTTTTATTAGAAGTCTTCCTCTTTCAATTCAAGCATATCAAAAATAACAATTTCACCTTGTCTTTTATAAATTAAACTAAGTAAAGAAAACAGCTATTCTAGGAAAAGGAAAACAGCCTTTTCTAGCTTGCAGAGAAATGTGTTCCGATTTGTAGCATTAGGACTAGTTGAAAAAGTTTCAGGGAATACTTTAGAAAAAGTCACGGATAACTTTTCAAAAAATCACGGGACTTTTCAAAAAGTTATCGGGGAGTTTTTTTTAACAAAAAATGAACAACAATAAAGCACTGATAAACAGAAGACTAAGACAACACCTCTGCACAGTTCCGATTTACAACATTTAGATAGGAATATTATAGCATTATTTTGCTTTGCACTAAAATAATACAATAACATATAATCGGCAGGAGATTAACATAAAATACGCAAGTATTATTTTTCATTAATAGGCTATTACACAGACTTTTATCACTTTATGTACATTCTTTAAGACTGACTTTGATAGTTTCAAAGACTTTCGTATATTTGTACATCAACAACAATTAGAAAATGGAAGAAATTACAAGCAAATATTTCATTGATAGAAAGGAATGGAGAAAGTGGCTCGAAAATAATTTTGAAACTGAGAACGATATTTGGCTAGAATATCCTTTAAAAAAAACAGAAAAAAACGAATCTCGTATAATGACGCAGTTGAAGAAGCCTTATGCTTTAGCTGGATTGACAGCACAGTTAAATCATTAAACAATGATACTACCATTCAGAGGTTTTGTAAGAGAAGAAAAAACTCTACTTTCTCTCAACCAAATAAAGAACGCTTAAAGTGGCTTTTTGAAAACAATTTTACTCACGATTCAATTAAGAACGAAGTTAAAAAAATAATTGAACTAGACTTCGTTTTTCCAAACGACATAATCAATCAGTTAAAACTAGATAAGTCTGTTTGGGAGAATTATCAAAACTTTTCAGAACCTTATAAAAGAATTAGAATTGCCTACATTGATAGTGCAAGGAAAAGACCTACTGAATTCGAAAAGCGATTAAACAACTTCATCAATAAAACAAAAGAGAACAAATTGATTAAAGGGTTTGGTGGAATTGACAAATACTATTAATAATGACAAAAAAAAATCACCACCGACAATATGTATAAGCAATAGAGGAGCAAGTGCTTAACCCAAAATTTGTGCATTTTATTCTGCTATTACTCATACACTCTGTCTTGTCCTAAAATAGCGTTACAGGTTTCTAGGACAAGACACTTTGCATAATTATCTTTCAACAATTAAGTTTTTAGCGAATAACTATTATTTCGGTCATTGAGCTTGTCGAAAAGGGAGGTTGCAGACTAATTCGACAAATAGTCCTAAAAGACGAGAAACGCAGTTAGTTCTCTGCAACTTCCTTTTCTAAAATTAATGCTTTTGCTCTTAATTCCTTAACAATACAAAACTAAATGAAATGCAGAAATAATAGCTGTATTTAGCCCAATCGGTACGTTTCATTTAGTTTTGTATTGTTAAGGAATTAAGAGCAAAAGCATTAATTTTAGAAAAGGAAGTTGCAGAGAACTAACTGCGTTTCTAGTCTTTTAGGACTATCTGTCGAATTAGTCTGCAACCACCCTTTTCACAGAGTT
>PDWI01010557.1_pt1 | contig 10322 bp, 4 predicted proteins | sample 1430891 | NCBI WGS metagenome assembly PDWI01 (sample SAMN01162508, study PRJNA174530) | Oral metagenome, whole genome shotgun sequencing project. | biome: Marine environment; feature: Marine mammal; material: Swab sample of the gingival sulcus; isolation source: swab sample of gingival sulcus... | reverse complement strand
GACAGGTGGTTCTTCCACCGGCGTAACTTTTAGGATAACTTTGGTCGGGTCGGTGTTGCCGTCTTCGTCTTGAGCGGTGTATTCAATCGCAGGAACATCACCGTTAAAACCTGATTCCGGCGTAAAGGTGTAATCACCGTTTTCTTCAATAACGATTGTGCCAACCGGCTTGCCGTCCTTGTCTTTAATGTCGGCGGTTTCACCCGGTTTAAAGGTTTTATCAACAACGCCGTCACCATCGGTATCAATGGCGAAATCTTTGACAGTGAGCTTATCGTCGTCACCATCTGGATCGCTGTCGTTTTCTAAGACATTACCTGAGACGGGGGTATCTTCTGGGGTGGTGTTTTTGTCGACTACGGTTACTGGTGGCTGTTGCGGCTCTTTAATAATAAATATCGCTTCACCATCGTCACTCAAACCGGTTTCATCGGTAACTGTATACTTGAAGCTACCGATATCATCACCGTCAGTGTAGTCTTTAGGGGCTGTGTATAAAAGTCCCTTCAACTCATCAACAGTTAAAATATCATTAGCTTTCAGCGGCGTACCATCAGCCTTAGTCACCGTACCAATATTAGGCACGTTAGTAACCTTGATAGTTAGGTCTTCTAATTTACTGTCAATATCCTTAGGCTCAGTTAACTCAACCGGCTTGGTCTCACCTTCGTTCAAGGTAATTTCATTGTTATCTGGGTTCGGGCCATCTGGGCGTGCCGCAATCGTGATATCTAATGTAGTGGTATCCGTCAACCCTTTATCATCACTAATGGTATAAGTGATTGGTGGTACTTTGCCATTCCAGTTTTCAACTGGCGTAAAGGTATAATCACCATTCTCACTGATGCTGATTTCACCAATAGGATTACCCTCCTTATCGGTTACTGGCACTAGTTCACCGACAGGGTGCGACTTACCGTCTGGCGTTTTGAAACTAACAACTTTAATCGGCTGATTTTCCGGATCGGTGTCATTTTTCAACACATTGCCACTGACTGGATTGTCTTCTTCGCCGTAGCCCGCATCGTGACGAGCAATTGGCGGCTTATCATCAATCAAGGTTAAGGTCACTGTTGCCGTATCGGTATCGCCATTCTCATCTTCGACAGTGTAAGTAATTTCTGGCTTACCTTTGAAATCAGGGTTCGGGGTGAACTTGATTTTACCTTCTGGCGTGATTTCTACAGTACCTTGTTCTGGCGGAATTTTAGCATCAGTAACGGTCAGCGTATCACCTTGTGGGTGTGTATCGTTGCCTAAGACGTCAATAAGGGTTGGCTGGTCGTTAGGCACAACTTGGCTGTCGTCCTGAGCATCAGGCACACCATCGACATCAATATTCAAAGTGGCCGGCACATCAAACCGACCATCGGTGGCCACATAGGTCACTTCTGGCATGTTACCGGTAAACTCTGGTGAAGGGTCAAACGTATAGTAGCCCTCTTCCTTAATCGTCAACGTACCGATGTCGTTGCCGTCTTTATCTTTGATTGTAGCTGTTTCACCGGCGTTAAAGGTTTCGGGCTTACCATCACCATCGGTATCGACGCTGAAGGTTTTTACTTTTAGCGTGTCGCCTTTATCTGCATCGGTATCATTGTCAAGGACATTGCCTGACGAGGGAACATCTTGCTTGGTTGTATTGCTGTCGTCTTGCGTTTTTGGAACAGCGCCCTCGGCAACCGTCACGGTAATCGGCGTTGGTTCTGATGGATTGCCTTCCTCGTCTGAGACGACATAGGTCACCGTTGATTCCCCAGTAAAATCAGTGACTGGCGTAAAGGTAACGTCACCCGTTGTTGGGTCAACAGTGTACGTTCCTTCGTTCGGAATAGTGATTTCAGTAACCGGCTTTTTAGTCGTTGGATCGAGCAATTTAACCGTGGTTGGGTCAATATTGTCCTCAGGGTCGTGGTCATTATCGAGAACATCAATGACTACCGGCGTATTTTTGGGCGTATTTGTAGTGTCTTTTGTCGCAACTGGCGGCTCTTCTATTGGCGTGACTTTTAAAATAACTTTAGTCGGATCAATATTGTGATCTTCATCTTGAGCAACGTACTCAATCGCTGGCACGTCACCTGTAAAATCTTTAGCCGGCGTAAAGGTGTAAGAACCATCACTGTTAATGACAATAGTTCCGACAGGCTTACCCGCTTTGCTAATGGTTGCGGTCTCACCCGCTACAAAGGTTTGGTCAATAACGCCATCGCCATTGGTATCCGCACTAAATTCCTTGACAGTTAGTTCCGTACCATCAAGACTTTTATCATTGTCTAAGACATTGCCTGAAACCGGCGTTTCTTCTGGTGTAATATTTTCATCGATAACTGAAACCGGTGCTCTATCATCATTAGGACGCACAGGTGTAGTCGGCGGCACCAAATCGCTGGTCGGATCGTTAGGATCAACGTGTGGATTATTCGGGTTTTTGGGGTCACGACCATCAGTAGAACCACGACCATCATCATAAATCGTTGTTTCTACGTCATCATCACCATAAATATAACCAGCAACTTTACTATTATCCGGCTTTGACAATTCTTTATCACCATCATACTTATCGGTATTGACAACACGGCCAATATTAACCGCATCGCCATTACTATCTGTAATAACAGTCTGAACGTCAGTAATAGCCACTTGGTAATCTTCGGCAACTTCGTAAGGGTTGTCATCTTCGACATTGATTGTTAGTGTCGCCGAAGTTTCCCCTGCTGGAATAGTTACTTTAATGATGCGAACGCCATTCGTATCAGGTTCTTCGGTCGGATCATTAGAGCGTCCGCCCTCTTTGTTGGTTATCTCCACTTCAACTACAGTATCAACGGTAGCCGTTTTATTGAGGTGAACCGTATATTCAACATCACCAACGGCTTCGTTGACTTCAGTAAGCCCCGTAATGCTAGCAACAGGACCAATATTCAATGTCAACGGAATGACTTGCGAAGTTTCACCATTTGTACTTTCTATAGTGATTTCAATAGGTGAAGGGTCGTCAACAAAATCATTTTCCGGTGTAAAAGCAATTTTTCCATCAGCTTCAACTGTCCATTGACCTTCACCAGCTATCGTAGCCGTTTTGCCGTCGGCAGAAATGGTTGCACCCGATTTGGCACCGGCAATTTTTAGGGTAGTCAAATCAACTTCACCACCATCTTTGAATATTTCGCCAGCTTTAGCTTTAAGATCATCAGAAAGATCTAATTGACCCGTCCCCTTCGGATTGTCGGCGATGGCTGCGGCAGCCGTTGAACCTTGCACTTTATTGAAAGTCATACTCAGCGCAGGTGAACTTTCTTCGCCATTATCGTCATCGCGATCGATAAACAAGAACGGAACGACACCCAAACCGGCAATCCACCACGGGAAGCCGGCAATAATAGCGGCCGGCTCTAACTCACCACCTAGCGCTTGACCTTCAATTTCACCAGCTTGCAGACGCGTAACGTAATCAAACTCCTCACCCGTATCCGGCAAGTAGTAGTAATAGTTACCGTCTTCGGCAATACCGGTCAGAATGGAATCATCGCCGTAATCGTAAAAATCTTCAATAATCAAATCAACGTCTTTACCGTCGCGCTCAAAAGAAATATAGACATCATTGCCTACACGCTTGGTGATAATGTGATTTGGAGCGTGATTGATGGACTCATCAAAGAACTCATAGTTTGCAGCCGATTGTGCTTGAATAATTGTCGGTTTTCCATCCTTTGTGGTCACCATCACTTCGCGCATTTTCTCTGTGCTGTTTTTATCCTTGGTGTCTAAAATTTTTACAATTACATTTTTCATAGTGAGTTCCTTATATAAGTCTTAATATTAATCTTTAAATTTATTTTTTGTCTTTGATATGCTTTTAGTTGTATGAAAACACAGCCATAACACGGCGGTTTCTCTGCATATTTTCGGGGCTATCGTTGGGGGCTATCGGCCGTCGTTCGCCGTAGCCAATCGCTCTTAGGCGTCGTGCCGCAATACCATATTTGCGTTCTAAAATCGCCATCACCGCATTGACGCGACGCTGCGATAAAGCCAAATTGTAAGCATCGGTTTGACGACTGTCTGTATGACCTTCTAAGACCACACTAACTTTGGGATGCTTTCTCATGTAGGCGACAACGCGCTCAATCTCACGGTAATAGCGTGGTTTAACGTAATGCTGGTCGGTGTCAAAAAACACCTGCAATTGAATGCGCGAGGGCGCTGGTGCACAGTTGGGCACGACGCGAGAAACTTGATGTGATTGGCGGCTCATGCGATTCATCGCCTGTAGCGCCACCTGTTTGGCAACTTTTTTAATGTGAGAAGCGCCGTTGGCATCGACTTCAACATTAAAATAGTAGTTGTGACCAGCACGCAAGTTATAAGCGGCCAACCCGCGTCTGAGGTCATTATTTTTATTCCCCGTAATATCGGCGCTCAAATCATTGATGCCTGAGCACGAATAAACGTGGCTAAAGTGATTAGGTTGTAGGCTGACCTGAAAACGGTCATTGATAGCGACATTGACACTGGTCTGCAAGCCATCGTCATCCAGCGAACGGTAAAAGAAAACACCCGCAGCGCGCTGAGGTATCGCCACATCGGAGAGGTTTTTCGCATCGACAGACTGCGTCTTGTGCCACGCAACGCGCCCCACCCGACGATAGCTATCATCACCTTGAGCCGATGAATGAGCTGAGGCGCCACGTTGTGTACTACTACAACCAGCTAACCCACCAACAACAGCCAAAGCAAACACCGCTCTCTTTACCTTTATCATCTATTCACCTTAATAACAATCCAACAACTACAGTTAGCGAATGACTAGCACACTATGCGCCACGGGGGAAAAACAAATTCCAAAACAACCCGAAAGCATACCTAAAATCGCGCTAGTAACACCAAACCGCATTCAGCCAAACCAGCTGAACAAAAAGTGCCTGCGCGCTTCTAAAGCACGCAACTCACCCACAGTTGCGGGATTTTATCACAGGCAACGCCTTTGTGAATAAAGATGAACAAAAAAAAATGTTATAGCTAGGGCGTGTTTTCAATCCAAACGGGGCGCCGACAGGGACTGACGGCGAACCTATTTGGATTGAAAAACAGCTTATAACTATTCCAAAAATAACCTATCAAGGCAAACCAGCGTAGACAATACAATAGCTACGGCAAGCGAATCTAACGAAGAGAGGTTATTTTGCAAGTTGAGCATTAAGCGGGCTTCACAGCACCTTGTTCAACCGGCTGAACTTGCCAAATATTTTCGGCATAATCGGCAATTGAACGATCAGAGCTAAAATACCCCATATTGGCAATATTTATTAAAGCCATTCGTGCCCAGTGTTCAGGCTGTTTGTAGGCAGCATCAACTTCAGCTTGTTTATCCACATAGCTGCGGAAATCGGCTGCCGCTTGGTAATAGTCACTCATAAAATGGATGCCGTTTTGATAACGCTGAGGCTCATCGGGGGAAAAGACGCCATTGTGAATCTGTTCGACCACTTGATTAAGCTCAATATCATTATGATAATACGCCATGGGGGAATAGCCGCGAACGCGCAACGCCTCGACTTCCTCCACCGTGTTACCAAAGATAAAAATATTATCCTCGCCGACGCGCTCAAGGATTTCCACGTTAGCACCATCAAGCGTGCCGATGGTCAGCGCGCCGTTTAAAGCAAACTTCATATTGCCAGTACCTGAGGCTTCGGTGCCGGCCAGCGAAATTTGCTCCGACAAATCGCTCGCTGGAATTAATAATTGTGCCAAACTGACACTGTAATTGGGCACAAACACCACTTTGAGAAGCTCATCGACGCGGGGATCATTATTGACAACCCTCGCAACATCGTTAATTAGGCGAATGATATTTTTTGCCACCACATACGAAGACGCAGCCTTGCCCGCAAAAACAAAGACGCGCGGCACCCAGTCTTTTTTAGGTTGGCGCAAAATGGCGTTGTAGCGCGCAATCACATGCATAATATTGAGCAGCTGACGTTTGTACTCGTGAATGCGCTTAATCTGCGTATCCACCAACGAGTTGGGGTTAACTTTAATACCCAGCTGCTCTTCAAAGTAGCTAAAGAGCCTTTGCTTGTTGGCCTGCTTTACCGCTTGTAAATCGGCAATGAGCGCTTTATCATCGACAAAATCATTGAGCCGCTCCAACTGTGACAAGTCCTTAAGCCAACCATTGCCAATGTGGCGGTTGAGCAATTGCGTCAAATCGGGATTAGCCACCCCCAGCCAACGCCGTGGCGTCACACCATTGGTGACATTGGTAAAGCGATCGGGGTAGATATGCGCCAAGTCTGCAAAAATGGAATTCACCATCAAATCTGAGTGCAATGCTGCCACACCATTGACTTTGTAGGACGCCACCACCGCCAGCCACGCCATGCGGACTTGACGACCGTAGTTCTCATCAATCAGCGATACGCGTCGAATAAAGTCGACATCGTCACTGACATTCGCGCGCACGTGCGTCAAAAAGCGTTCGTTAATGTCAAAGATAATCTGCAAGTGTCGAGGCAAAATGCGCGCCATCAAATCCACCGGCCATTTTTCCAAAGCCTCCCCCATTAGCGTATGGTTAGTGTAGGAAAAGACATTTTTAGTAATTTTCCACGCCGCTTCCCAAGTATAGCCCTCTTGATCCATTAAAATATGCATCAATTCCGGAATGGCCAGCACCGGATGGGTGTCATTCAAGTGGATACCGACTTTTTCCGCTAGGTTATCCAGCGTCTTGTGAACGCGCAAATGTTTGCGCAGGATATTTTGAATGGAGGCGGAAACCAAAAAGTACTCTTGTCGCAGGCGCAGCGTTTTGCCGTCTTGGGTGGCATCGTTAGGATAGAGCACGCGCGAGATATTTTCACTGCCATTGCGCTCGGCCATGGCATTGCTGTAATCGCCACGGTTAAAATTTTGCAAATCGAAGGTACTACTGGCATGCGCTTCCCACAAACACAAATTGCTGGCGGCATCGGTGTCATAGCCGGGAATTAAATAATCGTAACGAATGGCGTGTATTTCCTCATCATGCTGCCAAATAGCTTTGTCGCCTTCAAAATGAACATGCCCGCCAAAGCGAACGGGATAAGGATGCATAAAGTTGCGCTTGTACTCCCAACGCGTCCCCAAGTCTAGCCAAGCGTCAGGCTTTTCACGTTGCTGCCCTTGGTCAATTTCTTGAGTAAACATGCCGTATTCATAGCGGATACCGTAGCCAATTACCGGTAAGCCCTGCGTAGCGACCGAATCCAAAAAGCAAGCCGCCAAGCGCCCTAGCCCGCCGTTGCCTAGGCCGGCATCCGCTTCAACTGCAATCAACGTCTCTAAATCCTGCCCCAGTGAAGCCAATGCCGCACTCACGTGCTCGTAAAGCCCCGTGGCAATTAGGCTGTTAGACAATACGCGCCCCATAAGGTATTCCATCGACAAATAATAGATGGTGCGCGTTTTTTGCTTACGCATACTGGCATAGGCATTAATCCAGTTTTCAGAAACCAAGTCGCGTACCGCATAGGTCGTGGCATTAAGCCAATCGCGCTGCGTGGCCAATTCGGGGTGTTTACCCACCGAAAAAATGAGTTTTTTGCGAATGATTTTCTCTAACGTGCCCTTGTCTTTAGCTGAGTCTTTGTTGCGTGCGGTTTCGCGAATTGTTTTGTAGTGTGTCATGGTGAATTCTCTCGCATTTCTGCGCTGATTAATTTTAAGCTGATAAATGGTAATGGTTGCGTGCAACTATCGCTGTCTATCGCCGTATAAGGTGGCGTAATGAATAGCGGCCGCTCGCCAACTGTGGTCGGCACGCATAGCATTGGCGCGAACGCGGTGCCATTGTCGCGGCGTCCGCCACAGCGCCACAGCGCGTCGGATAGCTGCCTGCAAGGCTTTTTCGCTGATGTCGTCAAAAACAAACCCCGTTGCCGTGCCGTTGGCCAAGTTATCCGCCGTGGCATCAGTGACAGTGTCGGCCAAGCCACCCGTTCGCCGCACCAGCGGCAACGTGCCGTATTGCAAACCATAAAGTTGTGTTAAGCCACAAGGTTCGAAACGGCTCGGCACAACAATGATATCGCCACCGGCGATTAATTGATGCGCCAAGGCCTCATCGTAACCAATCCGCACGCCGACTTGTTGAGGGTGGCATTCGGCCAGTTCACTGAGTTGCTGCTCGTACGCAGGCGCGCCGCTACCAAGGACTATCACTTGCCCGCCCTTAGCCAATATCAGTGGAATAGCCGCAATAAAGAGGTCAACACCCTTTTGCTCCGTGAGGCGGGTCACCATCACAAAGAGCAAAGCGTTTTTGTCCTCGGCCACGCCAAACTTGCGTTGCAACTGGGTTTTATTGCGTTTTTTACCCTGCATACTGCCGATGCCGTAGTGGGCACTGAGTTCGGCATCCAAAGCGGGATTCCAAATCGTGGTATCGATGCCGTTCAAAATGCCGTGCAAACGCCCCTGCTCGGTCAAGGTTTGCAGCAGGCCGTGCAAGCCAAACGCGTGGCTTTCTTGCGTCAACTCGCGCGCAAAGGTCGGGCTGACCGTTGTCACGGTATCGGCGTAAAAAATACCGGCTTTGAGGTAAGACAGTTGACCGTGAAGCTCTAGCCCTTCCATTTGAAAGTAATCTGCCGGCAGGCCAATTTCTGACAAATGATGGGCATCAAAACAGCCCTGATAAGCGATGTTGTGAATGGTAAAAATAGACTTTACCGGCGTGCCGTGATGGCGCAAATAAGCACACGTCAGACCAGCGTGCCAGTCGTGAACGTGGACGACATCCACCGACCACCAAGTATCCAAACCGGCCGCCAGCGCCGCCCCAACAAAACCCAACAGGGCAAAGCGGCGATAGTTATCAGGGTAGTCACTGTAATCGCCATCGTGATACGGATTGCCCTCGCGCGCAAAGCATAGCGGCGCATCGAGCAAATAAATGCCCACGCCATGAAACGTACCGTAGCGCACGGTGACCTGACCGGCAAAGGTGCTGAGAGTCGCCACAACGTGGGTGTCGGGCAGTGCTGCATTAATGGCCGGATAAGCTGGCAGCAAGACGCGCGCGTCATGCCCCAGTTGCTGTTGAGCAAAGGGTAACGCCCCAACGACATCGGCCAACCCTCCCGTTTTGAGCAACGGGTACATTTCCGAAGCGACGTGTAAAATATTCATTATTAGGTTTCTCGTTAATTAATGGCGCTAATTATAACAGCTTTGCCAGCATTTTTTGAATTGGTTTTCTTTAAGAGAATGGGAATTCCCTCACCCGTCGTCGCCATTTTTTGTTATGATGGCGCGTTGAAACGCACTACTTCGCCCCCATTGACAGCCAAAATATCAAAACGAGACCACCGCCATGAGTAAGGAATTAACACCGACCACGACCCAATTACCCGTATCCACCGACGATATTACCAGCTACCTCAATCGTATCAACCAAATCCCCATTCTCACACGCGAAGAAGAACGCGAGTTAACCAACGCCCTATTCCACGACCACGACATTGACGCGGCGCGCACTTTAGTGATGCACCACTTGCGCTTTGTGGTTTACATTGCCAAAAATTATCGCGGCTACGGCCTGCCGCTGTCGGATTTAATTCAAGAGGGCAACATTGGCTTGATGAAAGCTGTAAAGAGTTTTGATCCCGGTAAAAATGTACGTTTGGCCTCGTTCGCCGTACATTGGATTAAATCAGAAATTAATGAATTTGTGATTAAAAATTGGAAAATGGTCAAAATCGCCACCACCAAAGAGCAACGCAAGTTGTTTTTTAACTTGCGTAGCAAGAAAAAGGATTTCAACTGGCTAACCCAAGACGAAGCGCAAAAAATTGCCGACGATTTAAATGTCAGCACCAAACAGGTGTTTGAAATGGAATCGCGGTTGGCCGGTCAAGATATTGGCTTTGACGGCCCCGACAACGCCGACGATGAAAGCGCCAGCCAAGCCCCCAGCCAATGGTTAACCTACGAAGACAGTGACGACCCCGCCGTGCTCGCCGAGCAGCAGGAAACCGCCGACAACACCCAAGACGCCATTCACAAAGCCCTAAACGCCTTAGACGACCGCAGCCGCGACATCGTGCGCCGGCGTTGGCTAAACGAAGACAGCAAGCCCACCTTGCACGAATTGGCCGCTGAATACGGCGTTTCTGCCGAGCGCATTCGCCAAATCGAAAGCCAAGCCATGAAGAAATTAAAAGCGCTATTAGTTATTTAACGTGAGTTCGGGATAAGCAAGAAAAAAGTTAAAAAAGAACCCCAAATCTGATAAAGTTGAGCTGTAACAATAACAAAACCAGATAGGGGTT
>PDWI01010556.1_pt1 | contig 10323 bp, 9 predicted proteins | sample 1430891 | NCBI WGS metagenome assembly PDWI01 (sample SAMN01162508, study PRJNA174530) | Oral metagenome, whole genome shotgun sequencing project. | biome: Marine environment; feature: Marine mammal; material: Swab sample of the gingival sulcus; isolation source: swab sample of gingival sulcus... | reverse complement strand
TTTATTTGCTGATGTTTTAGAGAAGAGTACAATCAGCTTTATTTATTGAGGTAATTAGATTTAATGACCTTATGTGTTTGTATTAAATAATTTAAAACCAAATTCTATGAGACAGCTTAAAATTACTAAGTCTATAACTAATAGAAGTAGCGTTGCTTTGGATAAATATTTGCACGATATAGGAAAAGTAGACCTATTGACTGTTGAGGAAGAGGTTGATTTAGCACAACGCATTCGTAAAGGCGATAAAGTTGCATTGGATAAATTGACTAGAGCCAATTTGCGATTTGTTGTTTCTGTTGCAAAGCAATATCAGCATCAGGGGCTTAGTTTGCAAGATTTAATAAATGAGGGAAACCTTGGCTTGATGAAAGCCGCCACCAAGTTCGATGAAACCAAGGGCTTCAAGTTTATATCGTATGCCGTTTGGTGGATTAGACAATCTATATTTCAGGCACTTGCTGAGCAATCGCGTATAGTTCGTTTGCCCTTGAACCAAGTTGGAGCGGTTAATAGGATACATAAATTTCGTTCGGAATTTCAACAAAAAAACAAACGCTTGCCTACCTCGCGAGAAGTCTCTGAGGAGCTGGGCATGACACGCCATAAAATTGACCATGTTATGAAGGTAGCCGGCAAGCATTGCTCCATGGACGCTCCTTTATCGAATGATTCCGACAGCAATAACTTGATTGATGTCATAGCTAATGATAATATCACTGCCACCGATAACAGCCTGTTGAAGGAGTCGTTATTGCGTGAGATTGAGCGAGCTTTATCTACCTTACCCGTTAGAGAGGCGACCATCGTACGGCATTTTTTCGGGATTAATGCGCCTCAGTTGTCGTTGCGTGAGATTGGCGAAGAGCTGAACTTGACCAGAGAACGCGTGCGACAATTAAAGGAGCGAGCTTTGCGAAAATTGCGTAAAACATCTCGCAGTAAACATCTTAAAACTTTCTTGGGCTAGTTGCGTTTCCTTTTGTATTCGGCAAAATGATATTCTAAATTACTTTTCGGGTCTTGTTTGTTTTCCGATTTTGCAACAAGCTCCCATTCGTCTTTGCGGTATTCGGGGAAGAAGGTATCCGCTTCAAATGGTTTGTGGATGTGCGTCAGATACATCTTGTCAGCCATGCTTAAAAACGCAGAATATATTTCAGCACCGCCTATTATAAAAACTTCATCATTAGGTTTGCACGTTGCTAAAGCCTCGTCGATGCTGTGGGCTATCTTGCAGTCAGGATAACTGTAATCAGCTTGTTTTGTGATTATTATATTCTCGCGATTTGGCAGTGGCTTCCTTGGAAACGACTCGAATGTTTTTCGCCCCATGATTATGGAATGCTTCAAAGTTATATTTTTGAAATGCTTTAAATCCTCGGAGATATGCCATAGCAAATCATTATTTTTGCCGATTGCATTGTTTTCGGCTATTGCCGATATTATTGATAAAGTCATGTTTTTTGTTTTATGTGTTAGACAACCATTAAATTGCACCCTCTTATTTCCGAATTATCATAACGCCCCAAGACCTCAAAACTGCCGTCGTCATATTTCACGCCTAAGTCTTGCGTTTCGATGAACGAGCAGGAGTTGAAATTCGCCAAATCTACAACATTTATACCGCCGGTCTTTCCGTTGGGCAACAAATTAAACGGGTCATAAAGCTCCCTAATGTAGACTCGCATTGTGTCGGAAGGATAAAAACGATTGCCGTTTGTGAGGTATGCCTGAGAGAGTAGCTCAGTCATGCCGTACTCGGAATAGACCTTGGCATTGTTGGTGCTTTTTTTGATTATGCTGTGAAGTTCCGAACGCAATATTTCTTTTTTTCTGCCTTTCATTCCGCCGGTTTCTATTACACTTAGATTTTTAAGATTGTAATTATATTTCTCAAAAAAGTCCACCAAAGCAAAGCTGACACCTATTAGTAAGATTTTTTTATTCTGTTGCGTGGCAAGTTTTATGCTTTGGTCTAACTTATCGAAATCATACAAGAAAAATCCGCTTAGCTCAGAGTTTGTTTTTTCTATTAATTTATTTACCATGTAAACCAATGACGAATTTCCTTTTTCAAGATAATTCGGCAACAGTGCGAGTATGACATATTCGGAGGGGCGACCGAAAAATTTATTAAATCCAGCCAAAAAACTTTTTTCGTATAAATCAATATCCGAGACATAATGTCGGCTCGGCATTCCTCCCGTTCCGCTACTCATAAAAATAGTCTCATTGCCTAAGTATTTGTTAGATAAAACTTTATGGCTTTTGAAAAAACTTATGGGCAAAAAAGGAATATCCTTAACCTTTGAAATATCCTCAGGTTTGATGCCTATATAGGCAAGATATTTTTTATATACATTGTTCTTTTGAGCTTGAAATTGAAAAATTTTTAAAGCCAAATTTTCAAAAGAATCTTTATTTAACGAAAAAATACTTTCTTTAAACATAAAAATAAAATTAATACGTCATACACCTTATAAATATATACGAAATATATTTAACAGAAAATAACCCCATTGATAACTAAAACACAAATCTATTGTTTTAGTATTAAAAAAAAATAAAAATTAAAAACTAATATAAGAAAAATTTTATATATTTGCACTTTCAAAAAATTAAGGTAAAGAATAATAAACTTATAAACAGAAATGGCTACACTTCAAAAAATCAGAGACAAAGGACCTTTAATTGCTATAGTAATAGGATTTGCATTGTTGGCGTTTATCTTAGGCGATTTAGTTTCAAACACTAGATCATTGTTTGGTTCATCAGGAACAACATTGGGCGAGGTAAACGGCGAAAAAATTGGAATAAAAGAATTTCAATCCAGTTTTAACAACTATAAAGCCTTTATTCAAACAGCCAATGGTTCAGGAAGTAACTTTACCCAAGAACAAGAAAAACAAATTCGTAATGCAACTTGGGACAATTTATTAAAAGATAAATTATTAAACGAAGATTTAAAAGATATGGGACTTTGGGTATCAGACCTTGAAGTTTCAGAACTTATAACAGGACAAAATATAAATGAGTTGAGTCCGATTGTAAAAGGGCTTCCTATTTTTATGAATCCTCAAACAAGACAGGTATCTCTTGATGCAATACGCAACTTTTTTCTAAATGCTAAAACCAACGACGCTTACAGAGATTTTAGCTTATACCTCGAAGACCTTGTGCGTAAAAATCAAGCCTCTACAAAATTATTAACCTTAGTTTCAAAAGGGCTTAACGTTTCAACTTTTGATGCGAAACAAAAATCAGCTGAAAGACTTAACACCATTGATTTTGAATATGTCTACAAAAACTACAACACTATAAAAGATGCAGACATAAAAGTATCGGAAAGTGAAATTGAAGATTATTATGCTGAGCATAAAAAAGATTTTGAACAAGAAATGTCAAGAGGCATCTCTTACGTGTCGTTCAACATAAGACCTTCAAGAGAGGACTATGCCGAAACCAAAAACGATATGTTGGAACTTAAAAAAGAATTAACCGACATTGATGTTGCTAACGATGAGGAGATAATCAACTTTGTTAATGTAAACTCAGACGAACCATTTTTTAACAAATACTATGCAAAGGGCGAATACAAAGTACCTAACATAGACAGTTTGTTATGGAATGCAACAGCCGGCGACATCGTAGGACCTTTTGAACAAGGCGGTGCATTCAAAATGGCAATTTTGATGAAAGCCTCTACATTAGTGCCTGATACAGTTGAAGCATCACACATCATAATAGCTCCGAATGCCGAAGCCAATGTGTCAGATATGGATAGAGCTGAAGAAATAATCGACAGCTTGAAAGTAGAAATCGAAAATGGTGCTGACTTTGCAGAATTAGCAAAAAAACATTCTTTGGATTCACGCTCTGCCGATAAAGGTGGCGACTTAGGCGAATTTACAGAAGCACAAATGCCTAAATCAATAAGCGATGTATGTTTCTATGGTAATGTTGGCGACATCAAAAAAGTGAAAACACAATATGGCTGGCACTTAATCAAGATAACAAAACAAAGCGAGAAAAAAGAAAAAATATTCCCGATTATATTAAGTCGTCAAGTTTTGGCCGGCGAAAAAACTTTAGACATGACATACAACAAAGCATCTAAATTTGCTTCAGAAGTAAACTCGTTGGAGTCATTCGATAAGAAAGCACAAGCAATGAAACTTACCGTGGGCGTTGCGGAAAACATAACTCCCGATAGATCAAATGTAACAGGTATCCAAAATTCAGGAAATGTCGTTTCTTGGATGTTCCGTGAAAAAACTAAATTACATTCAATCTCAAATGTATTCCAAAACAATGACAAATTTGTTGTGGCTATATTGACAAATGTCAAAGAAAAAGGTATTGCTCCGCTAAAACAAGTTTCAGACGAGATAAAACCGTTAGTAATAAAAGAGAAAAAAGCTGATATGATTAAAGCAGAATTTGAAACTGCAATCGGCGATAAAAAGAATTTACAACAAATCGCTACTGATACAAAAGCTAATTTCGGAACAGAAAAAGGCATTGCTTTTTCATCGAGCTTTATACCTAAATTAGGACGAGAAGGAAAAGTAATTGGCTCACTTGCAGGCTTAAAGACAGACGCTGTATCGAAACCTATTGTAGGTAACAACGGTGTTTTCATTGTTAAAGTTACAAAAGTAAATACCAAATCGGAAATAGCTGCAACAGAGGTAGAGAAAGACAAATTAAATGCTCAAAGAACTATTGCATACAAAGCAAATCAGCTATTGTTAGAAGCATTGAAAAAACAAGCAGACATAAAAGATAACAGATATAAATTTTTCTAATTTATTTTCTTTCATTATAAAAGCACTCCAATATTATGGGGTGCTTTTTAATTTAGAAACTTAAACAAAATATAAATTAATTACCTATATTTAAAAATCACAATAAAATGAAAAAGAAAAATATAGTAATAGCATTAGGGGGCAACGCCCTTTTAAGAGGCTCACAAGCAGGCACTATTGAAGAACAAGAGCAAAACACCAAGGAAACTCTAAAAAATATATTATACTTAATAGAAGAAGGACATAATATTGTACTTAGCCATGGTAACGGTCCCCAAGTGGGAAATATCTTGATGAGAAATGATGCCGGTTTTTCTACTTACAACATTCCGCAAATGCCTTTGGATATTTGTGTTGCAGACTCGCAAGGCGGAATAGGCTATATGATAGAAAGAGTGTTGCGTAATGAACTTATCAAAGCTAATATCGACAAAGATATTGTAACATTAGTAACTCAAACAGTGGTAAATAAAGACGACCCTGCTTTTCAAAATCCAACCAAACGAGTAGGCAAATTATACTCAAAAGCAGATGCTGAAAAATTGACAAAGGAAAAACAATGGGTTTTCAAAGAAAGCCCCAAAGCCGATGACGCTTGGAGACGTGTAGTGGCATCACCTCGTCCGATAGATATTTTCAATTTGAAAACAATAAAAAACATCTGTGAGCAAGGCTCTATCGTAATAGCCTCAGGTGGCGGAGGAATCCCTGTATCGATTGATGAAAACGGATTGGTGCAATCGCAAGAAGCTGTAATAGACAAAGATATGGCATCATCAGTTTTGGCTTCAAGAATTAATGCTGACGAATTTTATATCTTAACAGACGTACCTTATGTGTATCTTAACTATCGCGAAGAAAACCAACAAGCACTCGAACATCTAACTAAGGATGAGGCACTTGAATACATGAAGCAAGGAAAATTCGGCGAAGGCAATATGGCACCTAAAATCGAAGCATGCTTGGAATTTATAAAAGCAGGTGGAAAAAAAGCCGTGATTACCGAAGCAACCAAATTGGCAGATAAAACTTACGGAACTAAAATAACTCTTTAAAAAATACTTTGTTCAATAAATAAAACCCCGAAAATGACAAAGTCAGAACCGGGGTTTTATACTTTAAGCACCTTATATTAATATGAAAAAAATTGAAAAGGCATTATTTGTATTCATGCTGATTTTCGCCGCCTTGGGCGTATTGACGGTATTCACATACTCAAAAGACAAAGACAATCTAACTGAAAACGAACCCATTACTACACAAAACGATGAAGTCGTAAATTCTGATACCTATAAAGTAAAAAGCCTTGACATCCCCAATAATGTGTTTTTTGCAGGCGAACGAATACCCGTTGAAAACATAGATGTGCGAGAAGCATTAGACAAAGAAATGCACAAAGTATGTTTCTGGCATTCAGAGGTTTTCCTATATCTGAAAAGAGCAAACAGATACTTCCCCATAATCGAAGTAATCTTAAAACTAAACCAAATCCCCGACGATTTTAAATACCTTGCCATTGCAGAAAGCGGTCTCACAAACGTATCCTCGCCGGCAGGAGCAAGAGGCTATTGGCAATTTATGAAAGAAACCGGTAAAGAATTTAATTTAGAAATAAACAAAGAAGTTGATGAAAGATACAATCTTGAAAAATCAACAATCGCCGCCTGCCTATACCTTAATAGACTATATAAAAAATACAAAAACTGGACACTTGTAGCCGCCGCCTACAATACAGGTCAAGGAAACTTAGACAAAGAAATAAAACGGCAAAAACAAGACAAATATTACGACCTGCTACTCAACTCTGAAACAGCAAGATACGTATATCGAATAGTTGCAATAAAGCTAATAATGCAAAATCCAAGGAAATACGGCTTCATAACAACCGACGAAAACCTATACCAACCAATAAAATTCAAAACCCTCGAAGTAGACACAAGCGTAACCGATTTTGTGGAGTTTGCCGAAAAACAAGGCGTTACATACAAAATTTTAAAAACCTACAACCCTTGGCTTAGAGCTCAAAAACTCACAAATTCAAAACAAAAAAAATACTTTATAAAAATACCTCAATAAACTTTTATTATTTAATAAATAATACATATCTTTGCAGAACATCATAATTAAAAAATTTTAAACCAAACTAAATTAAACAGTATCATTATGGGATTAGCCGAATTCACACAAAGTACTAAATGGAAAACACTAATGAAGTATGTTTACGGTTGGGGTGCCGCCGTAGTATTAGTGGGTGCATTATTCAAACTTACTCACTGGCCCGGAGCAACAGCAATGCTTACAGTAGGTCTACTGGTAGAAGCAGGCATATTTATTATGTCAGCCTTTGAACCATTACACGAAGAAGTAGACTGGACACTCGTATACCCTGAACTAGCAGGCGTTCACTCTGACGTACCGGCAGGAAAAGGTAAAGGAAAAGACAGACGTAATAACAACAATAATAATGTTGCAACTTCAAATGTTAATGTAGACGGAATATCTAAATTCAACGAAATGCTAAGCAAAGCAGGCGAAGACAACCTGTTTGAAAAATTTGGCAAAAGTCTACAAGCCTTAAATGAAAAAGCAGGACAAATGTCAGACATTTCAGATGCCGCATTAGCAACTGAAAATTACGCTAAAAACATGAATGCAGCTTCAAAATCAGTAAAAGACTTCTCTGAAAAATACAGCCAAGTTGCAGAAACAATCACATCATCTGTAGAAACAGTAAACTACTCAGTAGAAAACTTCGCTGACTCATTCAACAAAGTAAACCTAGACTTCTCAGGATTAGAAAACGGAAGCAGTCAATATAGCGACAACATGAGTAAACTAAATAAAAACCTATCTGCACTAAATGCAATATTCGAACTGCAACTAAACGAAGCAGACCTCGAAAAAATGATGGAAGACCTACAAGGTTCCGTTACTCATTCAGCAAAATACCACACAGAAATTACTGCATTAGGTCAAAAATTAGAAAAACTAAACAATGTTTACGGAAACATGTTAGCAGCAATGAATGTGAAGTAACACATAAAAATACAAACTGAATTAAAATATATTTTTTAAATTTATAAAATTATAAACAATCTATGAGTCACGGAAAAGAAACACCAAGGCAGAAGATGATAAGTATGATGTATCTTGTTCTAACTGCTTTGCTTGCCATGAACGTTTCTGCAGAAGTTTTAAATGCTTTCATACTTGTAAACGAAAGTATTAGAAGTACAGAAAGTGTTATTATAGCTAAAAACAATGCCCTGTTCACTGAATTTAACAGCAAATATGAGGCTAACCCTGCACAAGTAAAACCATGGAAAGATAAAGCAGAAGAAGTAAACAAGTTATCAAACGAACTCATTGGATATATAAAAGGAATTACCGACGAAATCCTCACTCTTGCAAAAGAAGATGTTGAAAAATATCATCTTGAAGGAACAGGAGTGATAAAAAACAAAGACGAACGCGAAGCCGCCATGAACATCTTAGAAGTAAATGGAAAGGCGAAAGAATTGAAAGACAAAATAGACACTTATAGAGCTAATTTAATAGAGCTATACAAAGCAACAGGAGCAGACACATCTGCAATAAAAGGTATAGAAGCAAACCTAAACACATCTCCCATGAAAGGAGCAGAAGGGCAAGACATACCTTGGGAAATTGCAACTTTCAACCAACTACCAATGGTAGCGGTACTAACAATGCTATCAAAAATCAAAACAGACATCTTGACAAGTGAGGCAGACATCGTCGCTTACTTATACAACAAGATAGATGCAGGTTCATTCAAATTCAACAAACTTGAAGCAATCGTAAAACCCGTAGCAGGCGACCTCGTACTACAAGGCGAAACCTATAAAGCTAACATCTTTATAGCTGCATCGGATACTACTCAAAAACCTGAAATTATAATGAACGGTGGCAATAAACTCCCAATAGACCCCAAAACAAAATACGGAGTCTTTACAGGAGGAGCAGGCTCACCCGGAGTTAAATCATTTGGTGGATATATAAAAGTATTAAGACCCGGAACTACCGACAGTTACCTTAAAATACCTTTCAAACACCAATATCAAGTAACTGTACCAAGCGTTAGTGTATCGCCAACTAAGATGAATGTGTTTTACATGGGCGTAGACAACCCCGTAGATGTTACAGCATCAGGCGTAGCACCGGACAAAGTAAAAGTCTCAATGACAGGTGGTTCTATAAAATCTAAAGGCAACGGAAAATACATCGTTAGAGTAAAATCCGGAACCAAAGCTAAAATCACTGTTACTGCCGACGGCAGAAGACTTGGAAGCAAAGACTTCCGTATAAAAAGAGTACCTGACCCTGTTGCAGTTATTGGTTCAGGCAAAAACAAAAGAGGTGGTTTGATGCCCAAAGCTACATTAGTAAACATGAGAGGCATCAGAGCCGAAATGGAAAACTTTGACTTTGACTTATCATTCAGAATTACAAGTTTCAGAGTAACCTGTATTATAGACGGTTTCGACGAAACAGAACGCTCTTCAAGCGGTAAATTTAATAGTAGACAAAAGAATATTATTAGAAAAGCTAAAAGAGGAAGTAGGGTAATTCTTGAAGAAATTAGAGCAAAAGGTCCTGACGGAACTACTCGTAAACTAAATGACATTGTATTGAAACTAAAATAAAATCAATTCATATCTTTTAATTTTTAGAACCGACAGCTAAATTTATTCTGTCGGTTTTTTTATAAAATACAACTTATTCTATAAAAAAAATAAGTGTAATATTTTTTATCTGTGAAATATTTTAGATTTATTAGCGTTTATAAATACAAAGCATTAAATAAAATATTATTATGAAAAAAACACTGTTAATTCTTATTGGATTTGTTTGCATGTTTCAAGTAAAACATCTAAACGCACAGGAGATGTCCGGTATATATGAGAGACATATAGCTGAAAACAGAAAACCTATACCTTATCAATTTGTTCGTGAGTCGGACGTTATGTGGTCGAAAGTACTTTGGCGAAGAGTAGTCTTAACCGAAAAAATGAACCTCCCTCTTTATTATCCTACGCTCAAAATGGAAGGCAGAAAAAGCCTTATCCAATTGATGATGTGGGGGATAGTTAATAAAAGTTTAACCCCATTTTCTTCTGACGCTTTTACCACTCAGTACACTACCAACGAAATCGACCAACGATTTGATGCAGGGATTGATACCACATATGATACTGACCCTGAAACAGGAGAGCAAATTAAAATCATTACTAAACAAAAAGCCGACTACTCCGAAGTAAAAGAACTGCTGATTAAAGAAATGTGGTTCTTCGATAAGCAACGTTCTGTTATGGATGTTAGAATAATAGGCATTGCACCAATTCGTATTTTCTATAAACCAAGTGATACCGAAAAAAAAGACCCACGTCAAAGACTTTTATTCTTTCAGCTTCCAAAAGCACTTCTAAACCGCTGGTGTAGTCTTCAATTCGTCTGTCTTCATATATATTTGATTCTTTAAAGATGTAGCCTC
>PDWI01010555.1_pt1 | contig 10323 bp, 8 predicted proteins | sample 1430891 | NCBI WGS metagenome assembly PDWI01 (sample SAMN01162508, study PRJNA174530) | Oral metagenome, whole genome shotgun sequencing project. | biome: Marine environment; feature: Marine mammal; material: Swab sample of the gingival sulcus; isolation source: swab sample of gingival sulcus... | reverse complement strand
TCCAAAAATTTAGTGCCTCATGTATATTATATCCAGCTTTATGCATAAGATGGATACCTATTTCATCTGCTTCACTCTCTTGTAGTCTTCCATATGGTAACATAACACCATATTGGGCTCCTAAACCATAGGCTAGATTAAAAGTTTGCACAAATTCAGGTGCCTGTGAATTTAAGACAATATTTCCTACAACTTGTATCCCTTGTGCTACCATTGCAGAACTTACTCTTTCAGCTCCATGTCGAGCAAGGGCATGGGCAATTTCATGGGACATTACAGTTGCTAGTTGGTCATCATTTTTTGCTACATCTAAAATGCCTGTGTAAACTACGACTTTCCCACCTGGTAAACAAAAGGCATTTTTTGCTTTATTTTCTACTAAATTGAATTCCCATTTATAATCTTTTTTATTAGCAATTTTTGCAATTCTATGACCAATTCTTTTGACCATTTGGGATTCTTTTGTTCCTTTTATTACCTTTGATTTTGATAAAACATCCCTATAAGACTTTTCACCTAGTGATAACTCTTGGGAGTTTGACATTAAAATCATTTGACTTCTATTTGTAACAGGAGCATTATGTGTGCAAGCAACAAAAACAAATATACATATGCTAAAAATAAATGCTGATAAATAGATTTTTTTGTTTTCAAACATTATTAATTCCTTTCCTTAAATTCAACCATTTTACCTACGATATCACCAAAGAGTAAAACATCTTTTAAAATAGCTTTGTTACAAAAACCTTCCTTATTTAAAGATATTAAAAGTTCACCTTTTTCACTACTAAATATTTTTTGGTTTATATAAACTATAAGATGAGTATCCTTTGGAGTATCTAATTCTTCCATTTTTTTATTTGGTAAAATTATACTTATTTCACCTTTAGTTTTATTTGCCCCAACAGCTTTTTTTGTATAATTTATGTTTTTTTTATAATTAAACAATATGTTTTTGAGATTAAAAAATAATGAAAGAATGTCTTGTGAAGCATAATAATCTAAAAATTTTTTTTGTTTCTCTTTTCTTATTGTAAAAGTTTTTTTAAAATTTGAATCATATTTTGTAAGCTTTTTTTCTTTTTTATCATCAATAAATACTTTTTTTTCTTCATGTAAAAATTTATATATGCGAACTCTTTTTTTTGAATTATCACTTTTTATCTTTATAAATTTTGAAGGATAGAACTCTTTGTTTATTATTCTACCATAGCTTTTGTATGTTTCTTTTCTGTTATTTGATAATATTTTAGCCAAACCTATTGCCTGAGCTTTTACTTCTATTTCATAGCTATCGCCATCTATTTTAAGATAAGTATGGGCTACTCCAAGGGGTAAGAAGCCACTATAATTTATTTTATATTTTGCTTCTATAAGCTTAGTTTGTGAAAAAAGAAAAGTTGTTGTTAGTATTAGTGAGATAAAAATTTTTTTCATAATTTTGATTATATCTAATTTTCTGTGTAAGAATAGTGAATTTATGATTAGGTGATTTTTATTTATTTTTTATATAATATTTAAATTATACATTTCAAAGAGATATGTACAATTTTTGTACATTTTTTTAAAGACTTAGAAAAATCAAAGTAATAATTATTATTAAAATAAAAGATTAAAAAAAGCTTTTTGTTAGGTGTTTGGAGCTTTTTTATTACTTTTGGTAACTTTTTTATTGAGAATAAAAAAATGTATCTTTTTTTACAAAAATTGTACAATAAAGCAAATAAACATTGTGATATAATGTGCCAAACAAATTTATTAGGAGTGTATATGGGTTTATTAAGTACTTATAAGGAACATACGCAAGAGAGATTAAATGAAGGAGGATTACCTCCCTTAGCTTTGACAGCCGAGCAAACTGCAGAGCTTGTTGAGTTATTGAAAGCTGATTCGGTTGAGGAAGCAGACTACTGTTTAGATTTGTTCAAAAACAAAATTAATCCAGGTGTTGATGATGCTGCTTATGTAAAAGCTGCATTTTTAAATGATATTGTTCAAGGAAATGTTGCCTGTACAGTAATCTCAAAAGTTGAGGCTGTTGAGATTTTAGGAACTATGATGGGTGGATTTAATGTAACTCCACTTATAGAAGCACTTAAGGTTGATGAAGTAGCAGAAGTTGCAGCAACTCAACTTAAAAATACCATTTTAGTATATGATGCTTTTAATGATGTAAAAGATTTAATGGATGCAGGAAATGCAAAAGCAAAAGAAGTTATTGAGTCTTGGGCAAATGCTGAATGGTTTACAAATAAACCAGCACTTGAAGAAGAGATTAAATTAACTGTTTATAAGATTCCAGGTGAAACAAATACAGATGATTTATCACCTGCAACAGTTGCCTTTACTAGACCAGATATTCCACTACATGCAACAGCAATGTTACAATCAAGAATGGAAAACCCACTTGAAACTATGGAAGAACTTAGAAAAAAAGGAAATCCATTAGTTTATGTTGGTGATGTAGTTGGTACAGGAAGTTCAAGAAAGTCAGGTATCAACTCTGTTCAATGGCATATGGGTAGAGACATTCCAGGTGTTCCAAACAAAAGAACAGGAGGAGTTGTTTTAGGGCCAATTATTGCTCCTATTTTCTTTAATACAGCTGAGGATTCAGGATGTTTACCAATTCAAGCTCCAGTTGATAATATCGATACTGGTGATGTTATTGTTATCAAACCATATGATGGTGTGATTGAAAAAGATGGTGAGGTAGTAAGTGAATTTAAACTTGCTCCAAATACTTTAACTGATGAAATGAGAGCAGGGGGAAGAATTCCTTTAATCATTGGTAAAGGTTTAACTGCAAGAGCTAGAGAAGCTTTAGGATTGGGAGCTTCAGATATGTTTATTGCTCCTGAACAACCAAAAGATACAGGTAAAGGATTTTCTCAAGCTCAAAAAATGGTAGGACGAGCTTGTGGAGTTGAGGGTATTAGACCTGGTATGTATGTTGAGCCAATTGCAACAACTGTTGGATCTCAAGATACAACCGGACCTATGACAAGAGATGAAATTAAAGAATTAGCAGCTCTTAGCTTTGGTGCAGATATGGTTATGCAATCATTTTGTCACACAGCAGCTTACCCAAAACCAGCAGATATTACTCTAAGACATACGCTACCTGATTTTATCAACTCAAGAGGTGGTGTTACACTAAAACCAGGTGATGGTGTTATTCACTCTTGGTTAAATAGACTTTGTTTACCTGATACTGTAGGTACTGGTGGAGATTCACATACTAGATTCCCTATTGGTATTTCATTCCCAGCTGGTTCAGGTCTTATTGCATTTGCAGGTGTTACAGGTATGATGCCTTTAACTATGCCTGAGTCTGTACTTGTAAAATTTAAAGGTGAGATGCAACCAGGTATTACTCTAAGAGATTTAGTAAATGCTATTCCTTATCAAGCTATTCAAGATGGATTATTAACAGTTCCAAAGAAAAATAAGAAAAATGTATTTGCTGGAACTATTTTAGAGATTGAGGGTTTACCTGATCTAAAAGTTGAGCAAGCATTTGAGTTATCTGATGCAGCAGCGGAAAGATCAGCTGCCGCTTGTTCTGTTTTATTGAATAAAGAGCCAATTATTGAGTACCTATCTTCAAATATCGCTTTAATTGAAAAAATGATTGAAGAAGGGTATGAAGATGCTAGAACTCTTCAAAGAAGAGCTGATAAGATGAAAGAGTGGTTAAAAAATCCAGAATTAATCCAACCAGATGCTGATGCAGAATATAAAGCTGTGATTGAGATTGATTTAAATGAAATTAAAGAGCCAATCTTAGCTTGTCCAAATGATCCAGATGATGTGGCAACTTTAAGTGAAATTTTAGCAGATGATAACAGACCTAAGAAAATTGATGAAGTATTTGTCGGATCTTGTATGACAAATATTGGATTATTTAGAGCTTTAGGTGAAGTTCTTAAAGATGAAGGGGCAGTTCCTGCAAAACTTTGGGTAGCACCTCCTACTAAAATGGATGAAGCACAGCTAACAGAGGAGGGGTATTATTCTATTTTTGCAGCAGCAGGTGCTAGGCTAGAAATTCCTGGTTGTTCTTTATGTATGGGTAACCAAGCGCAAGTTAGTGAAGGATCCACTGTATTTAGTACAAGTACAAGAAACTTTGACAATAGACTTGGTAAAAATTCTAAAGTCTATTTAGGTTCAGCTGAAGTTGCAGCTGTTGCAGCACTTTTAGGAAGACTTCCAAGTGTTGAAGAGTATATGAAAATTGTACCAGAAAAAATTACAGAGAAAAACAAAGACGGAGTTTATAAATACTTAAACTTCCACCAAGTATCAAGTGAACACCTAACTACTCTTGTAACTTCAAGATAATTAAAAAAGACTAAGGGGAGATTGATTCCCTTAGCCTTTTCTTCTATTAATAACCTTATGTTGTTAGTTTATTTTTTTATTGATTTTAAATAGACTTTTGACCATTTATAATTGCTTAATGCAAATAAGTCAGTATTCAAGTTTAATTGATTTTTTATATCTATTCTTTCTAATGTATATAAAACTAATATATCATTTCTTTGTGTTAGTGGCATTATATTTTTATTTATATTATCTAGTAAGAGTGGAATAGAAAATTTATCTTTTTGGTAAGCAAGAACCATATGATATTCATCTTTATAAATATTATGAAGCAGTGATAATTTTGATTCATCAATTCCTAGCTCGATTAGGGTAAAATATTTTGCAATAACAAAGTCCTCACAATCACCACTACCTTTAATTATAAACTCTTTTCTTGTAGCCCAATAGTCAGCTTTATTATAAACTTCCTTATCCGATTTGAAATTAAAGTTGTTAAAAAAGTTATTAACGGCAACTAGCTTTGCAAAATCACTTTTTGTATTTTTTAAAGATTCCTTCATAATTATCAATTTGTGAATTCTATTCAAAATAAACTCTTTATTTTTCGAAGAAACTATTTTGATAAAATCCTTATCATCTAATATCAAGTCATCAAAAACTGATGAATAAAGCGAAGTAAATAATAAAAACAATAATATAAGTATTTTATGCATTTCTGATTATATTGATATTTAGATAATTTACTTCTTAAATCATATAACTATTTTATTGAATTTATTAAATAATAAATATTATAAACTTAATTTTGTCCCAATGGTTTTCAGCTAAATATGATTGATATTTTGAAGTATAATACATTTCCAAAATGAAAAAGAGATATTTTCTAAAAAAAGGGTCCAAGTTTTGATTATAAACTGATAAAAAGTGACCCAAAGTTACTTTTAAAAGAGTTTACTCAAATAAGACTATTCCCCGCAAAAAAAGAAAATGATGGGGAATAGTTCCAGAGTAGTTGTCGTGCTCTTTGATTTAATAAGCACAATCCACTAAGAATGTATTGTTACAAAAAGGACAACAAATCTCTATATCTGTAGAGTTTTTTGTATCATGTTCAAGTATATTTAAACCACACTCTTCAACATAGCTAACTCCATCTAAATCATCTAAATTAAGATCTTCCCTACAAAAAGGGCAAATTACATCTAGACTAAAACTCCAATATGCTTCCACTTTTTTCATATTTTCTATTTCTTCTTTTTCCATTTTACTTCCATATAAGTTATTGACTGATATTTATACCTCAATAAACTTAAAATTAAATTATTTAGATGATTTTTTAACTTTTGATTCTATACCAAAAGCACCAAAAGGAATAAGGGATAATACAAATATTTGATACATAAATCCGGTATCCCAATTTTCTTTTATTTTTGTCTCAAAAAGTGAAATCATAAAAAGAATGAAAAGTACACCATGAGCCATACCAAAAAACTTTACATAAATAGGATTATCCCCTAAATACTTTATGGGCATAGCAATAAATACTAATACTAGATAAGATAAACCTTCCGTGGCAGATATTAACCTAAAACGATTGATTGCAGAACTAAACATATTTTTCCTTGAATTTTTTGTGAATTATACCCAAAAAACTGTTATTTAAAGAGTTTTTTCAATTTCTATTTGTGTAAAAAGTTAAATTTAAACTCAAGTTTTTTTAATAGTAAAAAAAGTTTTCTTTATTTACTTTTTTATATTTTTTGAGATTTTCTTCTAAATATGAAGTAATTAATTTTCTAAAAAGTATATATTCTTCGATAGCTTACTTTAAATTCTTTTGAACAATTTTTTGCACTTATGTTAGATAAAATAGCTCGATGATTTACAATCAATAAGGTATTTGAAGTATGGAATATTATGACATTTTGACACACAAAAAGAGCTTATTAATATAGCAAGAATAATTAGTTGAAATCAAAGTACTGAATTGACGCTACATAATAAAGATAGAAAAATATTAAGAAAAAATAGTTATATTAATAACTCATTTCCACTAAAAGTTAAGCCTAGTGCAGTATCAAATTTAAAAATGATTAAAGTATGGAAAATATAAAATTTTCCAAAACTAATGATATAAGTTTACGTTTTATTCATTTTTGAACGCATTTCATTAAGTCCTGATACAAATTTTCCTAAAGTTTTTGAGAGAACTTTTTTTTCTATTTTTATATCTATTATATAAAAGCTACTTGTATCAGCTAAGGCTGTATCTAAACTTTCTTTTAGTTCTTTCCTATTTCTAGCTTTTAAACCCTTACCTCCTAAACCATTTGCAATTATAGAAAAATCTAAATTAGGTAAATTATTAAATTCTGATTCTGGTTGAAAGGTTCTTAGCATTTCCCAACTTGCATTATTAAATACTAAAACAATAGGGTTTAAATTATATCTTGGTAAATTTAGTAATTCCCAGCCTGTCATTTGAAAAGCTCCATCTCCAACTAAAATTAATGGTCTTTGTTTTGTTGCTATTTGCAAGCCTATACCTGCTGGAATACCAAAGCCCATCGTAGCATAAAATCCAGGTGCTACTAAAGGAGTGTACATAATATCTAAAGTGGTAAAAAAACAATCTCCCATATCTGAAGCTATAGGCATTTTACCCTTATTTTTAAATAAGTCATTTAGTAATATAGCTATATCATTTGGTGTACATATTTTTTCATCAGAAATAAAACCTTGCTCAAAACTATCTGTTACAGTTACTTTTGTCTCAGTTCTTTTCTTTTTTTCAGCTTTTTTTATTAATAATTTAATCAAATGTGCTAAAGGGATACCAGGGTATGCATGATATCCCATGGAACATTCTCCATCACTAGCAAGCAACACATTTCTAAAGTCTATAGCTTTTCCAGATAAGGCAAAATTATTATCATTTAAAAGAACTCCTAATAAAAAAGGAACATCTGCTTCTTCGACTAATTGTCTTACCTCTTTGTTTCCTCCACTTCCGAGATAGGTACCTTTTAAGTTTATTCCTTGTTCTTCTGCAAATAATCCTCTTCCCATCAACGTAGTAACAACTGGCAAATCTAAAAGTTTTGCAAGTTTGGCTACTTCTTTTTCTAAAGCAAATCTTCTTACTTCAACACCTGCTACTAAAATAGGATTTTTTGCATTTTCAAGTTTTGATAATACATCATCAGCACAAGCTTCCAAAGCCTCTTTTAAAGGTTCCCATAAATTCTTTTTAGGAGCAGGAACTTTTCCACAAGGTAAAAACACTTTATCCCTTGGTATTTCAATATAAACAGGTCTTGAATGCTTTTTACAATTTTCTAAAACTCTTGCAATTTGTTCAGGTGCTTTTTCCAAATCGTTTAAAATTGCTTGATCGCAAGTAACTTCTTTATAAACGTGTAATTGAGAATTTAATGTTTTTGCTTGGTGATGAACTAATAAACCTGTTGCTTTATCACTATCCCCTGGTCCACCTGAAATAACTACAACAGGAGATTTTTCCGCATAGGCTGATGCTATAGGATTTACCATATTAAATCCGCCCGCTCCATATGTTACAGCTGCAACAGAAGGTTTCCCGTGTATTCTAGCGGCTGCATCCGCTGCAAAACCAACTGCTGGTTCATGACTTAAATAGTAAGCCGGTAAAATATTAGATTCTTCAATAACTTTAAAAAAAGGCAAAGCAAAATCACCAGGTATTCCAAATATTTCAGAAATACCATGTTCCTTTAATCCATAAAGTAACTGTTCTCCCAAGTTCATATCGTACTCCAAATTTTTTATTATTAAACATTAAAATTTCAATTATAAAGTTTAATTTAAGGGTCGATTGTAACATCTTTGTATGATATTGTCAATTAAGAACTTATGTGCGATACAAGAACATATTAAGATATTTTTATATATAATTGTGAAAAATTTGAAAGAATTATATGAGCAAAGAACTAAATCGTGGCGTATTTTATATGCTTATATCTTCTGTTTGTTTAGCGATTATGGCTTCATTTGCAAAAATACTTGCGACAAATCTTCCTACAATAGAGATCGTATTTTTTAGAAATGTTATTGGGGTTATTTTAATATTTTTAACTTTTTATAAAAAACCTTTAGTTCAAGTGGGAGGTAAACCTTTATTACTTTTTTTTAGAGCAACAATTGGATTAATTGCAATGTTAAGTTTTTTTTATAATATTGCAAATATCACTTTAGCTGATGCAGTTACCTATTCAAGAATGTCACCGATATTTACAGCTTTATTTGCAATGTGGTTTTTAAAAGAAAAAATAGGTACAAAGGGTTGGCTAGCGATTGCTTTAGGTTTTACAGGTATGCTTTTTATAATGCAATCAGATGGCTTTGTTTTTAAAGAATCTCATCTTTTTGGATTATTAAATGCAATTTGTGCAGCCTTAGCTTTTACTAGTATTAGAGAACTTAGAAAATATTATGATGTAAGAGTTATTGTATTGAGTTTTATGGGGATTGGTACAATTGTACCTTTTATTTCTATGTTTTTATCTCAATATTATCAAAGTGATTTTTTTAGTTTTATGATGGGGGAATTTATTCTTCCAAATGGCATAGAGTGGTTATATATAGCTGGAATAGGTTTAAGTGCTTCATTTGGACAAATTTATATGACAAAGGCTTATGGTGCAACAAGAGCGGGAATTGTTGGAGCTACAGGATATTCTGTAATTATATTTTCTTTGATAATAGGTTTGCTTTTGGGTGATAATTTGCCTAATTTTTTGGGATTTTTAGGAATTTTTGCTATTATTTTAGGCGGTATATTAATTGCAAGGGAAAAAAATTAAATGGATAAAAAAGATATAGTTACTGCATTTACAAAAGGATTAAATGTAATTAAAGCTTTTGATGATGAAGATACGAGTATGACTATTACAGACGTAGCCAAAAAAGTAGATATAACAAGAGCTAGTGCAAGAAGACTTTTGCTTACCCTTGAATCCGAATCTTATGTTTCTCAAATTGATGGATTTTTTTCCCTAACACCGAAAATAATCGAACTGGGATATAGCTATTATGCTTCTTTACCATGGAGTGATTTAGCGTATCAAAACATGAAAAAAGTGGTAGATTCTTGTAAGTTATCATGTTCTATTTCAATCATAGATGGTACAAGTGTTATTTGTATTATGAGAATACCAGCAACAAGAATATTAAGTGAAGGTATCCATGTTGGTTCTAGGTTACCTGTAGCATATAGTGCAACAGGTAGATTATATATGGCAAAAATGAAAGAAGAAGAATTGTATGAATATATACTAAAATTACCACTTAAACAATTAACAAAAAAAAGTATCATAGACCCAGATATTTTATATAAAAAAATATTAAAAGACAAAAATGCTACTTACCAAATAGTTGAAGAAGAGATTGAAGATGGTTTGATAGCAATAGCTGTACCAATCTATAACAGAGATGAAAAAATGATAGCAACTATGAATATAAGTACCCATTCTAGTTATAAAAATATAGAAGTTTTAAAAAAAGAGATTATCCCTCCTTTAATGAAAGCTGCAAAAGATACCTCAGATGCGATAAAACTTCTTCAGCAATATTAAATCATATGATAGAAGCTTCTTATTTATAGTGTTACTTTTAGATACAGCTTCTAATATTCCATTAAAATTAAACTTTATGTTAAAGAATATAAATGCTTACTTATCACTATATGTAGAGTTCACCATAAAAAAATTATGTCTACTGAAAACACAACTTTAAACTCTTTCAAATAAGCCCTAAGAATAGGCATCTTCTCCTACTTTTTATTAGATAACTTAAGTAAATGTATTTAATGTTTAGAGAATTTTACTATTTTATTTTATATATTTTAATGCAAATTTTCTACAAAAAAGAACTTTTGTTCGTTAAGCGAACTTTAATTTTATTCATATTATACTTTTCGTACAAATGTTCGTAAAATAAAAATTAAGGTTAAAT
>PDWI01010553.1_pt1 | contig 10323 bp, 9 predicted proteins | sample 1430891 | NCBI WGS metagenome assembly PDWI01 (sample SAMN01162508, study PRJNA174530) | Oral metagenome, whole genome shotgun sequencing project. | biome: Marine environment; feature: Marine mammal; material: Swab sample of the gingival sulcus; isolation source: swab sample of gingival sulcus... | reverse complement strand
GGCTAGGACACAAGGTTCTCATCCTTGCAATCGGGGTTCGATTCCCCGTGAGGTCACCAAGAAAAGCGCCCCAGTTCTCTGGGGTGTTTTTCTTGATGGTTTCTCCCTGGAGAAACGAATCGAACCCGGGTTCGCATTTTGTCAAATCTTAGATTTGTACAAAATTTAGCGGATGGTAGAGCTAGAATAGCTATACCATCCAGGCGTTCTTCCCCGTGGATAGTGTTAGCATTATTCACCCCAGGCGGTTCGATATTGCCCGGCAAAACTTGTTTTGCAAACGGCGCAATATATATCATATTCCCCGTGAGGTCACCAAGAAAAACACCCCAAAACATCCAGCATAAGCACTATATTTATCCATAATCATTGTTTTTATGTCAAACTTATTGACAAAAAAGTTTTTTTGTGATACATTGGATGATGAAAACAACCAATTGAGGAGGAAGTTTTATGCGAGGAATAACTAAGTTTGCGCTTGTAGGCCTGTCTCTACTTTCAGCAGTAGCTGTCGGTTTTGGCGTCTCAACAAACGCAGCCTACGTCGATAACTCACGAGATTGTAATAAGTACTCAGTGATTCGATGTGGCACCATGAGCCCTAGCGAGCTACGGGCAGAATATCAAACTAAGAACGTTAGTCGTTCTAATGGATCGACTAAGAAACAGAGCGACATTCCAGCTGTATTCTCAGCTTTAGGAATTAGCGCCAACGACCTTAACGGTTCATTCCATAAGGGAATCGTTTATAAAAGCGGTGTTGTCAAAGTAAACGGCAAAACCGTCGCTAAAAATGCTGTCACAGGTGCTCGCCACCTAGGCGGTACATCAATCCGCGGCTCAAAGACCGCCAAGATTGTATCTGTCAGCAAAATGGGTTCAGCCCAAGCTGCATTGGTGAAATTGAATAAATATGGTCAATTCATGTTTGCAGTCATGACACCTTGTGGTAACCCAGTCAAGGCTACCAACGTTGTGCCAAAACCTAAACCAAAGCCAGTTTACTCTTGTAACGTCATAACCAAATCTCAGATAACACGCAATAAGTTTAGCTTCAACGTTAAAACTAGTGTTAGTGGTGGCGCCAAGAACAAGAGCTATACTTACCACTTCGGTGACGGTACATCAAAGACTGTTTCTAACGGCTCAGTCAGCCACACCTATACAGCACCAGGTAAATACACCGTACAGGTTATACCAACCTTCGTAGTCAACGGCAAATTAGTCAAAAAGACATCTGCTGCTTGTAAAGTTACTATCGAGGTTAAGCCTGCACCAGTTGCCGTCTGTAAAGATCTAAGCGTACAAATAGTCAACCGCAACACCCGCAAGTTTGTTGCCAAAGCCGAGGCTAAGAACGGCGCCAAGATTAATAGCTACGTTTATACATTCGGCGACGGCAAAACTGTCACCAACGGCACTAGCGTATCTCACACTTATGCCAAGCCAGGCCATTACACCGCCAAGGTAACAGTTAAAACTTCTGTTGGCGATCGTAGCGGCAAACAGTGCCAAGCACCAGTCGACATCGCTAAGCCAAAAACTCCTTCAGTTAAAATCGAAAAGGCTGTTAATACCGTAGAGCACACTCAAGTAAAAGTTGGTGAAAACTATACTTACGAGCTAGTTGTCAGCAACAATGGTGAAGTTGACCTAACTAACGTTAAGGTTACTGACCCAGCTCCAGCTAACGTTCAATTCGTTTCAGCTTCAGCCGGCAGTGTAGATGGCAACGTGTTCAATCACACCATCCCTAGCCTAAAGATCGGCGAGAGCCAGAAGTTCATCATCAACGCTAAAGTTACTGAGTACTTCGAGGGTAACAAAGTTAACACCGCTTGTGTTGACGCACCACAGGTACCTGGCAGCAAAGACGATTGTGATGACGCTACTGTCGATACAGTTGAAGACATCACCGTCTGTGATCTAACCAACAACCAGGTTATTACCATCGATCGTAGCGAATACGACAAAGACAAGCACACCAAGGATCTATCTAAGTGTAAAGATATCAAGGTTTGTGATCTAACTACTAAAAAGATTGTCACCGTCAAGAAGAGCGAGACTGAAGGCAACGACCGTTACACAACTGATTACGATAAGTGTAAGCCGGAAGAGCCAAAGAAGCCTGAGACTCCAGTCACTGAGCTACCAAAGACTGGTATCGCCGACACCTTCGTTAGCGTTATCGGCCTAGGTTCACTAGTAACCGCAACTTACTACTACGTAGCCAGCCGACGCGCACTCTAAGAGATTGACCGCTCCTGTCCCATAAAGAGCACAGTCTCTAGGGAAATCTTGAGAAACTACCGCCCGAGAAAAGGGGTGGTAGTTTTTTGATTTAAAATAATTAAACCCTTGACATTCCAAGCTACTTTGTATAACATAGAAGCATGGACCAAGAAAATACTAAAGTGACCGCCGCTAGTTATGCCGAAAATCTAGCTACTCAGCTGAGGAAGGGTTTTTTGGCTTATTGTGTACTGCTAATTTGCGCCGACAAGCCAAAGTACACTAGCGACATCTTAAAAATCCTACGAGACTCAAAACTAGTAGTAGTCGAGGGAACCATCTATCCATTACTCAGCCGCCTACAAAAAGACGGCCTACTCGAGCACGAATGGCAAGAAAGCGACCAAGGACCGCCACGCAAATACTACAAATTAACCGACTACGGCGCTCAGGTAGCCCAACAACTCAAAAAGCAAGTTAACCAATTAAATAAAACTCTAAAGGTGATAGAGAAGGAGCCTAAAAAATGAAAGAAATAACCAGAATCCACCTAGCCAAAACCGCCTACGATATAGAGATCGCGGCCAAAGATAGCCTACAAAAGTATTTATCAGCCATCGAAAAAACTATCGATGATAAATCCGATACCATGAACGAGATCGAAGCTCGGATCACCGAACTACTAGCTGAGCGCAAGGTTAAACCTGGCGACGTCATCACAGTTGATGACGTCGAGGCTATCCGCCAGCAAATGGGGCAGCCAGAGGACTTTTCGGATAGTCAGGCTAGCCAGGCAAAAGAAGATACTGATACAAACGATGAGAAGCCTGAGAAGCGCCTAATGCGCGATAATGACGGGCTTATCGGCGGTGTTTGTGCCGGCTTTGCCGCCTACTTTGGCATCGACGCCGTATGGGTACGACTAATCGCTATCGCTCTGCTACTACTCAGCGCTGGCTCAGCCTTCCTAGTCTACGTCGTATTGTGGATCGTCATCCCCGAAGCCAAAACTGCCGCCGACAAACTAGTTATGCGCGGCGAGAAAGTTACTTTAAAATCTCTAAAAACCGCTTCTGATAGCAAAGTTAACACCAAAAGCCGACAAGTTCTAGCTACAATCGGACGAATTATGATCGGAACGATACTACTGATGATATCGATCGGCACCTTCATCGGCACCACTGTTGGTGGATCGATCGGCTTTTTTATCGTCAATTGGATGGAGGGCTTTAGGGCTCAGCCATGGGCACTAGGCATGGTAATTTCACTGATGATCGGTGGTCTAATGCTGACATTTTTGACCGCCTTTCTGGCTCAGAGTGCTTTCACTTGGAAGATTAAAAAACCAGTTGCCATCGCTAGCCTAGTAGTGTTTGTAATTGGCGTATCATCCATACCGCCAGTTACTATATTTTCCGCCAAAACCGTCCACGAGTTTAAATACGACAAGCAGCGCCTGACCGAGGCTGTGCCAATCAGCTTGCCTAAAAATCTAGACGGCATCAAAAGCGTCGAGCTAAACGGCTGTACCGCCGCTAAAGCCGGAGTAAATATAATACCAGCCAAACCAGGCGAGTTTCACGCCGAGGTAAAATACATTGCCTTCAAAAATGCCAAACCACCCAAAGCCACAGCTTATCGCCAAGGCGACACGCTAGTGATATCAGTCAAAAACCAAACTGACCAAAAAGACTATCCATTCTTCATAGACAGCCAAAGCTGCGGTGGCGAGGATATCTGGGTCGATTTTTATCAACCGCCCGACACATTGGAGCTTTACGGATCTGATTATTAGATCAGCTCCTTAAAATCTGACTCAAGCTTATGCTAAAATTGTATACATAACGCCAAGAAGAGAGGATAAATGATCGAAGTCAAAAACATCACCAAAATATATGGTAAAAAGAAAAATGCTTTCACCGCCCTTAAAGATGTGACACTCGACATCGCCGACAACACATCAGTAGCCATACTCGGTAAATCCGGCTCTGGCAAATCAACTCTGATGCACGCTGTATCTGGCTTAGATAAACCACAAACCGGCCAAGTCTTGGTCAACGGCGAAGATATATTGAAATTAAAAGCCCGCGCCACCGATAAGTTCCGAGCTCAAAAAATGGGCTTCATATTCCAGAGTTTCTTCGTCGAGCCGCGAGAAACTTGCTACGAAAACGTCAGTTTATCGCTCGAAACTGCTGGCGCACCACGCCGATCAAGGCGTAAACGAATTGAACAAGCCCTAGAAGCCGTCGAGCTCAGCGACAAGATCAATGTCAAGGCCAAAAACTTAAGCGGCGGCCAAAAACAACGCCTGGCCATCGCTCGAGCCATCGTCGGTCAGCCCAAGATACTATTTGCCGACGAACCAACCGGCAACCTCGACTCAGCAACTTCAAAAGTTGTCGAAGATCTGCTGTTTAACTACCAAAAGCAAAATCAGGCGATCTTGGTCATCGTTACTCACGACGAAGACCTAGCCTCCAGATGTCAGAGCATCATTCGACTAAAGGACGGCCAGGTAATCAACGTCAGCACCAAATCTAATAAATCTAAACGCTCAAGCGACCCGAAAAAGCCAAAGAAAGCCCCAAAACCCCGTAGCCCTAAAGCCAAGAAAGGATTGGTCCAATGAAAATCACCGACATCATCCGCCGCGCCGGCCGCAATCTCAGGCGAGCCAAAATCCGCACCATTTTAACTAGTGTCGCCATCGCCGTCGGTGGCTTTGCTATCATGGCTAGCTTCATGGTCGGCGAGGGTGCCAGGCAGTATATCGACCGAGTTATCGGTGCTAATATGGACCCGCAGACGCTGGCTATTTCTAAAGATGAGCGACTTTTCAAGATGAACGGTTCCGCTGGACTGGAATCCTTGAGAGAATACAACCCCGATAGCCTAAATCGTTTTGGCGGCAATTTCAAAGGTTTGACCCAAAAGGACATCGATAAAATCAACTCACGTGACGATATCGAATTAGTCCAGCCAGATTATGAAGTCAAGCCAAAATACATTCAATTTAGCGTCAAAACCGATAAAAAATATATCGCTCAGGTATCGACCCACGATAGAACCATCAGCAAAAAGATGTCGGCTGGTCGCCAGCTAAAGATTTCCGAAAAACTAGGTCGCGATGAAGCGATAGTTCCTGATTCGTTCGCTAAAACCTTAGGAGTCAAAGACCATAGCCAGCTAGTCGGCAGCACCGTCACCCTGACAGTCGTACAGCCGCCCAAAAAAGTCGATTCCAAAGTCATACAAGAGACTTTTATCAAGCAGGGTGAAAAAGCCGTCAAAAAGTTGGTCGAAGGCAAGACCATAGAACGCAAATTCAAGATCGTGTCGGTATCTGATAGCAAACAAGATTCATTAAACGGCCGGCCTGGCGGTATAGAAATAGGCTCAGAAACCTCCAAAGAACTAAGCGATTTCAGCACACTAGGCACTGACAGCTACCAAAAATACATCTTCGCATACGCACTGGTCAAAGATGGCACAAAACCAAGCGACGTCAAAGATGCCCTGACCAATGAAGGTTACAACGTCAAGACCGCCAAAGACCTTCAGGAGATGTTGTTCACGATAGTCAATGTTCTGCAGTCAATCGTGCTAGGCTTTGGTACTTTAGCCTTGCTGGTCAGTATTTTTGGCATCATCAATACCCAATATATCTCGGTATTAGAGCGTACTCAACAGATTGGTCTGATGAAAGCCCTCGGTGCTAGCCGACGCGACATCGGCCGGCTTTTCCGCTACGAAGCCGCCTGGGTTGGCTTCCTCGGCGGTACTATCGGCGTGTTAGCAGCTTGGGGTATCGGTACACTTGCTAATCCATGGATTAGTCAGCAGCTCAATTTCGGCGAATATTCGCTACTGATATTTCAAGCCGACAAAGCAATCTTGATCGTCATCGCCCTAATGTTGGTGGCCATCATCGCCGGCTTCCTACCAAGCCGCAAGGCCGCCAAGCTCGATCCGATAGAAGCTCTCAGGACCGAATAGTTCTTAAATTATCAAATCCACTAGTCAATCTGCTTGTGTTTTTAGCCGTTATCAGTCATAATTATTGACATATGGAGGGTGAGGACTGATATGAGATTGCCGAACATATCTCGCTTTTGGCTGAGAAGATTATCTGAAGCTAGTTTATTTATTAGTTTAGCGATTTTAACGATTTACGTCTGGGCACGGTTCTTGCCGACCGGCTACAGTCTACCAATCGGTGAATCAGTTAGCGACATATCAGCAGCGGTTAACGCCGTCGTCAGCTTGATCAGCCTAACCTTATGCTTTTGGCTGCCTAGAAAATGGTACGGCGTCATAGGCATATTCGTCTATCTTCTAACCGTAATAGCTATTGGTACATTAGTTTACACCAGTGGCGGCTTTGGATCACCGTTCATCGGGTTGTGGGCACTAATATCAATATTTGCCGGCTTTTTCGGACCATTAATAATTTTAATTATGGCCCTTTTAGTGGGTACGCAGGTTTTCTTCGACTGGCAAAGCTCCAGCCCCGAAATAATGACCTTGGTTGGCCATGTATTATTAGGCTTAACGCCGCTACTGCTCGGTTTTATCGTCTGGCATCGCAAACCAGACGCCAAAAAAGACAAGCATTTTTCTGACTTGGAACATAAATTATCATCAGCCGAGGGTAAATCCGACGTCGTGATCAACGCTATCGACGATGGTGTTTTGGCAATTTCAAAAGCCGGCATAATTGAACTAATCAACCCATCAGCTCAAAACCTCATCGGCTGGAATCAAGGTGACGCTCTGGGCCTAAGTTGGCAGAGCGTCTTAAAATTGGTTAATTCTGAAGGTCACGAGCTAACCGAGGCCGAAAACCCAGTCGCTCAAGCCCTAAGCACCAACAAACCGACCCATAGTGAAAATTTCTCAATTCTGACTAATTCTGATCGCAAACGTCTAGTTTCGATCGTCAGCTCACCAGTTGGATCGGACGGAGAGGGAATTATCGTCGTATTTAGGGACATCACCAAAGAAAAAGCCGAGGAGCGCGAGCAAGCTGAATTTATATCAACCGCCAGCCACGAGATGCGCACACCAGTGGCTTCGATTGAGGGATACTTAGGATTAGCTCTCAACCCAGCCACAGCTAACATCGACGAAAAAGCCCGCGATTTCATCACCAAGGCTCACGAATCAGCCCAGCACTTAGGTCGGCTATTCCAGGACCTGCTCGACGTTTCTAAAGCCGAAGATGGCAGGCTAAAAAATGACCCTAGAGTCATAGACGTGGAGAATTTTGTTAAAGACATTTTTTCTGGCCTGAAGGCCAGCGCTGACGAAAAGGGCCTAAACTATATCTTTAAACCCAACCCATCACTGGGCCAGCACAGTGAAAGTCAGGAACTCCGACCAGTCTATTACGCCCACGTCGACCCCGATCACCTCAGGGAAGTGGTGTCAAATTTGATCGAAAACGCAATCAAATACACTGTTTCTGGCGAAGTCGTCGTCGACGTAGCCGGTGATGACAAGGTAGTTACAATTAGTGTTAGAGACACTGGTGTCGGCATACCAGCCGAGGATCTGCCACATTTATTCCAAAAGTTTTACCGAGTTGATAACTCCGATACTCGTAAAATCGGCGGCACTGGCCTAGGACTGTACCTATCGCGCCGACTAGCTGAAAACATGGACGGTAACGTCAGAGTTGAAAGTGAATATAAAAAGGGCAGTACTTTCTTTTTAGATATTCCGCGTATTTCTCACGAAGAGGCCGAGCGCAAGAAGCAGGAACTGGCCGCCAAGGCTTCAGAGACACCAGCACCAGCCGCTCAGCCCGCGTTTAATCCTGAACCAGCGCCAGTCCAACCGACAGAGACACCAGCCGAAACCAAGCCAACACCAGTTCAAACCATCACACCAGAGAATCCACCAGCGGCCGAGACAGCTCCACTAACTGTAGCCGCGCCAGAACCAGCAACTATAGCTGAGCAACCAGCACCAGCGCCTGAAGTACCGACTCAGTCAACCACTGAGCCAGCCGCCGCAGCTCCAATTGAGCCAACACCAGAACCTCAACCAGTACCATCGGCACCAGCTCCAACTTCAACCGAAGCAGTTCCACCAGCCGCTCCAGCGTCGACACCAACCCAGATACCGGTCACCGTCAATCAATCAAATCCTCAGCCACCTCAAGTAGCGACCCAGCCCAACACCACCTTGGCTGATCTCGAATCCCAAGTTAAGGTTGACCGACAACAAGTTCCGGTCCCAGATCGGACAAATTAACCATAAGAAGTATGGCGTTTTTAAATAATTTTGGTTATAGTAGGGAGTAGATATGACAAAAATTTTATTGGTTGAAGATGACAAAAGCCTACGCGAAATATACGGAGTCAGGCTTTTGGCCGAAGGTTATGACATCGTTTCGGCCGGTGACGGCGAAGAAGCGCTGGCTATGGCCATCAAAGAGCGTCCTAGCTTGATAGTTAGTGATGTCATGATGCCAAAAATATCTGGTTTTGACATGCTAGATATACTGCGCTCTACCACCGAAACTAAAGATATAAAAGTAATCATGATGACAGCTCTGAGCTCCGAAGACCAACGCCAGCGTGGTGAACAGCTTGGTACTGATAGGTATTTGGTTAAATCTCAAGTTGGTATCGAAGACGTAGTCAGGACTGTCCATGAAATCTTGGGCGATATACCAGGCATGACTCCAGCAGCGCCACCTAAGCCAAAGTTTGCTCCTGGCGGCACTCCTCCGGCCGCTGCTACAGCCGCCGCGCCAGCGCCAGCTCCAGCCGCTCCTACAACCGCGCCAGCTGCGCCTAAACGTCCCGATGTAGCCGCATTATCACCACACCCAGAATCACCGAAACCAGCCGCTCCAGCTGCGCCTAAGCCAGCCGCACCAGCGCCTAGCACACTACCACAGCCAGCCGCACCATTCTCATCACCAAAGCCACGGCCAAACAACTTGGGCGATCGCGTCATTCATCCACTAGAAACACCAAGCGACAACAAACCAGATGTTGCTAAACTGATGGATCAAGAATTAAACGCTACCAGCGTCCCTACACCACCAGCGCCAGCTGCTCCAACTGGACCAGCCCCAGCTACTATTCCAGCTGTGCCTAAGCCGCCAGCTACGCCAGCTGCTATGCCTAGCGCCCCAAACCCAACTCCTGCGCCAACCGCTCCAACCATGCCTAAACCACCAGTAGCGCCTAGCACTCCGGCTACGCCGCCAGCATCAGCTCAGACGCCGCCAAATCCACCGCAAAATCCGATACCAAATCAGCCAGCCCAGTAGTGTCTAATACTAATAATTCCATGACAAAACAGCGACTCAACAAATACATCGCCGCCTGTCTTGGCGTTTCTCGTCGTAAGGCCGACCAATTGATAGAGCAGGGCGACATCAAAATAGACGGCCAGACCGCTACGATCGGCGATCGCGTCGCTAGCCACAACCAAGTCGAGTACCAGGGCAAAATCTTAAAGCCCAAAGCCAAACAATTCATCCTACTCAACAAACCAACTGGCTATCTATCATCACGCGCCTCTCAGGGCGGCGTACCGACGATTTATGAGCTAATCCCAAAACAACTACATCACCTAAAGCCAGTTGGCCGACTCGACAAAGATAGCTCAGGCCTGATTATTCTGACTAATGACGGTGATTTCGCTCAGCAGATGACACATCCGTCGCACTACAAAGTAAAACAATACTTAGTCACCATCGACCAGCCGCTCCAACCCTTGCACCGGCAAATGATCAATGATTTTGGCATCAATCTAGAGGACGGACCGAGCAAATTATCACTTGAACGACAGATTGAGGGCAACGATAAACAGTGGATCGTCAGGATGCACGAAGGTCGCAATCGACAGATTCGGCGAACCTTTAAATCACTCGGCTACACCGTCACCAAACTACATCGCACCGACTTTGGCAATTATTCACTTGATGATATAGAGCGCGGTCAGTGGCGAGAAGTGAATATATCATAGATGCGATAAATGCTAATGCTCGCCAATTTTAGCCTAATCTGCTATAATTACCTCTGATATGTCAACCAAATTACCAATCGTCGCCATCATCGGCCAAGC
>PDWI01010552.1_pt1 | contig 10324 bp, 13 predicted proteins | sample 1430891 | NCBI WGS metagenome assembly PDWI01 (sample SAMN01162508, study PRJNA174530) | Oral metagenome, whole genome shotgun sequencing project. | biome: Marine environment; feature: Marine mammal; material: Swab sample of the gingival sulcus; isolation source: swab sample of gingival sulcus... | reverse complement strand
CCCATACCCTTCAAAGGTATCATGAACTTCTTTTTTATCCATGGTGCCGGTCACAACACTGTTGGTCATGGGGCTTAAGGGAACAAATTTTTTAATCAGGGAGACGGAATCCGTATCGGGCAAATGATCTTCAATCACCACAAGATGAATCCATTCTCCTTGGGGAATATCCGAAAGCAGGGATAGCAGACCGTCGCCGGTGTCGGTCCACGTCACGGTCATATGATGTCTTTTCAACATCAATTCAAGTTTAGAAAATTGATCTTTTTTCTTGCTTACGAATACGACTTGTTTCATTTTGATGTTACTCCGCATCATAAAATAATTAACTCTATTTTAAATTTAGGACACTGGCGCATCCGGTGTCTGGGGCATAATAAAAGCAAAGGATGTGCCATTGTGTTAATAGTTAAAATAAAAATTTAATACTTTGAATTTAAAGCCTAAATGGATAATTTGCGGTTTTTTCCAAAAAAATATGTAGCAGAATGGGGTGTCGCAAAAATGCGACTTAATGTCGCAGGTGTGCGTATGTGGGTGCAAAACTGAATCTGGATAGAAGAAATAAGCGGTCTTGGCCTGCGATGCCGCGTTGTGCCGCTTTACACATCCCCCCAAGTTTGGTAATTAATTCGGGCATGGAACACACGTTCGTGGCAAAAAAACGGTCATCTGGTTGCCTTTTAAGCCGGTGTTGTTTTGGTGCAATGATGACCATGGGTCTCAACTGAAATGTAATATACGTCATTTTGGGATTTGATCCCTCATCGACTTGGTGAATATTGCCAAAAAATATTTGAAGGATGAAAGGTATCGGTGATGGAATTAAAAGGATCACAGCGCAAATATTTAAGGGGGCTGGCCCACAATCTTAACCCTTCGGCCCTGGTCGGTCAAAAGGGCTTGACTGATGCGCTGATGGAAGAGATCAATATGGCCCTGGATGCCTCTGAGCTGATCAAGGTAAAATTTATTGATCATAAGGAAAAAACACTTAAAATGGCGTTGGTGAATGAAATTGCCCAACGAACGGCATCTCATGTCGCCGGTATGATTGGGCATGTGGCAGTGCTTTATCGGGCGCAGGCAGATCTACAAAAGCGTAAGATTAAACTGCCATAACTAATTGCGAAAAAAAGGAGTTGGGTGTGTCTGAAATTCGTCTTAAAGTCCTTTGTGGTAACCGTATGAAACTGGATGGGGGCAGTATGTTTGGCAATGCGCCCAAGGCATTGTGGACATCCTGGATGCCTGCCGATGATCAGAATATGATTGATATCGCCTCAAAATCTCTGCTTGTGCAGACGCCCAATCACACGATCCTTTTCGAGACTGGGGCTGGGGCTTATCTCTCGCCAGAAATGAAGCAGCGCTTTCACATTATTGACTCCCATCATGTGCTGCTGGATGGCCTGGCCCAAGAGGGCCTGACCCATACTGACATCAGCCATGTGGTGCTTTCCCATCTTCACTTTGACCATGCGGGCGGTCTGTTGTCCGAATGGTCAACGACACAGCCAACGCCTGAACTATTGTTTCCCAATGCCCGCTTTATTGTGGGGGAAACCCATTTTAAACGGGCCGTTTCCCCCCATTTTAGGGATCGGGCCTCTTTTATCCCGCAGTTGCCTGAGATGCTGGAAGGCACAGGCCGCCTTGATCTGCAACAGGAGGACAGCCGCCTGAATCTGGATGGTGTTGAGATCACATTTTTTGAGAGCCACGGCCATACACCAGGGATGTTGATTTCCTGGATTCGGATCAAGGATCGCACTTTTATTTATACCGGAGACCTCATTCCGGGGCATTCCTGGATTAATTTGCCCATCACCATGGGGTTTGACCGGTTTCCAGAAGCGCTGATCAATGAGAAAAAACAGCTTTTGGATCAGGCCATGGACGCCGGGGCCCAGTTAATTTTTCCCCACGATCCGCAATTCGATGTTTCTGGGCTTAAAGTGGATACCAAAAAGAAAAGAATCATGCCGGCGGACAAAGTGACTGGGTTTCACCTTACATTATAGGCGGCAGGTATACAAACGGTGTCGCTTTTTGCGACGCTCACAGCAGAGAGACCCTGAAAATGGCCATCACGACATCCTAATGGTGCTGGCCTTGTAGGGTCGTTGACTCTGGTGACCTTCCTTTTTAAGTTGTCTTATCGCTTGTAAATTTGATATATGATTTGCCTTGTAACGAAAATAATAGTCTGGGTATTTCATATCGTTAAATGTCCGGGATACATATAGAGGTAATGTATTATGAAAGTAGGTATTATAGGACTCCCTCAGACCGGGAAAAAAACATTGTTTCAGATCCTTACCGGCAACGAAATCACGGATCCTGCAAAAGCGTTCAAGCCGGTGCCTGGCACTGCCGACATTCTGGATTCCAGGTTTAATGCATTGGTGAACATGTATGAGCCCAATAAAGCGGTCAGGGCGCGACTGGATCTGGTCTTGCTGCCCAAGATGGAGGCCGAAACCATTGCCAAGGGAGATATCTTTAAGGATATTGCCGATATGGATGCTGTCTGTCATGTGGTCCGCGCCTTTGAGGACGAGGCCATCTATCATGCCGAAGGGTCTGTGGATGCCTTGAGGGATGTTGACATGGTGAACTCTGAATTGGTGATGCACGACCAGATTTTTGTTGAAAAACGGCTGGAGCGTCTTGAAGCCATGGTGAAGAAGATCAAGGACGAGGATCAGAAAAAAGAACTGGCGTTGATGCAGAAGATGCTGACCCACCTGGAAGCGGAAAAACCGCTTCGCCTTCTTGAATTATCCGAAGATGAAGATAAATTGATCCGTTCCTATCCTTTTATTACCCTGAAAAAAATGGTGATTGCAGTCAATGTGGGGGAAGAAGACCTCGGGGATGAGGCAATTTTGGATAAATTTAAAGACCGATGTGATGCCTTGTCCATTGAGGCCATGATGGTATCGGCCAAGGTGGAAGCGGAAATCGCGATGTTAGACAGTGATGAGGAAAAACAAGAATTTCTGGCGGATATGGGCATCACTGCCACAGCCCTTGAAACACTGACTGGATTGTGTCTCAATTCCTTGAATCTGCAATCATTTTTTACCGTGGGTAAAGATGAGGTGCGGCAGTGGTTGGTTCGAAAAGAATCCAAGGCCCCAACCGCTGCTGGCGTAATCCATTCCGATCTGGAACGGGGATTTATCCGGGCTGAAGTGTTTAAATATGACGATTTGATGGCGCTTGGATCTGAGGCTGAGCTTAAAAAGGCGGGTAAGTTTTACGTGGAAGGCAAATCGTATGTAGTTCAGGACGGAGACATTTTAAATATTCGCTTTTCTGTTTAAACGCCATGGGGCGAACGCGTTTTTCACCGGGGTCTAACCAGAAAAATCATTAATATAAAACAAAGGGTTAGACGGACTCTTTATAAATGTAAGCAAGGTGAATATGCCAAAACTATCGAAAGTGTTAAAAAAAATTTTTTTCAGGGCAGACCCCGATACACCGGAAGGGTGTACCCTGACAGAGAATGCGTACCAGCCTGATCCGTCAACGATGATGTCAGCGCCCTGGTTCGGGGTGGATCTGGATGGGACCCTGGCCGTGTGGGATTCAACTTCGTCCATGGGCTGCATTGGCCCCCCTGTACCTGCCATGGTATTGTATGTCCGACGCATGGTTGCATCGGGTATACGGGTTAAAATCTTTACTGCCCGGGCCGGTGACCCCGATCAGATCCCGAAGATCCGGGCTTGGCTGTTGGAAAATGGCCTGCCGGATCTGGAAATCACCAATGTCAAAGACTATCTTATGGAGCGACTCTATGACGATCGGGCCATACGGGTAGAGCGGAATACCGGCCGGATTTTATCTGAATGAAAAAGTCAGATGTTTTAGCCTTCTCTCTATAGTTTATGGGCTGGGCCTTGGGCTTATTCCGGGGCGTTATTGTGGGCTTCGGTGAGACGGGCCTTGATGTAGGCGATGTCGTCGGAATCATATTCATAGAGATCAAAGCAGTGGGCATCTTCGCCCAGAAGCCCTTCGGGAACCATATCTCCGGCGTCATCCGGGTCAGTGATCATCTCGTTGTAAAAGCAGCAGGAGAGCCATCTCTCATTGGGATCGTCGTCAATGACATCCACCATGCCGAACAAGGGACGTTTATTCTGGGCCGTATGGCGGGGCCGCAGTGAATAGGTGACCCCTGGGCGGGCATTGAAATCCAGGGTGGTGTCTGACATGGCCTTGAGGTGTTCAACCAATTCCACAAAGGCCTGGCGGGTTTTGGTATCGTTGTCTTTCCATGCTTCAATGAAGGTGTCTAATTCACTCATGGTATTATTCCTTTATATGTTTGAGGATATGTGACAGCTCGGGAAATATCAATGCATTACAGGCCAGTTTGCAGGCTTTGATGCTACCGGGCATGCAGAACACTGCGGTATTGCCAATGATGCCGGCGGTCGCCCGGGACATGATGGCCGCAGAATCAATTTCTTCAAAACTAAGCTGGGCAAACACGGGCCCGAACGCCATTAATTCCTTGTCAAACATGGGGCGAACCGCTTCGATGGTGACATCTTTTGGCGCAAGTCCGGTGCCGCCGGTCATGATTATTGCATCAGGGGCAATTCGCTCCACGACATGGGTGAGCAGTTCTGTAATGGCGGTGACATCATCGGTGACCACCTGGTGAATCACCACCTCATGCCCCTCTTTTTGGGTCTGTTTTTTGATCCATGCGCCGCTTTTATCGTCTTCCAATTTTCGGGTGGTGGATACGGAAATCACGGCAACCTTTAAGGTCATGGGTCCGGATTTTTTATGCAATAGGGTACTCATTTGCGATCTGTCCTGTTAAGAAATTATTTTATATACAGAATCTTCATTGTCATGCTCTTTGACAAGGACGTTAATGGTGTCGGAAGCATCTGTATCAACGCTGATGCCTTTGTAGTCTGCCTGGATGGGCAGTTCCCGGTGGCCCCGGTCCACTAGGATTGCCAGCTCAATACGAGCGGGACGCCCGAAATCCATTAGTGCTTCCATGGCGGCCCGGATGGTTCTGCCGGTGTATAGGACGTCATCGACCAGAATGATATTTTTTTCATCAACGGAAAAAGGAATGTTGGAGGGGCGCACTGTGGGGTGGTGGCTGATTTTGGTCCAGTCGTCCCGGTACATGTTGATATCCATGGCACCCACGGGCAGTTGGGGCCCCTCAATGCGTTGGATTTGATCCGCTAGCCGTTTGGCCAGAAAATCGCCCCGGGTTTGGATCCCCACCAAGGCCAGATTCTTGATCCCTTTATGGGTTTCGATGATTTCATAGGCAATGCGGGTGATAATTCGCTTGAAATCCTGGTCGTTCAGGATGTTTTTTTTTTGAGTCATGGTTCGCCTTTTAGTCTATTTGATTCCACTGGTAAAATTTTCTATCATTTTTTGCCGGTACCATCAATCCTTGATTTTAAGTGCAACTTGCTATAATCATCAACATTATTTTTAACTTGCGGAACATAACACCTTGAACCAATTTGAATGTACCGGCGTGATTCTTGCCGGTGGAAAAAACCGTCGTCTTCCTGGCAAGAAAAAAACATTTTACCGCATCGGTCGGGATACCATGTTGAATCACCTCACCACCTTGTTTGCGAAACTATTTAACGAAGTGATCCTGGTGGTCAATGATCCAGGCGCCTTTGCCGCTACTGATACCATGGTGGTCCGCGATATTATTCCCAGCCGATGTGCCTTGGCTGGACTCCATGCAGGGTTGTTCTATGCGTCTAATCCATGGATCTATGCCACGGCTTGTGATATCCCCTTTGCCAATGAAAAGATCATTCGTCACCTCTGGGGAGCAAGGGCCAAAGGAAAAGAGATTATTATTCCCCGAACCCATGAAGGGCTGGAGCCTTTATCGGCCCTGTATCATAAATCCTGCATGCCAAGAATTGAAAAAAATTTAGCCAACAATATTTTTATGATCAAAGCGTTTTTCAAAGCCAAAAGGGTAAAAGAAATTTCGCCGGAGACGCTGGAAAAACTGGATCCAGAAATGTGGTTTAAATTTAACGTGAACACCCCGGAAGACCTGGCGGCGGCAAGGGCAATGGCTAAGGACCAGAAATGCTCTCAATACGATGATGGGTTAGGCGGTGTGAAACACTCAGGAGAAAAACATGAATTTATCTGAAATGATCAATAAGATGAAACATCACCCGGAGATTTCCAAGGCCGGGATGGTGCTCTACCACAATGGCATTGTCCGGGCCACCTCACGGGACGGCCAGGATGTCACAGGTCTTGAAGTGACAGTGGACCAGGACAAGCTGAATGAAATTCTAGCTGAGGCTAGGGCTGTGGAGGGCATTGTAGATGTCCTGGTGCATATTAATGCAAATACCCCATTGATGGTGGGAGATGATGTGATGTTCCTGGCAGTGGCTGGAGATATCCGAGAAACTGTACTGGATACCATGACACGAACTTTGAATCGGATTAAGGCTGAGGCCACCTCCAAAACCCAGGTATTTGTTTAAAGGGTGAAATTGCCATGCCATTAAAAAGTATACGATTGAGGAGTATTCATGAGTAAGAAGTCGTTTACCCACCTGGATGATCAGGGCCGGGTGAGGATGGTGGATGTTGGGGGTAAAGTGGCGACGGATCGGATTGCCGTGGCCCGCGGCTGTGTGACCATGGCCGCCGATACACTGGCGGCCATTTTGGGTGAGACCGTGAAAAAAGGCAATGTCCTTGAAACAGCCCGTATTGCCGGTATCATGGCAGCCAAACGCACCTGGGATCTGATTCCCATGTGCCATCCCATCAATATTACCCATGCCCGGGTGGATTTTACCCCAGACCGGGAACATAACCGGATTCTCATTGAGGCCGAGGTCTCTTTGACAGAAAAAACCGGGGTGGAGATGGAGGCACTGACTGCTGTTTCCGTTGCCGCATTGACCATTTACGATATGTGTAAGGCCTATGATAAAGCCATGGAGATTTCTGACATTCATTTGAGCCGTAAATCCGGGGGCAAAAGCGGTACCTATATTTCGGAACGGAACAAATGAGTCATTGGCAGACTTTGATCACGTTGGAGCAGCTGGCCTTTTTGGGGGCGGGCTTTATGCTGGGCGTGATAGTCTGTATTGTTCTGGCCCGGTCCGGAATGTTATTTTTTTCTCGACGGTTAAAAACGTTATCCAACCAAGCCTTGTATGATAATTCCCGAGCGTTTATGGACATGGCACAGTCCCATTTCAACGGGTATGTGAGGGAAGCCCGACAGGATTTCAAAGCAAAGGGGGATGAAATCCGAAATGCCGTGGATCCGGTCCATCGGGTGCTGGACAAGTATGAGCAGCGACTGGGGATGATGGAAAAGGAGCGGGAGCGGGCCTATGGTGCCATCAGTCGCCATTTGGCAGAGATGACACAAACTCAGCATCATCTTTATATGGAAACGGGTAATCTGGTCAAGGCCCTTCGGGTGCCCCATGTCCGGGGACGCTGGGGGGAGATGACGCTAAAGCGGGCTGCAGAACTGTCCGGCATGGTCGAACACTGTGACTTTTTCGAACAGGCTGCGGCGGGCCATGGCAAAGGAACATTGCGGCCGGATATGGTCGTACAGCTGCCCGGCAACCGGAATATTATTGTGGATGCAAAGGTGCCCCTGATGGCGTATCTGGAAGCCTTGGAAACCCAGGATACCGGGAAACAGAAAGAATGCCTGAACACCCATGCTAGCCAGGTACTGGCCCATATTTCCAATCTGTCTTCTAAAAAATATAGTGCCGCCTTTACCCCAAGTCCTGAGTTTGTGGTGTTGTTTATCCCTGGAGAAAATTTCTTTTCGGCGGCCTTGTCCGCCCGACCTGATTTGATTGATAAGGGCATTGACCAGGGTGTGGTGCTGGCAACACCGACCACCTTGATTGCGTTGCTGAAAACAGTATCCTATGCATGGGTGCAGCAAAAAGGGTATGAAAATGCCCAAGAGATTCAGGCGCTGGGATCGGAGCTGCTTACACGGCTATCCACCATGGCCGGCCACATGAACCGGCTAGGCAGGGATATTGAAAAGACTGCAGCCACATTTAATCGTACCGTTGGGGCTATGGAAAACCGGGTCATGACATCGGCCCGGAAGCTGGATCGGCTTTCCGTGTCACGGTCTAAGTTGCCGGACTTAGATGACATTGACCGTGAAAAATCAGTGATAAAACACCTGGAGGAGACAGAGTGACGCCTGGAGACATTCGGATAACATTGTTTGGGATTGTAGTTGTGGTGATTCTGATCTGCGGCTGCCGGGATAATCCACCCGTACTGGTACCTTTCGGGCCGTCCATGGTCAAGCTTGCCGCTAATGCGTTTCCTAAATTTACGGATGATCTGAATTACCGGGATCTTGACGCGTCGATTACCCAAAGCCTGGTGTATTTCAACCGAGTGCCACCATCCCGTACCTTTAAATATGGTGAAGATCGCTATAATGCCGCCCACATGATCCATTCCCTGGAGACCTTTCAGGCATTTTTGGCCAAGCTGCCGTCTCCCAAAGTGCTCCGTCGGTTTATCCGGGACCGGTATATCGTGTATAAAAGTGTGGGAAATTCCCAGGGAGAGGTGCTGTTTACTGGGTATTTTGAACCCACATACCGGGGCCGCAGGACACCTGTGGAGGGCTTTTCTTATCCATTATACTCAGTGCCGAAAGATTTATTCCAAATTGATCTGTCAACGTTTTCCAAACAGTATAAGGGGCACAAGCGCCTCATGGCCCGGGTCGATACCGGATCTGGCAAAATTCTGCCCTATTATGTGAGAGAAGAGATTAACGGAATTGATGATTTTTCTGACCGGGCCACGCCTGTCGTCTGGCTGGCCAGCCGGGTAGACCGTTTTTTTCTTGAGATCCAGGGGTCTGGCCGGGTCGCGCTGGATGATGGGACAATCATGCGGATTCATTATGCCGGGACCAATGGCAATGCCTATCGGTCCGTGGGTAAATATCTTATAGACAACGGAGAGATCCCCCGGGAAAAGATGTCCATGCAGGCCATCCGGCAATGGCTTGAGGCCAATCCTGACCGGATGGATGAGGTGCTTCATTACAATAAAAGTTTTGTATTTTTCAAGGAAGGAAAGGGGGGACCTTTCGGCAATATTGGGGTGACAGTGACGCCTCTTCGTTCCATTGCAACGGATGTGAAACAGTTTCCTCGGGGCGGGTTGGCGTTTGTTGATACTGCACTGCCTGGGGCGGTAGGGGAACCCAAGGAAGAATGGGGCCGGGCTTCATTTTTTGCGTTGAATCAGGATACTGGTGGGGCGATTAAAGGACCGGGACGGGTGGATGTTTTTTGTGGCAATGGGGACTGGGCATCCTATGCTGCCGGGCATATGACAGCATATGGGCAGTTGTATTTTTTGGTGCTCAAGCCTTGAGTGTAGAAATAGGCTTTTATCTTCCATTCCAAACCTGCCTAACAGATCAAATTATCCAAAATATGTTCCGTTTTTTACGAATTTGTGGTGCACAAAACAATAAATATAAGATTGCCGGGATATCAGATGAAATATCTGGACTGGACTAAATGGGTAAAGAAAAAATGGGTTGTATACGAGCGACGCTTCCCCATGCTAAAGCGTTTAAAAAATTTTGGAAAGAGAATGGACCTTTCAGGTATGCGTTGACCAGTAACGAATATCCGCCGGTACTGCTGGCGCCCGAACAATGGATATTTGGGGATGATAAAACACAGGTGCTCAAAGAACTCATGGGGTTTGACGCGTCTAAAATGTCCTTTGTGCCAGCGCCGTTTAATCCCAATAAAAAAAGTATATTAAGGCCTGATCAGATCTGTGCCTGGAAGATCAATCACTTTCCCGAAGCGTGGCAGACTATGGTATGTGATGCCTTTGTGCCTGAAGGGTATTTGACCCAAGCTGTTATTGATGAAACGGTGGCCATGGGCGTTGAAACGGATGATGTGGGCATTGAAGCGGCCTTTTTTAATCTTTTGGGGCGACAGATGGACATCATGGGATATGTATTTCTTGAACCCCAGGGTAACTCAAAATCTGCGGCCATTGCCTCCTATCTTGCGGAGTGGGAAGCAGATGATGCGGAGGCAGGTATATAGGGTATGGATGAAGATGATCTAGATGGTAAACGTTCCCTTTTTTGAGTTCCTAACAGCGCCATCTTTTTGTCGATGGGTAATGTCATTGGGTCTTGAGTAAATATTTTTTAATCAAATCAATAGAGTGTATGGGCTACTTGGATAATACCCAAGATTTGATCTGGCTT
>PDWI01010551.1_pt1 | contig 10325 bp, 7 predicted proteins | sample 1430891 | NCBI WGS metagenome assembly PDWI01 (sample SAMN01162508, study PRJNA174530) | Oral metagenome, whole genome shotgun sequencing project. | biome: Marine environment; feature: Marine mammal; material: Swab sample of the gingival sulcus; isolation source: swab sample of gingival sulcus... | reverse complement strand
AAAAGCTATAGTAATGCTGAAATCCGACATTTACAGTACAAAAGTATAGCAAAGACAAAAGACTATATATTAACTGTTGGGAATGTCGGATTTCTTTATCTAATACCTTCAGTGTATGACTTCCGTTTAGTATTTTATTGAAATCCGACATTTACAGTACAAAAGTATAGCAAAGACAAAAGACTATATACTAAATATTGGGAATGTCGGATTTCGAAGTGTATTAGTCTTGCATTATATTTCTACTTGACTCACTACGGTAGTCGGTATTTAAGAACTCTTACATCCTTATAAATCCCTGCCTTATCCACTCACTATACATTCCAATTCCTTTTATATTTTTAGATAGTGCTTCCAATTGTAGTGGGAGCATAGCAACTTTAACTCTTGTTCTCATATTGTTCTTGCCAAAGTTTTCAGCTAGGTAGTAGCCACTTCTTAGGGCAAAGCTAATTCCCTCTAGTGAGCTAGGACTTATCAACCCACTTGCCTCACCGACTAGATATACATTTTCTCTACCTGTGCTAAAACTTTTTAGATTCTTTGGTCTTAGAACTGTGCAAGCCTCTGTTTTTATTTCGTTTTCCAGTTTCATATTCCACTTTTCAAACTTCTCTCGTTGCTTTTCAAAAGTGCTTATCGCAGCTTTTTTATGAAAAGCTCCTCCAAAGATAAAGTAATTATCCTTAGAAATTGTCCAAGAACAGCAGTCGTTATTTTCGCTATCAAAGACCGCACTCATATATGGAGAGCAGCCTATTTCTTCTGCCTTATACCATTTTTGTATAGAGGTATATTCTCTAGTGTCCAGTTCTATTTTGCTGCATTTTCTAACTAACGATTTTCCGCCATCAGCACCAACTATATATTTGCAAGCAATTTTTTTAACTTCTCCATCACTTTTATACTTCACAATATAAATATTTCTGTGCTTTTTAATATCGAGAACACGTCCATCTATTATAGGATATTTAAGAAGGGATTGTAGGTACTTGTCAAACTTATCTCTGTCTAGATTTATATACGTTCTTGCAACACTTTTATCAGCCATTAAATTGAGGTCGTGTATCTTAACGGAAAACATCTGAGGTGTAACCAATACGTTCTTAGGTATATTTATGTTCATCTTTGAAAGAAATTTTTGAGTCTTTTCATTTAAGAGACCACCACAGACCTTGTTTTTATTTTTATCATCTATCATTAAGGCTTTATAAGCTCTAGCTTTTTGCCCTAGTCTGTATAAAAAACTAGAACCTGCAGGGCCACCGCCAACAACTACTATATCGTATTTTTTCATTTTAAGCTCCTTGAATTTTCTACTCCTATTATATATTTTTAAAGAAAAAATAACAAGTTTCAATACAGTGTATTGATAATGCTTATCATTTATGTTATAATTGGGTCTAGTTTGAAATTATAATCAGGAGAATTTAATGAACGTTTTAATAGAAGGTAAAAATGTATATAAGACTTATCATATGGGGGATAATGAAATTCATGCCCTTGATGGTATAGATTTTGAAATATATGAAGGTGAATTTCTTGTTATTTTAGGGCCATCTGGTTCGGGTAAGAGTACTTTTTTAAATGTACTAGGTGGTATGGATAGTGTGAGTGCAGGCGAGATTTATTATAAGGGAGAACCCTTGCATGAGGCGAGCAGGAGGAAACTAAGCTTATATAGGAGAGATGCGGTTGGTTTTATATTTCAGTTTTATAATTTAATGCCAAATCTAACAGCAATAGAAAATGTAAGGCTGGCAAAGGATATTTCAAATAGTGAATTTGATGAAGAAAAGATACTTGATGAGGTTAAATTACTTGATAGAAAAGATCACTTTCCTGCCCAACTTTCTGGTGGACAACAGCAGAGAGTGGCTATAGCAAGGGCACTAAGTAAAAATCCCGATATACTGCTCTGTGACGAGCCAACAGGAGCACTTGATACTAAGTCTAGCGACATGGTTCTATCTATTCTTAGGGATTTTTCTAAAAAGTATAAAAAGACTATAGTTTTAATAACTCACAATCCTAAAATCGCTAAGATAGCTGATAGGGTTATGCATATTATAGATGGGAAAATACAAAAGATAGAAAGGATGGAAGATTGACACTTTATAGGAAACTTTTTAGAGACTTAATTGAACACAAGGGGTCCAATCTAGCAACTATAGTTATTATTGCCTTAGGAATAATGATATATGTCGGATCTGCAAAAACTATGGATGATCTATCTTATTCCAAGCAGGTATATTATAAAGATTCTAATTTTCCGGATGCCTATGCTGAGATTATATCTGCACCGTTTAATGTAAAAACTTCTTTTAGTGAAGTAAATGGTGTTAAACAAGTCGAAGGTAGACTAATTGTTAATGCTAAGATTTTTGATACTAATAAGACTCTTAGGCTGGAAAGTATTACAAAATCATTAGGAAAACACGTGCTAATTAGTGGTCACGAACCACAGGGCTCTAATGAAATCCTTATAGATAATCTCTTTGCAGAAAAAAATAATGTAAAGGTAGGAGATGAGATTTCCATAGTTGTTAGTGCAAAACAAAGTAATTTAAAGGTAGCTGGGATTGCAAGAAGTGCGGAGAATATTTTTGCAACAAGTGGTGATGGTGCCATATTTTCTGATCCTAAGGATTTTGGGGTAGCCTTTTTAGATTTGAAGTCGATGACGGCTATTACTGGGAGAAATGCGTATAATCTCATTTTAATAAAGTTTGATAGGGGCTTTGACTTAGAGGATTTAGATGAGGATATATATAGGCAGATAGAGAACTTTGGAGTAATCTCTTTGTATGGCATGGATAAGCAGGAAAGCAATGCCATGGTGGATGGAGAGATAGAAGAGTTAAGAGCTACTATGGTTTTGATGCCTATAATATTTTTGGCGGTTGCTGCCCTCGTTATGATAATAATGATTAAGAGGATTATCAGCAAGCAAAGAGGACAGATAGGTGTGCTAAAAGCTTTTGGCTACAGTGACTTAGAAGTAGGATGGCACTATGCCTTTTACTGTATTGTAATAGGTTTTTTCGGTGGTATATTAGGCTCGCTTACTGGAATGATATTTTCCTCGTTTTTTATAGATGTGTATAAAAGTCTATTTAATATGCCATTTATAGAAAAGAAGGCATCCGTAGAGTACTTCGTTTTTGGAGTAATCATTTCAACATTATTTTGTGTCATAGTAGGGCTTCAGTCAAGTCGAAAGGCTATAAAGATTCAACCGGCAGAGGCTATGAAGCAAGAAGCTCCAAAGAGCGGGAAGAAATCCTTTGTAGAAAAATTTAAACTTTTTTCTATGATTTTTGATTCAAAAGGTAGGATGGCTGTTAGAAATATGGTTAGAAATAGGAGAAGAACTATTTGGATAACACTTGGTTTAGCCCTTGCCTTTGCAATATCAGTAATGCCTTGGAGCATGTATTATATGATGGATTCAATGATTTTTGACAGATATAAATACATTGAAAAATACGATGCAAAAATAATGACTAAGGGATTGTTAGATAGAGAAAAAGTAGAGGCAGAAGTCGCTAAGCAAGATGGAGTTTATAAGGTAGAGAGTATGTTGAGTATTCCTGCTAAGTTAAGCAATAAAGGACTTGAAGAAGAGGTTGTTATAATAGCTTTGCCAGAGAGCAATCAGCTTTATGAGGTGGTAGAAAATAATAATAAGGGGATTGATATTACTAAGACGGGCTTGGTTTTGTCGGAACGTTTGGCTAGTAAGCTTGGTGCTTCGATTGGTGATGAAATTATTTTTAAGAGTCCATATTCGAAGCATAGAACTGATGAAGAGACACTGAGGGTGACGTATATCGTTCACCAGAGTATTGGAATGAATGGCTATATGAATATGTCTTATCTATCTAATTTGTTGGGTTATAAGGATGTTAGCAATACAATTTTGATTGATACAGATAACGAGGAGACAATAGATAGGATTTCAGATACTTATAATGATATGCCTAAGGTAATGAGTGTTCAGTCAAAGAAAAATTCAATGGAACAGACTATGGCAAGGATGGATATTGCATATTCAAGCATTTATTTTATGGCACTCATTGCCCTTGTTATGAGCTTTTCGATAGTTTACAATATTTTTCTAATTGTAATACTGGAGAGGGAGCGAGAATTTGCAACCCTTATGGTGCTAGGTATGAGACCTAAGGAAGTTTTGTCTATAGTTGCTTTGGAACAGTGGTTAACTGCTTTTATAGGTGCTATTGTAGGAATACCTATTGCAAAATATATGTTAATTCTAATGAGGGATGAAATGAGTTCGGATATGTATACTATTCCGGCGAATTTAGAGATAAATGCCCTTATTATAGCTGCCCTACTTATGGCGGTTTCAATAGTGATGGCACAGTTATTAGCTAGTAAAAAAATAAAAGAAATAGATATAGTTGATTCGTTAAAATCTGGCGAATAAGAAAGGGAAGATATGAAGAAAAAAGCTAAAATAATTATATTTATTGTCCTGATTATAGGACTTGGAACATATATGTATTTCGAGGCGACTAAGCCTTTGAAATTAGAGACGGTAGAGCTTGGTAGAAAGGATATAGTAAGTGATTTTAAAGAAAGTGCAAAGCTTGTGAGTAATGATGTAGTTTCATTTACACCTAGCTTTGCTGGAGAGCTTGTTTTTATAGTTGAGTCTGGAACTAAGGTAAAGGCAGGAGACCTCTTGTTTTCTATTTCTACGGATAAATTAGAGAGTAAGAGAAGTGAGCTTATTGCAAGGCTTAATTCACTATCTGGACAAGAAGAGATGTCAAAGCCAAGCAACTTTTCTTCACAGCTTAAAAGTGCTGATATAGCAATCGATAATGCTAGAAATATTTTAGAAAGAGCAGAAAAGGATTTGCTAAAATACAAAAATTTATATGAAGCGGGAGTTATTGCAAAGTCAGAGTTTGAAATATATCAAAGAGGTTTGGATGATGCAAAAGATAACTTAAAGGCAAGGAAAAATGAAAGACAGATAATCTTAGAGCAAAGTAGTATGAGGTCTGGTAGTAAGGAGTTTTATGGAGGTCAGAAAGAAGCCATTACAGTTTTGCTTGATGAAATAGAAGATAATTTGAGCAGGAAGGATGTGTATGCAAAGGAAGATGGAATAGTTAGCATGGTCTTTGCAAAAGAGGGAGATTTGACAAATCCAGCCATGCCGTTATTACAGTTTAATAAGACTTCTGATATGCTTGCCATGAGTGAGATTATTTCTTCAGATGCTATGGCTTTAAAGCTAGGTCAAGAAGTTGAAATAATACAAAAAATTGGTCAGGATAACTTTAGGGAAAAGGGTGAGATAGTCTATATAGCTGCAAATGCTACTAGCAAGATTTCTACCCTAGGCTTAGAAGAGCAAAGAGTTCTTGTTAAAGTAGCTTCTGATAGTTTTTCTGACTTGATACTCGGTGCTGATATGGATATAGTATTTGAAACCATGCACCTTAGTGATAAGTTAGCTATAGAAAAAGAACTGGTTTTTAAGGATGATGGACAATATTATGTATGGTTTGTAAATGATGGGATTCTAGAAAAAAGAAAAATTGAAATAGGTAAGGATAGTGGTTATGAATATGAGGTGCTTTCTGGCTTAGAAGAGGGAGACATTGTAGTACGAGACATAAATAATAAAGACTTAGAAGATGGTAAGAAACTTGTATCCATAGATAAATAGACATAAGTAATTTTGGAGGTTATACTTAATGGGAGTTTCAAAAAAGGTATCCAGAGAAGATATAAAAGCACATATTTTACTTACGGCGAAAAACATCTTTTTGGAAAAAGGTTACTTGGATACTTCTTTGCGTGATATTGCTAAAGCTGGGGATGTTAGCATCGGTAGAATGTATGTTTACTTTAAGAAAAAAGATGATATATTTTATGAGCTTATAAAACCAATAGATATGCTTATTGACTCTTTATCCATTGATACGATTGCTTTTAATGATAATGAATTAGAGCATATAGAGAGTATTTTTTCTTGTGAAATATTTGAAGAAACCTTGAGGAAAAATGCCTCGCTTGTAGATTCTTATAGGGATGAGTTTATTTTGGCATTTTTTAAATCTGAAGGTTTTGAAAAACTCGATATAAGAGAGAAGATAAGATTGGAATATAAAAAGTCTCACATATATATGACTACTATTTTGCGAAAACACGGATATATAGATGATAGGTATAATGAGGATGCTAGTATTAATACGATAGCCAAGATATATATTTCAATATATGAAGAATACATTAGTTTAGAGATGAGCGATGAGCAAAAAGATAAATATATTTCTGAGATGGCAAAATTTCTTTACTATGGCAATTTGGGTTTGATGAAATGAAAAAAACTAAAAAGAAATCCGATATTCCCAATATGTAGTATTTTATTTTAGTGATAGTTGTACTACTGTGTGGAAAATATCGGATTTCAGCATTTTGTTAGCTATTAGTTAGATAAACCTATGTTACGTAAAAATCCCCATTATTCTTCATGCAACTTTTCCCATTCTTCAAAAAGTTTTTCTAGTTCATGCTCTAGTTTCTCTTTTTTTGCAGCTATTTCATGGGCTTTTACATGGTTTGTAAATACTTCTTCTTTAGCTAGTTCTTCATCATAGAATTCTATTTTTTCTTCTATTTTAGCTATGTTTTCCTCGCATTTTTTAATTCTATTTTGACGTTTTTTAATTTGAGCTTGTTTTTCTTTTTCCTTTAGCCAAGTTTCTTTTGATGAAGATTCCTTTTTGACTTCTTCTTTATCATTATTTTCAGGGTTCATAAGTCCTTTTTCAACAAAGTTAGCATAGTTTCCGTCAAATAGACTCATTTTTTTATTGTTTAAGTATAGTATTTTATTGCAGACTCTATTTACAAAATATCTGTCGTGAGAAATTATAAAGAGTGTTCCTTTATAGCCTCTAAGACCTTCTTCAAGGATGTTTTTGCTACTTAGGTCGAGGTGGTTGGTAGGTTCGTCTAACATAAGGAAGTTTGCCTCGCTAAGCATAAGTTTTACAAAGGTAAGACGAGATTTTTCACCACCACTTAAGGACGATATTCTTTTAAAAACATCATCACCACGAAATAGATAAGATGCTAAAATATTTCTGATTTCGGTACCCGACAAGTCCTTGTTTGTGTTAGCTATCTCTTCCATTAGGTTAAGACTTTCATCGAGCAGTTTGTGTTCTTGGTCGAAGTAGGAGCTAACAACCTTTGTTCCGTAAATAAAACTTCCATTATCTGCTCTTAGTTTGCGATTTAATATTTTGAAAAAGGTTGATTTTCCACTTCCATTATCACCTATAAGAGCTACTTTATCACCCTTGTGAATTTTAAAACTAACGTCTTTAAATAGTTCTAAGTCTCCGAATGACTTTGAAATATTGTTAATATCTAGAACGTTAAAACCACTCTCGTACCTAGGCTCTAGCTTCAAATTCATATCCACGTCTACATAGTGAGGACGCTCAACTTTTTCCATTTTACTGAGCATTTTTTCTCTGCTCTGGGCACGTTTTATAGACTTTTCTCGGTTAAAAGATTTTAGTTTGGCAATAACATCTTCCTGCCTTTTTATCTCTCGCTGATTTGCCTCGTACTGTCTGATTTGAGAAATTCTAATTTTTTCTTTCTCTATTATATACTTAGAGAAGTGCATATTGTAGACTCTCACTCTGCCGTTGTCTATGTCTAGAGTTCTATTAGTAACTGTATCGAGAAAATATCTATCGTGAGAGATTACAATTAGAGTGCCTTTATATGCCTTTAAAAAGTTTTCAAGCCAGTTTAAAGATTTAATATCAAGGTGGTTAGTAGGCTCGTCTAGTATTAAAATATCAGGATTTTTAATAAGTTCTTTTGCGAGAGAAAGCCTTGTTTTTTCGCCCCCTGATAGTTTGGAGACGGGCATATCCATATGGTTTTTTGCAAAACCTAGACCATTTATAACTCCTTTGACTAAGGAATCATACTTGTATCCGTCCATCTTATCAAATTTTTCTTGAAGTAGGTGGAGCCTTTTGTTAAGAATTTCAATGCTACCTTTATCTTCTGAAAGATTTATTTCGGAAAGTACAGTGTTAATTTCTTTTTTTAGGGAAATAATCTCTTTATTTGCATTATATATTTCATCGTAAAGGTTTCTATCACTTTTAATTAATGGATTTTGCTTTAGAAAGGCAATACTTTTATTTTTTTGTATTATAATTTCGCCACTGTCGGCTAAGAGTTCACCTGTGATAAGTCTAGCTAGGGTAGTTTTTCCAGCACCATTGTATCCAACTATTGCCATTTTATCACCCTCGTTTACTATGAAGTTTACATCTTTTAGTAGTTCATCAACTAAGAATGATTTACTAACTTTACTGAATTGTATTATCATGTTTTCCTCCGTTTATCACTCAGATATGATAACATAAATAAGACTTTTTTTAAAGCACGAGTAAGTTATTAAAAATTTTATTAAAAAACTTAAAAAAAATATATAAAAAGTATTGTACAAAACCTTTTTATGATGTATTATATACTTATTGTTAATTATTTGATAATGATTATTAATATTAAATAATTAACAAGTAAATATTCATAATGTATTTTATAAAAAGGAGGAATTTATGAATAGTAAGATAAAAACACAGTCCATTATTGGATTTGTACTTTTATTAGCAGTTATGTTTTGGTCATATTCTATGGGTGGAAAACTAGAAGTTTATATGGTTTCTGGTCTATTAGTAGGTTATGCACTTAGCAGATCTAGATTTGGTTATGCTGGTGGTGTTAAGAGAATATATATGACTGGTGATGACAAGTTATCAGTTGCATTATTTGCAATGTTTGTAATTACTTCATTAGTAGTTGCAGGAATTCATTTTATGGCGGTTAAGCATGGTATGGATTTTGATCATATGAAAATCTATGCAAATGTTAAGCCACTTGATATTGGTGTTTTAATAGGTGGATTCTTATTTGGTGCTGGTATGATTATGGCTGGTGGTTGTGCTTCGGGTACACTTACTGACTTAGGTGAAGGTGCTGGACGTTCACTTGTAGCACTTATTTTCTTTATTATTGGTGCACCAGTTGGTCACTACATGCGTGTTGTTCATAATAATGCAGGTCTTGATGAAGTTGGTGTAAAACTTTATTTGCCGGACTTATTCGGAGCTAGAGATAAACTTTCATCATATATGTTGGCTGTTATTTTAATAGCACTTGGATTCTTAGTTTTATACTATATAACAGATAGATACAGCAAAAAGCGTAAGGCTGCAGGAACACAATTTGACCCTGAGTGGGAAGAAATTGAAAAACCTTTACCACTTAATCCTAAGAAAAAGTTTTTCTCATATGAAACTTATCACAAATTATTCATAGAGAGATGGTCATATATGACTGGGGCTTTGATTATCAGTTTGATTTTCGCATTTATCTATGTTGCGGCTGGTAAGGCTTGGGGTGTTACAAGTTCATTTACTACAGCTGGTGTTTGGTTGTTTGGAAATCTCGGTGTTGATTTTGAAGCTATCGGAGGCTTTGGAAAACCTTTAAAACAAGCGGCTGATATTATGCATCATGCAGGTACGCTAAGAAATATTACGACAGTTCTTGGTGCTACTATTGCTTTCTTGCTTGCAGGTAGATTTAAGTTAAACTTTAAATTTAGTGCAAAAGATGCAGCTTTTTATGCACTTGGTGGATTCTTGATGGGTGTCGGTGCTCGTGTTGCTAGAGGATGTAACGTTGGTGCCTTATATGCGGCGATTACAAGTTTATCCTTACATGGTTGGGGATTCTTAATAACTATGGTATTAGGAGCTATTTGGGCACTTAAAGCTTTAGAAGGTAAGTTAAATATTATCCCTAAAAGGAATATATAAAATAACCAAAAAATAGAAGAAAATTAATATTTTTTGTGTTATAATGTAGAAGATGAGACAGTAGGGGATTTTAATTTAGAATTAAATTAAAAGAGAGTAGAACCATTAAAGAAAATAGGAGGAATTTTAATGAAAATATTAGTAGTTGGTGGAGTTGCTGGTGGTGCGAGTGTTGCAGCCAGAGCTAGACGTATTGATGAGAATGCAGAAGTAATTATGTTTGAAAGAGGACCAAACGTGTCTTTCTCAAACTGTTGTCTTCCTTTCCACTTGAGTGGAATTATTCCAGAAAGTGATAATCTAGTGTTAATGACACCAGAAGTATTTGCTACAAAATATAATATCGAGGCTAGAACAAATCAAGAAGTTACAGCTATCTACCCAGATAGAAAAGTTATAAAGGTTAAAAATTTATTAACTGGT
>PDWI01013439.1_pt1 | contig 10326 bp, 6 predicted proteins | sample 1430891 | NCBI WGS metagenome assembly PDWI01 (sample SAMN01162508, study PRJNA174530) | Oral metagenome, whole genome shotgun sequencing project. | biome: Marine environment; feature: Marine mammal; material: Swab sample of the gingival sulcus; isolation source: swab sample of gingival sulcus... | reverse complement strand
GGCCGGCAGTGCTGTGCCCGGCGATAGGAGGCATGTGTAGGGGTCGGAGTGACATGAGGGGTTGAGTGGCAGCAGTTCGAGCGCCTCCGAGGTGGCGATGCTCAACCTCCGTGCAAGGACGTCGATGCAGAGAGAGGATGGAAGGAGCGAACGAAAGGCGGATGATGCCTCAAGCTCGCAGCAAGACGGTCATCGCGACGTCGGAGTCCGCCTCAACGCTGGTGACCGTCGGCATCTCAGAATTCGTCGTATCGAACGACCCAAACGCGACGTTGATCACCCATGCCCTCGGCTCTTGCATCGCCGTGCTGGCGTACGACGCCATCCGCCAGTATGGCGGCCTACTGCACTACCTGCTGCCCCTCTCGAAGGGCTCCCCTGAAAAAGCGGCCTCGCGACCGGCGATCTTCGCCGACACGGGGATCCCCGCGCTCTTCAAGGCCATGTACGAGCTCGGTAGCAGCAAGGCAGACATCACGATCAAGCTGGCGGGTGGCGCCAAGCGCTTCGACGATGGCGGCGTCTTCGACATCGGCAAGCGCAACTACGCCGCCGCGCGCAAGGTGCTACGGAAAAACCGCGTGGACATCGCGGCGGAGGACGTCGGCGGGACCAAACCACGCACAGCGCAACTCCGCCTCTCCGACGGTCTGGTCACCATCCGATCGCAAGGAACGACGCGAGACCTCTGACGCCCTGCGCAAGAAGCTCCGCGACACGCCCACAGACACAGAGAGCATGCATTGCTGCGCCGTGCGGCCGTGCTATCGGCGCCGAGAACGCCTGGCAGAGCGGCTCCCGGCGATGGGAGGAATGTGTGGAGGGACACAGGTATTCGCCAAAGAACGACTTACCTCCCGCTCCTTGCCGCCGATGGTTGTGCTTGACGCCGACTCGTTCTGGCGGAGGAGGAGATGATGATGCGGTGCGAGCAACACGCAGCAAGGGCGCTGGCGTTCGGAGGCGCGCTACTCATCGCGACGGTCGCTGTCGCTCAACCTGCTACGGCGCCAGCGAGCGCCCCTACAGCGGCCCCCGCCGCAGAGGGCAAAGCCCCCCCCCCTACCCCTCCACTCAAAACGGTCACGCCGCTGAAGACATCCCCGCGGACTGTCGACATCAAGCCGATCAAGGCCGCTGCGCCGGTCTCCCCGACCCAGATCAGGATCAGCCTCTCCGACGATGGACAGAGCTGGATCCGCTTCATCCTCTGGACCCAGGTCTGGCTGCGGATGATCCACAACAACCCGAACACGATGGTCGGCGGCGAGGAGAAGGACGTCGACATCGACGTGCTGATCCGACGCGCGCGCTTTCTTGCCGTTGGCCAGCTGACGTCACGATTCCAGCTCGTGACCCATTTCGGCATCAACAATCAGACCTTTCGCAATAACGCCTTCGACGCCGACGCCCCCAAGCGGCCAAATTTCTTCATCCACGACGCCTGGGTGCAGTTCGAGGTAATCGAGCGCCACCTGTATATCGGCGGCGGCCTCCACTACTGGAACGGCGTCTCGCGATCGACCAACGCCGGCACGCTGAACATGCTGGCGATCGACGCGCCGATCCTCAACTGGGGCACGATCAACTCCAGCGACGAGTTCGCACGCTGGCTGGGGGTCTTCATCAAGGGGAAAACCGGCGGCCTCGACTACCGCTTCGCGGTCAACCGCCCCTTCGCGCGCGGCGGCACCGACGCTCCCGCGGCAACCGTGGCGCTCGACGCCAACGCCAACACCTGGGCGCTGCAGGGCTATGTGCAGTATCAGCTGCTCGACGAGGAGTCGAACCTCTTGCCCTATGCCGTCGGCACCTACCTTGGTAAGAAACGCGTACTCAACATCGGCGCAGGCTTTCTCTACCAGAAGGACGCGCTGCACTCCCTCGACAGCGCAGGCAACCTCCAACAACATGACCTCTTCTTGATGGGTGTCGACGTCTTCGCCGATATCCCCTTCGGTGAGCAAGCGTCGATGGGCGCGCTGACCGCCTACACCGTGTTCTATCACTATGAGATGGGCCCAGATAAGGTCGCCATCGCTGGTATCGCCAACTACGCTGGCAACCCCTCGGGCAACGCCTACCCGCTCTTCGGCACTGGGGAGCACGTCTACGCGCAGGTCGGCTACCTGCTGCCGAAGTCTTTGGGCGTCACGCTGCAGCCCTACTTCACGGCGCAGCTGTCGTTTCTCGAGGGTCTCGAGGATCCGTCGATGGTCTTCGAGGGCGGCCTTAACTGGTATTGGGTCGGCTACCACGCCAAGCTCACCCTGCACTACCGCGCGCGCCCGATCTTCGACAAGAACCGCGAAGCTGACGGCTTTCGGTCGGAGGTGCTGCTCCAGGGGATGATCTTCATCTAAGAGCACCCCTACAAATCCCTCCTGTCGCCGGGCACAGCACTGCCGGCCGCTTTCTAGGCCTCAGAACGTTCGCCATACCACCTGTATGGCTCATGTCTTCGGCTACGAAATCGGCGCGGCAGCTCAGCACCCGGCTCGGTCCCCGAATGTGTGGGAAAGCGCCTAAGTCAAGAGACTGCTAGCAACCCTGTTGCCGAGGCCATCCATCACCAGGGAGGTTGCCGAGGGAGCGAATCGGCCTGCTCAGGCCCCACGCACGTCGTGATGGCAACGCGCCCTGACGCCGTCGCCGCGCTGATCACGCCTTTTCTCCGCCGTGCGCTGCGCTGACTGACAAGCAACGAAGCCAGCGGAGTCCAAGACCAGCGATCGTTTGCTTTTTTTGGGAAGCTACGAAGGACAGCGCTGAGCCACCCCTCTGCTGTGAGCCACCGCTCGGGTAGCGGTAGCCAGCTCAGTGGAAGTCGCGTGAGCGCACACCGCCGACGCGACCGCTGATGTTGCGAAAGGATCGCGCCAGCACGCTGCGCGCTCGCCCGTCGAGCTGCAGCCTGCCCTCGACGTAGAGCACCTCGGCGAGCATGATCGCCGGCCGGTAGCGGGTGAAGATGTCGAGGTTGACGGCGAGGTCGACCAGCCCGGTCTCGTCTTCGAGGGCCATGAAGATCATCTTCGCGCCGGCCGGGCGCTGACGCACGATCACCAGCCCGGCGACCTTGACCAGGCTCCCGGGGCGGGCGCGCAGCAGGTCGATCGAGCGCAGCACCCCGGCGCGGCGCAGCCGCTCGCGGTAGAGGTTCAGCGGGTGATGCTCGATGAAGCTCTGGGCGTGGGCGTAGTCGAGGCGCAGCTCGTCGGCCTCGCTCAGCGGCGCGAAGCGCACCTCTCCATCGCCGGCGTCGAGGTTGGCCACCAGGTCGTGCCCCCCCAGGGCGGAGGCCTGCCAGACCGCCTCCCGACGCCCCCTCGTCAGACGGCGGAAGGCGCCGGCAAGCGCCAACGCCTCGAGGGCCTTGCGATCGAGCTCACAGCGCCGCGCGAGCTCGGAGACCGAGCGGTAGGCTCCCCGGGCGATGCGCTCGGCGACGACGCGGCGGCCGAGCTCTTCGCGCAGGCCGCGGACCAGCTTTAGCCCGAGCCTCAGCCCGTTGGGCGCGCCTCCTGGCTTGCCTTCGCAGCCGGCCGCGGGGGCAGCGCCCCGCATCTCGCGGCCTAGGACGGTGGAGCCCCAGACGCTCGTCTGTACACAGACGCCCTCGATCCGCACGCCGTGGCGGTGAGCGTCGGCGACGATCGAGCTGATCTGGTAAAAGCCCATCGGCTGGGCGTCGATCAGCGCGGCGGCGAACTCGGCGGGGAAATGGCACTTGAGGTAAGCCGAGATGTAGACCAGGTGGGCGAAGGCCGCCGCGTGGGACTCGGGGAAGCCGTAGCTGCCAAAGCCCTCGATCTGCTGGATGATTCGATCGGCGAAGCTTGGCTCGATACCCCGCGACGCCATCGCCTCACGCAACCGCCTCTGGTGACGCCCCATGTTGCCGGCGCGGCGCCAGGCGGCCATGTCGCGGCGCAGCTGATCGGCCTCCCCCGGCGTGTAGCCGCCGACGGCGACGGCGACGCGCATCACCTGCTCTTGAAAGATCGGCACGCCGAGGGTGCGGCCGAGGATCGGCTCGAGAGCAGGATGTGGCACGTCGGCGGGCTCCTCGCCGCGGCGGCGGCGCAAGAAGGGATGCACCATCCCGCCTTCGATCGGGCCAGGCCGCACCAGCGCGACCTGGATCACCAGATCGTAAAAGTCCCGCGGCTCGAGCCGAGGCAGCATGTTCATCTGTGCGCGGGACTCGATCTGAAACACACCGATGGTGTCGGCGGCCTGGATCATCGCGTAGGTCGGGCGGTCGTCGGGCGGGATCGCGCCAAGGTCGAGCTCGAGGCCGTGGTGTCTCTCGATGAAGGCGAAGGCGCGGGCGATCACGTTGAGCATGCCCAACCCGAGCAGGTCGACCTTAAAGAGCCCGAGGGCGTCGATGTCGTCCTTGTCCCATTGGATCACCGTGCGGTCGACCATCCGACCGTTCTCGACCGGCACCAGCTTGGCGACAGCCTCTTTGCAGAGCAGAAATCCGCCGGTGTGGATCGAGAGGTGGCGCGGGAAATCAACGAGCAGCTCGGAGAGCAGCAGCTGCTGCTGCCAGCTCCGCGAGCGCGGGTCGATCCCCGCGGCGACCGCCGCCTCGTCGCGGATCATCGAACCTCGTCTTTGGGCGGCCGCCGAGCGGCTCTTTTCGTTGGGGGCGCCCGCGCCCTTCGCCTCCTGCCTCGCCTGTGGGTCATCCTGCGGCCCCCCGATATAGCCCATGCCCGAGGCGAGATAGCGCGTGACCCGCGCGAGGGTTTGATCGTCGAAGCCGAGCACCTTGCCCACGTCGCGGATCGCCGAGCGATGACGGTAGGTGCTCACCGAGCAGACCATCGCCGCCTTGTCGCGGCCGTAGGTGTCGTAGACGTGCTGCAGCACCTCCTCGCGGCGATCGTGCTCGATGTCCAGATCGATATCGGGGGGCTCTTTGCGCTCGAGCGAAACAAAGCGCTCGAAGAGCATATCGATCTGGTCGGGAGAGACGCTGGTGATGCCCGTGGCGTAGCAGACCAGGGAGTTGGCCGCCGAGCCGCGGCCCTGACAGAGGATGCCCTCGCGAGCGCAAAAGCGCACGACCTCCCACATCGTGAGGAAGTAGCCGGCGTAGCGTAGCTCCGCGATGATCGACAGCTCGCGCTCGAGGCGCTCACGAAGCTCCGCCGCGCGCCGCGTGCCGAGGCGCGTGACGAGCCCGCGGCGAGCCAGGCGCCCGAGGTACTCGTCGGCGGTCTCCCCCGGCGGGACGGTCTCCTCGGGGTAGCTGTAGGTCAGCTCCTCGAGAGCAAAGCGGCAGCGCGAGGCCAGCTCGGCGGTGAGCTCGACCGCTGCCGGCAGGTCGGCGAAGAGATCGGCCATCGCGGCGTGGTCTTTGAGGCGGCGCTCAGCGTTGGGCAGAAGCCGCCGCCCCGCCTCACCGAGCGCGAGGCCGAGGCGGATGCAGGTCAGCACGTCGTGGAGCTTCTTTCGATGATCGGCGTGGAAGAACACGTCGTTGGTCGCCACGATCGGCACGCGGACCTCCGCCGCGAGCTCTGCGAGCGCCAGCGAACGCTCGAGGTCACCGGGGCGCAGGTGGCGCGTCAGCTCGAGGGCCAGCGCGTCGCCAAAGGCCTCCTTCAAGGCTATGAGCTCTCGCCGCGCGGCGACGCGCTCGCCCTGGCGCAGGAGCCGCAGCAGACGACTGCGCGGGCCTCCGGCGAGCACACACCAATGCTCACCGCCGAGGCGCCGCAGCTCGCGCTGAGTCAGCGCAAACTCCCCCTTGTCGACGCGACGCCGACCGCGAGTGATCGCCTGCGTCAGCTTCGACCACCCCTCGCCGTCGCGCACCAGCACCACCAACGCGTCGCTCGGCTCGACATCACTCGCCGAGGGCTTGTCCCCGCATGTGGGCGACGGGACCCGCGCCCGCCGGGGCAACGGGTCGAGGAGAAGCTCGGCGCCATAGATCAGCCGCGGCGGCCGCGGGATCGGCTCGCCGCTATGCTCGTCGACCTCGCCGCGCTCGTGCGCCTCGACCAGCTTCCGCTGCGCCTCCCAGGCGCGCACGACCCCATAGACCCCACCGACATCGGTGATCGCCAGCTCTTCGAGGCCCAACGCGCCGGCGGCGAGCACCAGCTCGCGTGGGTGGGACGCACCAGCGAGGAAGCTGAAGCTGCTGCGGCAATGAAGCTCGGCGTAGTGGCTCATCGCGTCGCGTCGTCTTCAGTCGAGGTAGGCCTGCAGGTGAGCCCCGCGCTCGTCGTGAAAGATCCAGAGCTGGCTGCCGTCGTCGAGGGTCAGAAGCTCGTAGCGCCGAGCAAAACCCTCGCGATCCCACCACTCGCCCTCGAGGCAGTAGGGGCCCTGATGCTCGACGATCCGCCTCCAGCCTGGCGCGCGCCGACGTTCGAGCTCGGGATCGACGCGGCGTTGGGGCCGACGGTGACCGTACAGCGGCACAACCTTGTCCTGGAGCTCCTCGACGACCACGACCGGACCACCATCAACCTCGGCCTCCGGCGCGCCCGATGTCGCCCCGCCATCTGCGGCGACGGCATCATCGGGCAAGCGCAACCAGGAGCCACGCAGCGCGATGGGACGCGGCTCCTCGAGCAGATCGAGCACGGGCGGCAGCGTCGCGTCGGCGCCGATCTCGCGTGTCGTACGCGAGCTCTGTTGCTCGCCATCGAGCCCCTCGAGCAGCGCGAAGAGGTCATCTGCCGGCTGAGCCCCCTCGCGCCCCAACCCACGGGCGACCCAGCCACGGACCTTCTTCTCGCGCTTATCGAGCGTCTTATTGTCGCGCCTCGATTTGCCTTCGGGGAGCGGGCAGCGCCAGGCGACCCGGGCCTCTGGGCGGTGGCTGTCGATCAGCTCGGGCTGCACCACGGCCTCGCCTCCAAAGGCCGCCGCGAGCCGGCTGATCGCCAGCGCGAAGGCATCCGCGGCGAGGTCTTCTTGCTTCTCGAAGAGCCACAGCTGCCGCCGCGGGGCCTCGCCGACCTCCGTGGCGCGCATCACGATCGAGTCCACCAGATCGGAAGCTGGACCGCTCTGGAGCCACAACAGCAGCAGGTCGAGCAGCAGTCGACCGTCCAGGGTTGGCCGCGCTGGGCGCACCCGATGCGCCAAGCGCGTGCGCTCGCTGTCGGCGAGCAGCAGCGTGACCTCGAGGGTCGCGACGTAGCGCCGCGTGGCCGCGACCTGCCGCAGCAGCCGATCGAGCACGTTCTTGTGCAAAAAGAGCAGCACCTCGAGGTCGTCGGTGGGCTGGTCGAGGTGCAGCTCGGCCCGCTCGACCTGCTCGGGCACGCAGACCTCGAAGCGATCGCGAGCGCGCGCCCGCGAGCGCGCCTCGAGCACGGCGCCTTCGCGGCCGAAGCGTCGCGTCAACGCCCCTGCCGGCAACCGCGCCAGCTCGCCGACGCGATCGAGGCCGAGCACGCGACAGAGACGGATCACCTGCTCGCTCATCGGCAACGCCGCCAGCGGCAGCGCCGCCAGCGCCTCGCGGTCGGTCCCCGGTGACACGATCTGGCATCGTTCGTCGCTGTCGGGAGCGACGGGCCCCATCGTCTTGGATCCCTTAGGCGTCGGTGAGGGATCTGCGCCCGCCGCCGCGAGCGCGAAGCTCGCCGCCCGCGCCACGATCCACGCGCTGACCGGGCTATCGGCGATCGCCACCGCCGCGGGATAGCCCAACGCCTCGACCGCCTCGCGCAATGTGAGCGCCAACGCATGTTCGTCTGGATGGAGCCGCGTGAGCCCAGACAGGGAGAGGAAGAACGCCTCGAGCTCATCGCCCCCTACCAGCGGCCCGAACGCGTAGAGCGCCCGCAGCACGCGCTCACGCTCGCCGCGGAAGGCCTCGGCGTGGGGGGGGATCAGCAGCGCCTCGGGGCAGAGCGCCCGAGCGCGCACCATCGGCATCCGCGACCGCACGCCGAGCGCTCGCGCCTCGGCGCTGGCGTCGATCACCCGTGGCGACGGCGCGCCGATGTCGGCGAGGATGATCCCGTGTCCCTCGCCACGACCCGCCCACGCGTCAGCTTCCGCGTCCGCCTCGAGCGCATGCAAGCGCTCGCGCAGCTCAAACTGTGGAATCCAGACGCACGCTGTGCGGCTCATCGAGCGAGACCTCCGTGCTTTTGGCCATCTGCCCCAGCTTGCTCTTGGCGATCATGACGTGTAGCGGTCTGCCCCTCCTTTCGCGCGCATGGGGTAGCCTCGCACCTGCGACGCGAGAGACGGCGAGGTGCAGCGCGACGAAGGTCCCCAACGAGTCGCGCGCTCTGCGCTTCTCGCTGATGAAGAGCAAGGTCGTGCCGCTCGTGGAGGCAGCCTTGGCCAGCCGCGAGAGCTTGCCGGCCTGCCGCGATCCGCGCAGCTCCCCGAAGCGCGGCAGCTCGATCACCAAGAGCGCCACCGCGGACCCACAGCTGAGCACCAGGTCGGCCGCGCGATAGGCCGCCTTCGCCAACGAGTCGCGCGGATCGGTTGGCTTGGGGCTCGGTCGCACCACCAAGAGATGCGAGAGCGGCAAGCCCGCCTCGAGCGCATAGAGCGGCGTGTAGCGCCCCAGCGCCCCTCGCGCGTCGATCCAGATGACGTGCTGCCCTGCCGCCAGCGCCGACGCGCAGAAGGCCGTCGCCAGCGCTCGGTCGAGCGGCTCGAGACCGCTGGGCAACACCTCCTGTGGCGCGAGGTCGTCGGGCCGCAGCGCGCCGGTGCAACGCTCGAGCTCGTCGAGCATCGCGCGACGCGCGGGATCGAGCGACCGAGCAAGCTCCCTGGAGCCTTCGCCAGAGCCATAGCTGAACATGCGTTCAGTCTACCATCATCGACATCACGATCAAGTCGTGGCTTCACTGTAAGAGCTTCCCCACACATTCGGGACCGAGCCGGGTGCTGAGCTGCCGAGCCGATTTCGTAGCCGAAGACATGAGCCATACGGGTGGTACGGCGGACGTTCTGAGGCTTAGACAGCGGCCGGCGGTGCCGTACCCGGCGGCGGGAGGCCTGACCTACACCAACGATGACGACTACGAGCGCCAGGGGTCGTCCCCACGTCAGCGCTGGTGCCCCACGCCTACGAGCGCCTCTATCGGCATCGTGGCGGCCAACGAGGCGCTGACGCAGACCCTGGGTGTGAGCCGCAAGGAGCTCTTGGCGATGTCGCCCCGCGACCAGCTCGGCTTCGTCCTCCCGACGATCGCGAGCTCACCTCGCGGATGCAGGCCTGGCTCCACGGCGAGAACCCGAGTCAGCATAGGCACCGCGTCGTCCGACCCGATGCAGAGGTGCGCCATCTGCTGATGACCGAGAGGCTCGTCGAGCGTGAAGGGCGCCCGGCGACCCACACTCTGTACATCGACGAGACCGACCGTGTGGATCTGCAAGCACAGCTCTTCCAATCGCAGAAGATGGAGGCCATCGGACACCTGGCGGGGAGCGGCGCCCAGGATGACGAACCCATCAAGGACTGCGTCCCGGAAAAACCCATACGATCACGGGTCCTGGACGCCGCTAGATTCGCGACGCACAGCGTCCAAAAAAACGTAAACGATCGCTGGTCCTGCGCGCTTTGTTCACTTTTTTCCGAGACGCAGTACTAAGCTAGGCGCCGATGAGCGCAGCGCGCTTCTACTCGCTAGACTCAGACGACCCGGCGCGCCGGCGCATCGTCTGCGACCTCTGCCCGCGGCGCTGCCGCGTGCGCGATGGTCAGCGGGCCTTCTGCTTCGTGCGGCAGAACCTCGGCGGCGAGATGGTGCTCACGACCTACGGTAAGAGCACGGGCCTCTGCATCGATCCGATCGAGAAGAAGCCGCTCAACCACTTCTATCCGGGCTCGAGCGTGCTCTCCTTCGGCACGGCGGGCTGCAACCTCGGCTGCCGCTTTTGCCAAAACTGGGACATCTCAAAGGCGCGCGAGGTCGAGGTGCAGAGCCAGGAGGCGTCTCCTGAGGCGATCGCCGCGGCGGCCGCGACCAACGGCTGTCGGAGCGTCGCCTTCACCTACAATGATCCGGTGATCTTCGCCGAGTACGCGATCGACACGGCGAAGGCCTGCCACGAGCGCGGCGTCGCGACCGTGGCGGTCACGGCGGGCTACATCACCCCCGAGGCGCGGGGCCCCTTCTTCGAGCACATCGACGCGGCGAACGTCGATCTCAAGGCCTTCAGCGAGCGCTTCTACAAGAAGCTCTGCTTCGCCGAGCTCGCCCCCGTGCTCGACACCCTGGCCTGGCTCCACGCCGAGACCGAGATCTGGGTCGAGGTGACCACGCTGCTGATCCCCGGCGAGAACGACGACGACGACGAGCTGGCCCGGCT
>PDWI01011518.1_pt1 | contig 10326 bp, 7 predicted proteins | sample 1430891 | NCBI WGS metagenome assembly PDWI01 (sample SAMN01162508, study PRJNA174530) | Oral metagenome, whole genome shotgun sequencing project. | biome: Marine environment; feature: Marine mammal; material: Swab sample of the gingival sulcus; isolation source: swab sample of gingival sulcus... | reverse complement strand
TCTGGCCGCTCTTGCCCGTCATAATATTGAGAATATTGCCACTTCCGGGGTGCGTATTGTTACCAATATTGATCAACTACTGCAGAGAAAGACGCTTGCTGCCCTGCGTTACCGGTTAGGAGTTACAGATGTTGTGCTGCGGGGCTATACGCGTGCAGAGGTGCAAAAGGAACTTGCTGCTGCTGAATTGAAAACAGGCTCAATAGCGGTGGAAGATGCCTTTTTCTTCGGTACCATCAGGGGTATTTTGCAGCGTAAGGGTGATGTGCGTATCGATGTAGAACTCGATGGCAAGGCTGGAGCCGGCTATATAACAACAAAGGGCTTAAAAGAAATCGTCTCTGCATGGGTGAAGCATAGGCGAAAAGATCGGTATGCAGAGCCTGGAAAGGGAGATGTCGCTGCATTTATTAAAGAGCTGCAGCTGGGAGATCGCATCTGGGCGCAGGTGGTCAGTATTCCTCAACCAGAGACAGAAGAGCAGCGCAGGGAGAATAGCAGCGATGCACCTCTTCCTGTAGAGCTGCGCCTTGCCCGTTATCCGCAGCTGCAAGGTGGTGCCGTGGTGGTGCAGCAAGGGAAAATAAGGGCAGTAGCAGGTGGGACAGAAAACCGCTTTTTTAATCGGGCAATGGATGCCAAGCGCACCATGGGTTCTGCCTTTAAGCCGCTTGTCTATGCGGCGGCGATTCAGCTGGGCTGGAACAGTGCCGATCTGCTTTATAATGCACGAGCACCCTACGATTATCAGAGGCAGATCTATTTTCCCCGTCCAGATCATCATAATCCCAATGCCTGGGTATCGATGAACTGGGCAGGGGTGCGCTCGGAGAATCTGGCGACAATCTGGTTGCTCTCAAAACTCTGCGATAAGCTGACCCCTCTACAGTTTAAGGAGGTTGCACAGCGGGTTGGGCTGGCTCCCCGGCGACAGGGGAAGAAGGAGGAGTCTTATCAGAACTATAGCAAGCGGCTGCGTGATAAGGCGGGGATTCTTATGTCGGCATCCCGCCTGCAGGAGGCAGCCTATCATATGGCTCTTGCCTCCCTTGAGGCAGATTTTATCTTTGATGGGCTTGAAAAACAGTTTGCCAACCTCTCCAATCTCCCCTATGGTGCCCGCTTCCCTCGTTATGAAGAGGAGATTGAGGCCGAGCTGAAAGCGGAAAAATCCCCCCGTAAGCAAAATGAACTACGTGAGCGCAAGAAGATGCTGCAAAAAAGCTTTCTCAAGCTTGAAGAGATATACCCCCTTTTTCTTAAGGCAAAGGAGGAGGTGGTAGCGGCTCTTGATAGCACATTTTTCTGGGAACCTCAGCCCGCTGTTTTCGTGCCTGTTTATAAAAATCTTGCCGATGGAACATTCCACTTTCTTCCCTCTCTTCGTTCTGATGAAGAGCTCCCCGGCATGATCCCTTTTTCTGGCAGTGCCTTAATTGATTATCTGCAAGATATGGATGAAGCCGCCCGGCGCAGATTTTGGGAAGATATTCATCTGGGAGGAGTGGTGAGTGCACGAGCCTTTCTTCTGGTGCAGAATCAGGCAAAAAAAGAGTATGCCAGACTGCTTGGTCGCAGGCCGTATGAGTTTGACATCTTGCAACATGTTGAGGATTTTCGTATTGCGGTGGGCTTGCATTATATGGTGCAGTTTTGTCAGAAGATGGGGATAACAAGTGCGCTGGAACCAGTGCTCTCTTTCCCGCTTGGTTCCAATGTGGTTACCCCTTTTGAGCTTACCCGGGCTTATGAATCTCTGGTTACCGGCGAGTTGACCACATTTGGTGGTTCCGAAGAACTTTCCGGCAATGCTGATGATAGGGGTGATTTGCTGGCGGTGATTGACCACATTGAGTCAGCTGATGGCGAGCTTCTCTATATGCCGGAGGCTGTAACCTCACCTGTTGTTGACCAGAAGAGCCGTCTTGAAATAAACTCCATCCTTGAAAATGTTGTCCGTTTTGGCACAGGCCGCTACGCTCATCAAAACGTACGCTTTCACCCGGTGGAGGCCGGCGGTAAAGAGATTAACTCCTTTGTTACTCTTCTGGGAAAAACCGGCACCGCCAACAACTATACCAACAGCTCCTTTTTTGGCTTTGTACCGGTTGCCGATGGCAGTGGTACGGCAATGACCCTTGATAGTGGTTATGCGGTGGGCGTTTATTGTGGCTATGATGACAATCGGCCAATGAAGCGTGGTCGGGTTCATATTAGCGGTTCAAATGGTGCCTTGCCCATCTGGACAGATATTGCTCGCACAATTATTGACAGGCAGCAACTGGTGGTGCCTTTTTGGCATGTAAGTGGTGAACCGTTGTCCTATTTTCTGGAGGAGGAGTCTCTGATAGATGAGATCTACCTGCAGGTTGACCGTCAGGAAGGCGGAATTCCCCTGTGGCGTGCAAATCAGGATGTTGCCGGGATTCGTACTCTGGGGAGGATAAACCGGACGGGTTTTTTCATTCCAGAGCGTCATTTTGCCCCCTTTTGGAGTGACGGGAGTGGCGCAGAAAAATAAACTGCTGCTCCTGGTAAAAAAGATGGTTGAGAGGAACCTGTGAAAAAACTATTATAGAGAAGGATCGCAGGGAATTTGAGTATGTGCCGTCAACTCTTTTTTACTTGGAAGAAGGGAGTTTTTCGCACTGTTTTTATCATGGTAAATTTTTATTGCAAGAGGCATCATTCATGAAAAAGATATTCTGCAGTTCCGCACTTTTTCTCATTTTTACGGGAGTAACAGGGTGTACTGTTCCGCAAAAGTCTGTGCAGTCGCCGTCGCCTGCTCCGGTTATTACCGTGGAGCGTCCTCCTGTGGGAATGGTAAAGAGGGTAGAGAGAGAGAGCATGAGTCAAGAGCCTGAAGTGCTTGCACCGCCAGAGGTGGAAACAGTTACGGAAAACAGTGAGCTTTCCTACCCCTCTTTGCGCTATGTCAATGAGCGGATTCTGACTTACGGCAGAAAACTTGACCGCTGGAAGGAGCTTGACAAGGAGGCTGCCGGGACAGATCTTTCCCGTAAGGAGGTAGAGAAGAGGGTGCGCTGTTTTCGAGAGGTGCAGAAGATGCTCGACTCTTATAATGCGGTGCGCAACAAGATGATTCATGTGAAAAAGCTTGATGAACGGGCAGATGCAATCTCAACTGCAGAAATCTTTACCTTGCAGCGTGATGATACCGTATTTTTGGAAGGTGATTGTGCTGAATTTCTTAAAGATGATGTACCAGGGAGCCTTGGCTGGGGGAGTGATGATACCAATATTGATCTGGAGAAGCTGGAGAAGCTGATCTCCAGGCACTTTGCCGCAGAGCTTTATGAAGAGGTAGTACAGGCCTGGGCGCATATTCCTCCAGAGCAGCGCAATCGGGTATCGATACGAACGAAGGTCAACTACGGTAACGCCTTGATGTATCTTCATCAGGAAGAGAAAGCCGCTGATGTTTACCGTGGGGTTGTCGAAGAGATGGCAGAGTCTGATGAGCAGGCACTTGATCTTATCTCCCTGCGCCGGGTATTGGCAGATCTCTACACCGCTGGCGGAAATTATCGTGCAGCAGGTGAGCAGTATGAGAAGATCTCCAAGGATTATCTGAATCTTGGTCGGCTGGAAGAGTGGTCGAAACTGCAGCTATCTATTCTTGATCGGGCTGCCAATGGCAGCCCGGAGCTTACGGAATACTCATCTCTGCTGCGCAACTTTCTTGGCTTTATCCCGAGAAAGGATGGCTATAATGTTGTCTGGGAGGCAGAGCAGTTTCTTACCGACTATCCCTACTCTCCGGTAACCTCCAATGTCGATTTTATCAAGAGGGTTTCAGGAGAGATGGCAGATAGATGGTTTGTTGATCAGGTTGGAGAGGTTGACCGTCTTATCGGCTTGCAGAAATTTGATGAGGCTGAAGAGTATTTGAACACCATCCCTATTGATATTATCTCCACTGAAAAACAGTTTCAGCTCAAGGAAAAAAAGGAGGAACTGCAACTGGCTTCGGCAGTATCCAAGGAGACAGAAAAGCTGGAGAAATTACAGACATTGCAGCACCGATGGAATGAGGCGATGCTGCTTGCCCGTGATGGTCATTATGACGAGGCTCTTGCCGCCTTTCATGAGCTGGAGGATACTGAATATCGGCAAAAGGCAATGGCGCAGATAGATAAATTGATTCTCGAAGCGGCCAATGCCAAGCGGCGGGAAGCGGCACAGCTATATAGACGCTACACCAAGACAAGTGATGTCCAGACCCAGAAGCAGCTATTGCTTGATGCCCGTAGTGTCCTCAAATATATTCTGGAAAAATACCCCAATAAGGAGATTCGCTCCAAGGTTGAAGATAATCTGCTTAGAGTGGAAGAAGAGATAAAGATACTTGATCCACATCTGCTATACGGGCAGGAGGGTACTGGTAACATTCGGGTAAATGATGGCGTTGACGCAACCTTCCAACTGCAGCCAAAACAGCAGCTTCCCCGCCAGCTTGAAGCGGAAGATCTGATTATGGAAGAGGAAGAACCATAAAGAGCAGGGGTTTTTATGCAACAAAATCAATTATATATACAATATCCGCAACAGTGGTTGGATATGCTTCACCTCAATAAAAGCTCTTTTGAAGATGAAGCTAAAATGGCGATGGCGGCCAAGTTGTTTGAACTAAAACGGCTATCTTCCGGGATGCCTGCCGACAACATCTCTGCAGCAGATTATAAGCCGGATACAAGGGCAAGGTATCTACCTGAGCAAGCGGCTTATTTCTCTGATTCTAAAGCAAGTAAACGAGTGAACAGGGCAATGCCCTCGCTGGTTATACACCAAGGGCTCTTTTAGCAGAGCGCAGGGTGTTTTTCATCAGCATTGCAATCGTCATTGGGCCAACCCCTCCGGGAACCGGGGTGATTTTACCGGCGATCTTCCTTGCTGCATCAAAATCGACATCTCCTTTCAGTATCGCTTTGCCGGTTTCCTGATTTATTCCTACCCTGTTTACCCCCACATCAATCACCGTTGCGCCCGGTTTTATCCACTCTGGTTTAACCAGATTCGCAACTCCTGCGGCAACAATCAGTATATCAGCCCTTTTACAGTGTGCAGCAAGGTCTTTAGTGCGGGTATGGACGATGGTAACAGTGGCGTTGGCACCATCACCTTTTTGTGCCATCATCATGGCAATGGGCTTGCCAACAATATTGGAGCGTCCAACCACTACCACTTCTGCGCCACTGGTCTCTGTGCCTGAGCGGATAATCATCTCCTGAATACCCGCCGGAGTGCAGGGTGGAAAGAGAACGGTATCGCCGCCAATCATCAGTCGGCCAACATTGATTGGGTGGAAACCATCGACATCCTTATCCGGGTTGATTGCCATCAACACCTTCTTTTCATCAATCTGTTTTGGCAGGGGCAACTGTACCAGGATACCATGAATAGCGGGGTCGCTATTGTATTTATCAATAATACCAAGGAGTTCTTTTTCAGAAATATCTTCTGGCTGGTTATCCTGCACTTCATGAAAGCCGCACTCAAGGGCTGTTTTCACCTTTAGGGTAACATAGCTTACCGATGCAGGGCTTTTACCTACCAAAATAGTTACCAAGCCGGGAACCTTGCCGGTTTTCTGCTTTATTTCTGCTACTTCCTCTTTTATTTCAGCAAGAATTGTTTTGCGAATTTCTATGCCGCTGATAATTTCTGCGCTCATTTTGTTCTCTTTTTTATGGTTAAAAAACACCTTCTACCTTGCCTGTTTCGGTATTAACATCTATCCTGCGGAAGGCAGGGTTGGAGCCGGTACCCGGCATCAGGCTGATGGTGCCAGAAACAGGTACAATAAACCCTGCTCCCCGGTAGGTAAGTACTTCTCTGATTTTCAGCGTCCATCCTTTTGGAACCCCTTTCAAGACAGGATTATCAGAGAGGGAGAGATGTGTTTTAACCATACACATACCAAGTTTGCTCAACTCTGGATCCTGTTCAATTTTCTCAAGGCTGGCCTTTGCCTGTGGAGAATAGTCAACACCTTTGGCACCATACACCTCTTTGGCGATAAGTTCTATACGCTCTCTTGCCGGCATCTCAAGTTCATAGAGATATTTAAAATCTGTTTTCTCCTCGCAGGCATCAATAACCATCTGCGCAAACTCTTTTGCCCCTTCTCCGCCTTTTTCCCAGTGGCGGGAGAGGGCAACCCTGGCACCTTCTGCTTCGCAAAGCTCTCGTATTTTAGCAATTTCTGCATCGGTATCATTATGGAAGGCGTTGATGCAGACAACAGGGCTGATGCCTGCTTTGCGCACATTTCTGATATGGTGAATCAGGTTGGCACACCCCTTTGCCACCCACTCGACATTTTCTGTTGCATACTCCTTAGGCATCGGTTTTCCGGGGACAGGCACTGGTGCACCACCGTGGCATTTCAGTGCCCTGATGGTGGCGACAACCACGGCACAATCAGGCGTAAGCCCAGAGAAGCGGCATTTGAGATTCCAGAATTTCTCAAAACCAATATCGGCACCAAAACCTGACTCGGTGATATGGTAATCGGCAAGTTTCAACCCTACTTTATCGGCGATAATTGAGCTTTGTCCGATGGCAATATTGGCAAATGGTCCGGCATGGACAATAACGGGCTGGCCTTCAATGGTCTGCATAAGTGAAGGGTTAAGGGCATCCACCATCCAGGCGGTCATGGCACCAGCAACCTCCAGATCCTCTGTGGTTACTGGCTTACCCTGCTTGGTATAGGCGACCACAATCTTCCCCATACGTTTGCGCAGATCTTCCAGATCGGTGGCAACGGCGAGAATCGCCATCACCTCGGAGGCAACGGCAATGCTGAATTTGGAGCGCATCATAAAGCCATCCCGCTTGCCGCCTTCCCCATCCATACCGATAATGATATTGCGCAGCGACTGACAGGCAAAATCCATCACCCAGCCCATCTCCACATTGGTGGGGTCGATATCGAGCCGTTTCATGCCAGAGAGCCGTTCCAGCTGCTCATCGGTATAGTTACGCTCATGCTGCATCCGGGAGGTAAGTGCTACCATTGCCAGATTGTGGGCATTCATAATGGCATTGATATCTCCAGTAAAGCCAAGTGAGAAAGGGGTAAGGGGGATGCACTGGGCAAGTCCGCCGCCGGCGGCAGAGCCTTTGATGTTCATGGTTGGTCCGCCTGATGGCTGGCGGATAGCAGCACTTACTTTCTTGCCCAGTTTGCCCAACCCCTGAACCAGCCCCATGGTGGAGGTCGATTTCCCTTCTCCCAAAGGAGTGGGGGTTATGGCAGTAACATCAATATATTTTCCGTTGGGTTTGTCCTTTAGTCTGGAGAGGACCTTGCGGTAATCAATTTTGCCGATATAATGGCCATGAGGTAGGAGTTCCTCCTTGGTTAATCCCAACCTTTCTCCGATCTCGTAGATGGTGTGCATATTTTTTTCTGCATCCTGGGCGATTTCCCAGTCGGCATGCTGGGTTGGATCAAGAGCCATGATGATACCTCCGTTCTTTAAGGGCATAGTCTGTTAGTTAAACTGCTTTATCAGCAATCTTTACTCTTTTAGATCACGAATAAAGAGAAAAGAAGAGTAAAAAAATATCTGCAATCGTAAAAAAAGTAAAGATGGTTTTCTTGTAAACTCTCTTGCAAAATTTTGCAAAAAAGAGCGTTTCACCCCAGAGGTTTATCTCTTTGAGAAAAAATAAAGCCATGGAACAGATGCTTCTTATTGTTTTACCTGTGTTTTGTATAATAGGGCTTGGATATGTCTTAAAGATGGTGGGGCTGCTGCACGAACGCCTTGTTGCAGACTTGCATCAGCTGCTCTACTATGTGGCTTTACCTTTGTTGCTTTTCTATAAAATTGGTAGCGCAGAATTTACCAGAAATTTTATGCCGGAGGTCTTGTGTGGTCTGCTGGCAAGTATGCTCTGTGTTTTTGCCTTTGCCTACTGGTATGGAAGGTTTCGCCGGTATCCTCCCTTTGTTCATGGTGCTTTTGTCCAGGCCTCCGGGCGGGGGAATCTTGCCTATGTTGGTTTGGGGATAGTCTTTTCTGCCTACGGAGAAAGTGGTGTTGCTGCTGCTGGAATCTTGCTCGGTTTTATTGTGCCGGTGATAAATCTCTTGTCAGTTATCTCTATTCTCTATCCGTTGCGAAAAGAGAGAAAGAAAAAGCATCTCTCCCTGCTGCCGGAACTCTTTGCCAACCCCATATTTCTTGGCTCTCTTGCAGGTGTTATCTGGAGTTATCTTGCCTTGCCCCTGCCGCAGGTTGTGGAGAAGGCTCTGGCAATCCTGACACCTCTCTCCCTGCCATTGGCACTGCTGGTTATTGGCGGGGCGTTTTCCTTTAGCTCCTTTCGCGGTACATTTCTGCGCAGCATTCTTGCCACGGGATTAAAGCTGATAGTACTCCCTGCTCTCTGCCTCTTTATCCTCCTGCTTCTTGGGGTGCGCGGAGAAGGTTTGGGAATCGGTGTGTTACTTGCGGGAACACCAACGGCGGCGGTGGCAACCATTATTGCCCATCAGCTTGGAGGAGACAGTGTTTTGTCTGCCAATGTGATTATGCTGTCAACGCTGGGATCTCTCTTTACCTATACTGTAATACTCTACAGTTTGCAGTTTTTTGGACAGTAGTCTCTTTCTTGTTCATTTATTGGCGGTAAAGTGAAAAAAAGACTTGACACTATTCCCCCTTCACCGTATAAAAACTGGAAGTTTGCGCACTGCCCAAGGTTTTTTGTTTTTCTCAGTGTAGTGAATGTGTTCTTTTTATAATTCCAAGTAATACATTTTCAATATATTTTCTTTAGGTATAACTTCTTTCCAACGTTCTCGTTTTTGTTATTTTGCTTCTGCTGGTGATCTCTTTTGGCAGGGAGTCTTTGTGTTTTGGTTGCGAGATGCGGTCTTGTTGGTTTATGGAAGTGAATATGAGGAGCACTTTTTCGTGGTTGTTTTTATCCATAAAGTAGAAAGGAGAAGTTGTTAATGAATCTGGCGGAATTGAAGCTGCTGAAAATTGGTAAGCTGGTGCAGATGGCTCGGGAGTTAAAGATTGAGGGCTATAGCACTCTCAGTAAACAGGAGATGATCTTTGCCATTCTTAAGGCGCAGTCTTCAAAGGATGGGAAGATTCGCGGCAGCGGTGTGCTGGAGATTTTGCCCGATGGCTTTGGTTTTCTTCGTTCTCCTGATTATAATTATCTTCCCGGCCCAGATGATATCTATGTCTCTCCTTCGCAGATTCGTCGCTTAAATTTACGCACGGGAGACACCATTGAAGGGCTTATCCGGGCTCCCAAGGATGGTGAGCGGTACTTTGCTCTGTTGAAGGTAGATAGTATCAATTTCGATCCGCCGGAGGCGGCCAAGTCAAAAACCCTCTTTGCCAACCTTACCCCGCTCCATCCTAATACTGCCTTTTCTTTGGAATGGCAGCCAGATAATATGTCGATGCGGATTATGGATATGTTTTCTCCCATTGGCAAAGGGCAGCGGGGGCTTATTGTTGCTCTGAGCGGCCGGAGGAGGTAACCGAGATGGTTCGCAGTGTGCGTGAGGCAGAGGTGGTGAGTTCCACCTTCGATGAGCCACCGCAGCGGCATATTCAGGTGGCGGAGATGGTTATTGAAAAGGCGCGCCGCTTGGTGGAGCATAAAAAAGATGTGGTTATCCTGCTCGATAGTATTACTCGTCTGGCAAGAGCCTATAATACCGTAACTCCGGCAAGCGGTAAGATCCTCTCTGGGGGGGTAGAAGCCAACGCTCTGCATCGTCCCAAACGTTTTTTTGGTGCTGCCAGAAATATTGAAGAGGGCGGAAGCCTGACCATTCTTGCTACAGCCTTGATTGAAACTGGCAGCAAGATGGATGAGGTTATCTTTGAAGAATTTAAAGGAACTGGAAATATGGAGCTGGTGCTTGATCGTAAGATGGCAGAAAAGCGTATTTTCCCTGCTATTGATCTCAAGCGTAGCGGAACCAGGAAGGAAGATCTGTTGCTCAAGCCGGACGTTTTGAACCGGATATGGATTTTGCGGAAATTGCTCAGCGCCATGAACCCTGCTGATAGTATGGATTTCTTGCTTGATAAACTTAAACAGCAGAAGACCAACGAGGATTTTCTCGATTCGATGAATAACGGGTAAAGGTAGACTTTTCCTCTTGAAAAAAAACGTGGTTGAAGTATTATCTTCAGTTTGTATTTTTTGTGGGCTTTTAACAGGGCTTTCCTGATCACTATAAAAGACTTAATTGATAAATCGTTGAAGGAGTGGAAATTATGAAAGAGGGGATTCATCCTGAGTATAACAAAA
>PDWI01010550.1_pt1 | contig 10326 bp, 9 predicted proteins | sample 1430891 | NCBI WGS metagenome assembly PDWI01 (sample SAMN01162508, study PRJNA174530) | Oral metagenome, whole genome shotgun sequencing project. | biome: Marine environment; feature: Marine mammal; material: Swab sample of the gingival sulcus; isolation source: swab sample of gingival sulcus... | reverse complement strand
TTAAAAGTTAATAGTTCTTTGCCTAGATAAAATACCACAAATCGCCCGCCTCTCGGCGAGGGGCAAACCTAAATTCAAGAAAATATTTATCTTTGTAAAAGAATCAGACTAAACAACAATATTATGAATAATTACCTAAGAATATCCGCTTGGCTACTCCTTATATTAGCTACGTCTTCCTGTAGAGAGGGGACGAAAGAGCCTACTGAAAAGCCTGAAGTAAAGGGGCTTTGGGACTCCCATATCGTAGCTTCTTCGGAGAGAGCCGAGGGGGGGCTTGATCATCTTGAGGAATACCTTGGTTATGGTTGTGATCTGACAAAAGAACCAAGTACTAATCCTAAAGGTATGGTTTATAAAGTTATAGAGCTTAATCAAGAAGCTTGGTCGCCTTTTGGTCTTGCTCCTACTACGCTAAAACCAAGACTCCAAAGACTTAAACTAGAAGCTAAGACTCGTTTTGCTCGGAAACACCAAGTTTTGTCCGAAATCATTGCAGACAAAGACTCATTAGTTTTGCATTTGGCAGGGGAGAAGAAAGTGGAAATTCCGCTCCTAGCCTCAAGTCTTTTGGAGCGTAGAGAACGAGATAACTATGCACGTAGTATCCTTCAGCACATTAAGGAAGTGATTTATTATGACAATTTTACGCCTGAAGTTCTGACCTCTTACCTAAGACCCTCTTTCGTTCGTTCTCTAAAAGTAGATGATGCCGAGGATTTAGTCTCTTTCTATGGTACACATCTCGTAGGACGTTATAACTTAGGTGCGGTCTTAGACTTTGAACTGCATAGCGACCCTTATATTTTTACCGAGGAAGAGACGCGAGAAATAGAACGTTGGTTGTGGGATAGTTCTTATAAAAGCTATAACTCCTCTATTATGGAACGCCTTAGACCTTATGTCCTTTCTTATCATTACAGGCAAATTGGGAGTAAAGATTTCTTAAAAGTTGATAACCATATTATGTGGGGGACACTTGATGAAATGCTCAAAAATAATGACGAAATAAATGTTGCTCAATGGGAAAATGGGCTTTTTGATGGGCTTAACTTTGTTAGTTTGGACGAGGAGCAGAAAGGTTTGATTCCTATCCCTGACTTGATTACAGATATTCCTCTGAAAGTTAAATATACTGCAGGGATTCTTCATCGTTCTATGCGTAGTATCACTTTGGGCAAAAGCTCTCAGATTACTTATTTGCTTTCTGATCCTAAGACTTTTGAGCCAATTCAAGTTGAGGGCAAGTCTATTACACTTGTTTTGGATAGCTACAAAGATGAACAAACATATCTCTATCTAGATAGTTTTAGATCAGATGAGTTTCTTAAAGCATCAATGGTTAAAGGTTTGAAAGATAGCGATACTTCTATTCTTCGGTGGGACTTTAGGTTGCAGCCTAATGGCTTGTGGTTGATTAGATGTTTGGCTGATTATAATGACTTGTTCTTTTGCCGTGATATGAAGCTTCGCTCTAAAGAAGAGGACAAGGACGGACTCCGTTTTTGGGGCTTGAACCCAATTATCCCTGATAAGAATGGGAAAGTGCTTTTTGATGTTGAGAAACGTCTGATTTAATTGACGAGGGAAGAAGGTAGAAAACATATCAGAGGCTTGAACAAATCGTTCAAGCCTCTGATATGTTTGGTGTCCTTAGTTTAGTTTTTCTTCCTTAGTAAAAGGATATTAGCATAGAGGATAAAGACTAGAGCCAAACCAAGGAAGAAAACCCAAAGGTTCTGCCCATACTTATCCAAGAAGCCAAAGCGGTCAAGCACAGAAACCAAGAGCAGGATAGAAGCAAAACGATTCAGGCGAACGATTCTTCGCTCCAAAAGGTCTTCTTTGTTCTTGACATTATAGATGAGGTAGTAGAGCGTATAGCCAAGCACCCCTAGTGTATAGACAAATTTAAGCCATTCGTTTGCCCCAAAGACAGGCAAAGCCCCTACGATAATCAAGGACGAGGCTAGGATATAGAGCCATTGGTATTTATCATTCTTCATTGTATTTATGTTTATTCGTTATTATCGCCTTGATTAGCTTTCTTGATGACATAAATCTCTTCGCCTTCGGACTTCATATAGTAGTCCTCACGAGCAATATGTTCTATTAGGGAAGGGGTGCTTTTTAAGTCGTGATACTCGGTTGAGTCTCTCTTGTAGAGGCTGTCTATCTGTTGGATTTCGTCCTCAAGCACCTTAATCTTTTTATCTAGTTTGCTTAGGTTGATCCACGTGAAGACAATGACAAATGCAAGAATACTCCCTGCCACAACAAAGGGTAAAGCCCTTAATAGCGTACCACTCTTAATGCTTTTCTGTGAAGTGCTTTTGAAAAAATCTAGGCGAGAAAGAGATGAACCTCTTTCATTGTCTTGCTCATTTTCCCAATTTCCTTTATTGTATTCGTCTTGCATAATTGATCTTGTTTTTAGAATGTTTCATCTTGCTCCCTTAGAGGATTTGCTTCGCTCGTGCATCATTGATCGTTTCCTCCAAGCCCTTTTCCAAATCATATTTTGGTTCAAAGCCTAGAGCAAAGAGCGGTTTTGCATTGCAGAGCCACGAGCGTTGCGTAATGATATGATATTTATCCTTATTAAGCGTTTGAGCATTCCCACTGATGCGAGCATATAAGTCCGAAGCTTGACAGACAAACCACAGAACAAATAGCGGAAAGCGAAGGCTTAGGTAGTAGCGACTGCCGAAAGGTTTATCGCTTTGCTTGGCAATCTGTCGGACAATCTTCCCAAAGGCTTTATCGTCGTATGCCTCGCCGTCTGAAATGATAAAGCTCTCTTTGCTTGCTTCTTCCTTAGTGAGTAAGAAAAAAGTTGCTCTAGCAAGGTCATCAACATAGATGTAGGATAAGGATTGTTTGCTCAAACCTGACATTACGTCAATGCCGTTTAGCACGCTCTTAATCTGAATTAAATAATCTTTGTCGCCAATGCCATAGACACCTGTCGGCTGAAGAATAGTATAGTTCAGAGAACTTCTTCTAAGGGCTTCCTCGGCTTGTAGCTTACTTTTGCCGTAATGACTCTTAGGTGTGCGTGCCGTCTGACGAGAAATCACGCCACTTTTGTCAATCCCGTAGGCACTAAGGCTACTCATTAGTACGAAGCGTTTGGGCTTTTTGCTTAGGCGTTCAAAAGCTTGCACTAGGTTAGCCGTAGTCTTGGCGTTGGCAGTGTAGAGCGTTTCAGGATTAAGGGCTTTCGTTGCTCCTGCATTATGGATAACGTAGTCAAAGGCAACGCCTCGTCTATGCTCTTCATCTTTCAGCACTTGGTAGAGCTGTTCGCCGTCTTGGTAGTCTAGAACGATTAGCTCTTTGCCTGTCTCCTTAAGCTTTTGTATGCTTGTTTTACTCGTCTCGGGGCGAACGGCAATACAAACTTCGTAGCCATTTGCTTCTGCTTCACGGAGTAATGCTCCCCCAATAAAGCCTGTTGCCCCTGTTATCAGTACGCGTTTCATAAAATCCTTTGGGATTATTTAGGACTTATTGCTAAATGTTCAAATTTAGAAGAGTGAAAGCTTCACGTAGCGTTTGGGGTGCTTGCGAATATCTTTCAGCAGGGCATCGGCACTATTTGCCAAGCTATCTACACGATGGTAGAGGTTCTTATCCTTGAGGAGTAAGCCTAGAGTCCCTTGCGAAGTATTGATGTCGCTTGTGATTGCCTTTAGATTTTGGCTCGTTTGCTGAAGATTATTGATGATACCCTCTAGCTCAATCTTCTCTGCTTGCTTGCCAACTTGCGTCAGACCCTCGCTCGTTTGGGCGAGGTTTTGCATTATTTTCGGCATTGGCTTTAGAGAATGATTTAGCTGTCTAAGTGTTCGTTCCATAAGCATTGAGGAACGTTGCAGATTAAGTAGGGTTGTGTCAATCGCCTTATTGCTGAGAATTGCATTAAGGTTGTTCAGAGTTTCTGTCATCTTAGGCAGAACTTCTTGTACAGCAGGCAGGATTTCTTCCTGAGCAACCTCCATAAAATCCTTACTATTCTCTATGGTTGGTAGTTCATCGCCGTCTGCATAGAAAGAGCGTGTCTTCTCTTTAGGCATCTTGACGATAAGCTCTGTACCCGTAAGCATATTCGAGCGAATGGCTACTTGACTCCCTTTCATTAGGCGAACTTCAGGGTCAAGGCTAAGCTCTAGAACAGATACATATATCTGATCCTGCTCATCAAACTGAAGTTCTTTCTCCTTAACAATCCCAACCTTAAAGCCGTTAATCTTAACAGGAGTCGCTGTAGAGACGTCGCCAATATTATGAAAACGTACATAATATTCGCTCTTAGGCGTGAAGAGATCAATCCCTTTTAGAAAGTTCAAGCAGAGATACCCTAGTATCAGAGCTACGAGCGTTATAAGTCCTATCTTGACTTCATTTCTTAACTTCATCTTGCTTGTTGTTATAAGACCGATGTTAAACTTTATTTCTTATGCCGAAAAGTTTTAGTAAATCGCTTCAATGCGTTCGCCTTTACTATTAACCTTGATGATGAAACAATCCTTGTAATAGCGACGCATCTTAGAGCGGAGTTTCTTAACCGAATATAGTGTGCGGTAGTTTCCTGCCGTATAGTGGTAAAGTCCATCTATCTTTTTTGAGCGACGGATACTTACACCGAAGCGTTTGAATTTCTTATTATTCGTGTCAATCCACTTGCTCGTAGCCATAAACTGCACGCGATACCAACCTTGTTCCTTGCTTGCTGTGTTTTGCTCTGCAGTTGCAGATGTTTTCTTTGTTGCACTAGGCTTTTTGCCTTTTGCGCTTGTCTTTGCTTTGCTTGTTTGCTTCGGTTTGCGAACTTTTGCAGCTGCTTTGCGATGACGTTTGTAGTACTTCGTAAAGGCATTAGCAATACACTTTGCGATACGCTCTTGTCCTGCACGATTACAGAGCAGACGTCTATCTTTGACATTTGAGAGGAAGCCAACTTCGGTTAGGACAGCAGGTACTGCATTCTCTCTTAGTACTTGCAGATTGCCCTCCTTAACGCCACGGCTTTTACGTCCGATTCTCTTATATTCGTGCTCTAGCAGTCTTGCAAACTCTACGCTCAAAGATCTATTGCGTTGCTGAATGCGAGATTTATTACGTCCTCTAATGAACTGACGATTAAAAGATTCTTTACGACGAGGGAGTATGAAAGTCTCTGTTCCCCAAGCTGTTTTAGAACCTGCGTGATTAACGTGAATACTTACGAATAAGTCTGCACCAATCTTACGAGCAAAAGCAGGTCGATACTCTAGAGAGGTAAAGACGTCGCGGTCTCGTGTGCTAAGGATACGTACCTCGGGGTGTCTGCTTTTGATGATTTTGCGTACTTTACTTGCGATAGAGAGCGTAAGTTTTTTCTCTCTATAATGCTTATACCACGTACCTTTCCCGCGTGCTTGAGAACCTCCGTGTCCGGGGTCTAGGACAAGGCGGAAAACTTTATCTTTTTGGCTCTGAGCCGATAGCTTAGGACTAAGGTTTATAATCGAGACTAAGCTTAAAGCTAGAATCGTTACTAAGCTGAATAGGTTTATTGAGAGCTTTCTTACATTCATTATCAATTTACTTTTTTTAGTTTTGCAATTACACAAATATAAGAAAAAAAACAAGAAATGTCACATCGGAAGCCTGAAAGAGGACTTGTAGAATAGCCGAAAATAGCTTACTTTTGTAAGTGGACATTGTTCGCTTTTGCTCCTTGAGCGAAGTGATTAAAAGGGAACCAAGTGAGATTCTTGGGCAGTCCCGCTGCTGTATGTAGATTGTATTCTTGAGCTGTTGTGCCACTGAGAGTTCTGTGCTTTTGGGAAGGTTGTTTAAGAAGTCTATGAGCCAGAAGACCTGCAATGTCTTTCAACGCTTCGAGGAGAGCAACAGCATATACTCTTTTTAGTGCCTAACCTCACTAGAGAGCTTGGACGTATAGCTGTAAAATTCGGAGGGGATTTGTCATTTGTCCCTAATAAATGGCTTAGTTAAGGCTTCGCCAAAAGTCTTAGTATTTAGTGAATTGAGTAAACCCCAAATGGAGGCTTGCTTTACAGACCGAATAAGGCTTGTAGGGTTATCTTTCTGTTTGGGGTTGCTTCTTTCTATACTTTAACTAGAAGTTCAAGCTTTGTGCCGATTGTTCGCCTTTATTTTTACTTAAAATTAGCAAATAAATCCTTGAAAATAATACCAATACGTAGATGGCGACTATGTTGATTGTAGTTGATTAAGTCCTCTGCATAGCCATCAAAATACTGCAAGTACAAAAATTGATTCCTATCCTTGAAAACCTTAAAGCTCAAACCGAGCTTCATAAAGCCTGTTAGATGCTCCTTATAGGCAGGTTGAAGGTCTAAGTCAATAAAGAGATTTTTGATTGGCGAATAGGTCGCTCCCAAAGAGAAATACCCTCTATAAGAAGTAATATCCTCATTACCATATTTACCTCCGACAGGTAGCCAAACTTTTGAACGTAAGAGCCACTTGTGTCCTAGAGGCTTAAGATAGCTTAGTGAGAAGAAATTCCACGAACGAGAAGCCTCTTTATCTCGTCCATTAGATTCGTGTTCTAAGGCTAGGAAAAGGGCATCTGTTATTCCATTCTCATTGACAAATAGCTTGACAAAACCAACAGAAGGGTTGTAGTTCGTCTCACGGAAGGGCAAGGAATCGCGGAAAACGTCCCAAAAAGACTTCTGTCTATAGCTAAGAAAAGGGTAGATTCGCCAAGGCAAAGCGACGTTCGTTAGCCGTTGTTTGAAGCCAATCTGAAACTTTACATCGCTCGCTTCAGGAGTCAGAGCTTCTTTGCTTAAAGTAGTTCCCCCAATCAAATAGTTGTCTCCATACATCGTGAAAGCAGGTAAGCTTTTGATATAGTCTATCTCTTGCTTTTTTTGAGCAAAAAGCACTGCTGACGATAGGAAAAACGTTAAAAATAAGATATTTAGCTTGTACAACTTCATTGATTAGCTTCTTTATGTTTTAAGTATAAAAGTCTTCTAATAAGCTCTAATTAAGCCCTTAAGGGATTATGCTACAAAATTACAAAAAATATGTGAGCCATTAGCTCTTATATCAGGAACAAGTATCGTAAAATAAAGAATTCTTCCCCTCTCGGCAAAATATGGCTGAAGTATGGGCGAAACTAATGAAGAGTTAAAAGCTAATTGCCTAGGCAAAATGCCACAAACCGGAACGCTTCCCATCGGGGGGCAAGATGCTCTCGCATCTTGTATTTTGTGACAAAAAAGAGACTCTCTCAAGCACCTTCATAATCCCCTATCTAACAGAGACTTACAGATGCATTAAAATTGTTAAGAAAAAGTCAGGGAACATTTTCGAAAATGTTCCCTGACTTTTTGAAAAATGTTCCGCTAAACTTTTTCAAGTAAGAGGGATAAGTTTCTAAAGTAAGAGTTCAGAGTTAAAAATTAAGAGTACTCTGTCTAGAAAAAGTATCACAAATCGGAACTTAGGATTAAGGCAAAAAAACAAAAGGTTCCTATCTCCCGACAGAAACCTTTTCATTAACCTTAAAATCTAATACCATGAAAAACACATTACAAATATAGTACTTTTCTTTTATAATGCAAATATAATTTACGTATTTTATGAGAAAATAGGACGGATTCTGCCTTTATTTTTAAGAAAAGGACTGTTGATGAAATGTGATTTTAAGCTTTTTGTTGCTTAGAATATCGGTGTAAGTAGATTAGTTTTAGGACTTTAATTGACGGCTTGAAGAGGATGTTTGCTTTTATAAGTTTTATTAAAAATACTTGAAAAAGGCTCAATAAATTAAGAAGTGGAAGCAGATGTCTCTTCTCTAAAAAGGTGTAAGTTTGCAAAAGGCTGATGTTTACTTCGGAAAATAAAGCTTTATGTTTGCCTAAGTTTATGACGTAAGACTCTAAGGTTTTGAGGAATGCTTCGTCATTTTCTTTCAAACGATGCTTGACAGGAGCGTTGATGTGCAGAATTTCTACTTTATTCTTTTCTAAAGTTGCCCCCCATAGAGCGTCCTCATAGCCCATTCCGATATTTGGGAAAGGCTGTGCTAGCATTAAGTTTTTGGGGATAGCAAAAGCCATTGTAATAAAAGATTGATAAGGTTTTGCCTTTCGCTCGGCAAGGCTTCGCATCTCAATCTGTAAACCATAGCGGTAACGCAACTGATTGTCTGCCTTGAGGTCTTCAGAATCGTAATAAAAACCTCCGTAAATAAGCGAATTAGGGTGTTCAGCTATTGCCTGAAGGTATTGCTTTATAGCCCCTTTATCAGGCAAAACGTCCGAATCAAAATAAAGTAAATTAGGAAAGCGAGCCTCTTGAGCAAGCCGATTTCTCAAGCGACTTGCCCCTAGATTTTGCTCAAAATGTAGTAGGGAAACTGCAGCGTAATGCTCTTCGTAAGTTGAATAAATCCTTTTGTACACTTCAGATGAAGCATCATTGCCGAGAATAATTTCGTAGTCTAAGTCCTTGATTGTTTGCAAGTCTTCGTGAATTGCTTGGAGCAAGTCCGAGCAATCGTAATTATAAACAGGGATAAGAATGGAGACTTGCATAGGGACTATCTGTTTATAATGATTTATTTGCTAACGACTGAGGGCATAAAGTCCGCCTGCCATTGCTTGAATTAAGCCGTCAAGCTCCAATTCAAAAAGCTGATTGCTCAAAGAAAGCATATCTTCGCCTAGGCGACGTGCGAGGTCGTTGATGTGTATCGGTTGCTCCTCTTTGATGAGCTGAAGTAGGGGGTTGTCAAGTGGAGCTTCCTCTTCTTCAAAAGTAAGTTCTTGAACAAGTGCATTCTCTTTTCGCTCCCAACCCATTAAGCGAACGATGTCTTCTGCCGAAGTTACCAAAGCCCCTTTCATCGTAGAGATAAGATGGTTACAGCCTTCGCTGTAGCGGTCTCCCACTCTGCCGGGGAGAGCCAAAACCTCTCTATCGTAGTCAAGAGCAAGGTTTGCTGTAGAGAGCGAACCGCTTTTCGCTCCTGCTTCTACAACAAATGTCGCATCGCTCAAGCCTGCAATAATGCGGTTTCTCCCAACGAAGTAATAGCGTTCAGGATTTGTAAAGGGTGGGTATTCGCTAATAATCGCACCATTCTGCATAATAGCCTCGGCATCTCGGCTGTGCCTTGCAGGATAAATTTTGTCCAAGCCGTGAGCAAGCACTGCGACGGTCGGCATTCCTTTGGCAAGAGCCTGACGATGAGCCGTAATATCTACCCCATAAGCCAAGCCACTTGTGATGAGTGCTTGAGGGAAAATCTCGGATAAGTCGCCGATAATTCGCTCCGTCATCTGCTGACCATAGTAACTAATGTTGCGAGTGCCTACGACACTTAGAGCAAAGTCTTGCGACCACTTGTCATAGTTGCCCTTAGCATATAGCACGATAGGAGCATCGGGGCATTCCTTCAGGCGTGCAGGGTAGTCATCATCTCCGATAAAGTATATCCGAGTAGCGTTCTGCTCGCACCAAGTGACAATCTTTTCTGCTTCGGATAGCAGGGAGGGGCGATAAAGTTCTTTGAGGATACGCTCTTGAACCTTTGGGAAAGCTACTTTTAATAAGTCCTTATTTTCAAAAAGCGTTTGGACGTCTCCGACTTTCTCAAGCAGGAGTTTTGCATTATGAGGCCCGATATATTTTGCCTTTGAGAGGGCTACTTGATAGACTTTATTTGGATAAGTCATAGGCTTGTTTGGGATTGCTTTTTTTTCCAAAGCAGAGCAGCTCAAGAAGTGTATTCTTCCTTATAATGCGAATGACCACTAGAGATAAAGCTATTACCCAAGCACCATAAAGCACCGAGAAGAAAACTTCAATAGAAAATAGGTTGCTTACTTGAGTATGTAGCTCACGAAGATAAAGACCAACCGAAGGGATTGAGAAAAGGAAGAAGAAGTGAACAAAATAGATACTTCGGCTTTCTCGCCCAAAGTAAGCAAAAAGTTTGTTTGCTTTATTGCTAGAGTTCGTTACCATTCGGTGAACAGCTCCCCAAGCCGTTAAGATACCGAAGAAACTTGCTTGAATCCCTTGAGCAGAAGATGGGTGAGCTCCAAGTCCCATTTGCACTTGATGATACATAAAGTAGAAGAAAAGCAGAGCCATTACGCCCCAAACTTCATCTCTCTTGAAGAAATCTGCTAGTTTAGGATAGCGACGGAAGAAATAACCAATCACGAAGCAGTGATAGAGGTATTTCATCTTTGCCCAAGAGATAATCTTGTATAGTTCAATATCTGCTTTGAGCAAGTATTTATCAAACCAAACAACAAAAACAAT
>PDWI01010549.1_pt1 | contig 10326 bp, 5 predicted proteins | sample 1430891 | NCBI WGS metagenome assembly PDWI01 (sample SAMN01162508, study PRJNA174530) | Oral metagenome, whole genome shotgun sequencing project. | biome: Marine environment; feature: Marine mammal; material: Swab sample of the gingival sulcus; isolation source: swab sample of gingival sulcus... | reverse complement strand
AATGATGATACTTATCTTATCGGTAGAGATGCTGGTAACAAGCAGATAGAAGAGTATAGCGGGGACAATGATGTTATTAAGTTTGTCGACGGCATATCGTACAAAGATGTGGTGTTTACAAGGACAGAGCATGATTTAATCATAAGTTCAAAAGATAATAGCCGTACTTTAAAGGTGATAAGTAACTTTGAAAAAGATAATAAAGCGATTGAAAAAATTAGCTTTAAGGATAAAACTTTTAATTTTGACCAAATAGTTCAATTTGTCAACCAAAATTCGCAAAATAAGTTTGGTACATTTAAAAATGATGTCTTGCAAGGTAGTGATTTGGCAGAAACTTTAAATGGTCTAGCTGGCGATGACGTTTTAATTGGTGGCAAAGGTGATGATAGGTTTGCTGATAAAACTGGTGCTAATGTTTTTTATTACGAAAAAGGCGATGGTAACGATGTCATAGCAAGTGGTAATGGTGATTCGGTGCTTAAATTTGGCAAGAGTATCAAAGTAAAAGATGTCAAGATAGAGCAAAAAGGTAGTGATATTATTATCCGATTTATTGGATTTGATGGTCAGATAACACTCGAAAATCAAGTTGACTTGTTTAACGGAGTAATTGGTAAAATTCAATTTAGTGACGGCAGTATCATAAGCAAGGAGCAGTTCGCAGAAATCGCAAGTAAACCAACTATCTATGACGATTATCTTGAAGGTACAAGGGAGGATGATATAATTAACTCGCTAGCTGGTGATGATACTGTACTGGGTTATGGTGGCAATGATGAACTTTATGGCGGAACAGGAAATGACACATTGTACGCTGGTGATGGTGAAAACTTGTTAGTCGGTGGCAAAGGTGATGATACTCTTCACATTGGCGAAAATGCAGATAAAGTAATTTTTAAACGTGGTGACGGAAGAGATGTTGTTATTACGGACGAACATAAACGTGATTACAGTATTAGTGATGACGGCAGTGTACTAGTTTTAGAAGATGTGCGTGTTGAAGATATTGCTATAACTGAAAAAATGAATGGTGATGCAGTTATTGCGTTGCAAGGATCTGATGATTCAATCACTGTAAAAGGTGGTTATCAGACCGAAATTATGCAAAACATTGTAGTAAAAAATGCAGGCGTGGAAGAAAAAGTTGGTAGCGGAAAGATACGTACTTTCCTTGAAGGTGGTACAGACGGTGATGATGTCATAGTTGGAAGTAGCAGAGATAATATTATTAACGCCAAGAAAGGTGATGATGTCATTAAAAATGCTAGTGGGGATATTTGTCAGTTTAAACGTGGTGATGGTAATGATGTAATCGAAGGTGTAATGAGTATCATCGAATTTACAGATGATATAAGTAAGGAAGATTTGAAAATTAGACGTATCAACGATGATATGGTGATAGAAGTTTACAGTAAAGATAAGCAAACTGTGGATAATCATATCACGATTAAAGACGGCTTTTCTAATTTCTACCTACCAAATGATGATGAATCGTATAAAAAAATCCGCTTTGCAAATGGCGATATAATGAATATGGACGAAGTGTCTAGCTTGGGTAAAATTAGTATCGGTACAGACGGAGACGATGTTTTTACAGGTTATTATTGGGATGATACGTTCGTTGGCAAAAAAGGTAGTGACGAGTATATCTTGACGGACAATTCTTTACCAGACACGATAGTAGAAGTAGCAAATGGAAATGATAAAAACGTAATTAAATTTGTGGATGGCTTAACGCCAGAACGCTTGTACCCAGTTAGAAAAGGTGATGATTTAATTTTCCAATTTTATGACTTACTTGATTATGTGAGAATTATTGGTAAGCCTGATGAGAATATCCCGATGATACGTTTGGGCTTTGGTCATACAGTTAAGGATTATTTCAAAGATGACAAGCGTACAATAGACGAATTTATTTTTGAAGACGGCACAGTTTGGGATAATAAGATAGTCGATGAAAAGGCTAGACATATTTATGGAACATACAATGATGACAAAATCGTTGGTAATGTGTGGAATGACGTTATTTATACTGGGGCTGGTAACGATATCATTGAAGGTGGCAAAGGCGATGACATCTTAATCGGTATTGGTGGCTCGGATACTTATGTGTTTAACCGCTACGATGGAGTTGATAAAATTACTGGCGAAGTTGACTATGCTAATATCAAAACTGTGGACACGATACAATTTACCGAAGGAATTAGTAAAGATGATGTCAAACTTAAAAAAGTTGGCAAAGACTTAGTAATTGAAGTATATAGCAAAGACAAAACAACAACTACCAACAGGATAATCGTTACTGATGACTTTAAATACAGTAACTTTAGGGCGATTGAATTTATTAAATTTGCTGATGGTGAGCAGTTTACCAAAGATGAAATTTATACGATTGCGACAAGTGCTGGTGGTTCTAATAATAGACCGGATGATAACAAGCCAGATGATTCAAAACTTATTGATATAAATATTGATGAAGATGGAGTAATCAAAGGTACTGATAAAAATGATAATATCAGTCTTGATAATGGTGATTTTAAGGTTTATGCTGGCAAAGGTGATGACGTCATCAAGGGTAGTGCTGGTAATACAACCTATATCTTTGCTAGGTTTGATGGCGAAGATATCATTAAAGGCGAACGTGATTATAGCAATTTAGAAACGACTGATGTTATATACTTCAAAGAAGGTATTAGTAAAGAAGATGTAACTGTATCTAAAGTAGGTAAAGACCTAATTATCGAAGTATATAGTGAGGATAAAAAGACTGTCACTAACAAGATAACAGTTAAAGATGATTTCAAATACACTAATTTTAGGGCTATTGAGAAGATAGTGTTTGAGTCAGGTGGAGTTATTGAAAAAACTGAACTCTATGAGATGGCTAAAATTGTACATGGTACAGAAAAGGCTGACAATATTGCTCTTGAAAATGGCGACTTTACAGTTGATGCTGGTAAAGGTAATGATGTCATTAAGGGTAGTGCTGGTAATACAACTTATGTATTTGAAAGAAACGATGGCGAAGATGTTATCATGGGCGAAAAAGATTATAGTAACTTTGTTACAACGGATACGATAATGTTTAAGGGCGATATTAGTAAAGATGATGTTACTCTAAAAAGAGTTGGTCGGGACTTGGTGATTGAAGTATTGAGCAAAGACAAGAAGACAATGACCAACAAGATAACTGTGCGTGATGATTTCAAATATTCGAACTTTAGAGCAATTGAAAAAATTGCATTTGAGTCGGGTGAAATTATCGAAAAATCTGAGATTTATAGTATGGCGCAAAGTTATAGAGGGGTAAGAAATGGCGAAAAATTAGACATCGAAGCTCTTAAAAAGCGTGTAGGCAAGGTGGAAACTTTAGCTGATTATCATGCTGATAAAAATCGTCAAAATCTTGGTGACAAATATGTGAAAGAATACAATAGTATTGATGAATTGGAAAATGATAAGGATAATAAACGAATTCATCTTAACGTAAATAAATTAATCAATGCTAAAATTGATTTTGATAGTAATAAAGGGGTAGGTTTTACAGGAAATCGTAAAGAGGTTGAGCAAACTCCGAAATTACTAGGTGATGAGGTGTGGATAAAACACACTGATAAGTAAAATTTGCAGTAAAATTTATTTTTAAATTCTACGTCATATTGGTGTTATGATGACGCTTTTATGACGTAGAATTTTGATTTTTAGAAAGGAGAGCAAATTGGATAATAGAAGTAGTGGTATAAAATATAAAAAATCCGACTTTATTATGGATAGTTTTGTCACGATAGCAAGGTTCAATGAAATAAATATAAGTATAAATCAAGTCAAGCATACTTTTGCGGTTGGCGATACGGTAAGTGAAGCGGAGCTACTTAAAATGTCTAAGGAAATTGGCTTGAAAGCTAAGGTGGTAAGTTTAAAATTTGATAGATTAAAAAAGATGCCGACACCATTTATGGCTAAACTGAAAGATGATACATATGTTGTGGTTGGTGGTGTTGAGAATGAAAATATGTTTGTGCTATTTCCTTTGGATGATAATCCGCAATTACTAACGAAAGATGAGTTTATTGAGATATATGATAACAAAGCGATATTTTTTGTTAAAAGAAGTTTTAAAAGTGACTCAACAAAGTTTGGTTTGAAGTGGTTTATACCTGATATAATAAAATATAAAAAACCGCTACTTCAAGTGTTGTTGGCTGCACTTACTATGCAGGTTTTAGGTCTTTTTACACCGATGATGATGCAGGTGGTAATTGATAAGGTTTTGGTTCATCATTCGTTTACAACGCTTGATGTTATTTCGGCAGCGCTATTTCTAATAATTTTGTTTGAAACAATAATGCAGATGGCGCGTAATTATGTATTTACACACACAACATCACGGATAGATGTCATGCTGGGGGCTAGGTTGTTCAAGCATTTATTTTCTTTGCCTTTTCGCTACTTTGAAGTTCGCCGAGTAGGTGATACCATAGCTAGAGTTAGGGAACTTGAAAATATTAGGCAATTTTTAACTGGTGCACCGCTTACTTCGGTAATAGATGTGTTTTTTATCGTGATTTACCTAGTTGTAATGTTTGCTTATAGTAAAACGCTTACTGTGATAGTGCTTTTATCATTACCATTGTTTATCTTGCTTTCGGCAATAGTTACTCCGATATTTCGCGCGAGATTAGAAGAAAAATTTAACTACGGTGCAAGAGAACATTCTTTTTTGGTGGAATCTGTATCGGGTGTAAATACTGTCAAGTCATTTGCGCTTGAACCTTGGCTACAAAAAAGGTGGGAAGATATAATTTCCAAATATATAATGTCAAGTTTTAAAACGGGTATACTAGCGGGAAATGCAAGTGCGATAGCGACGTTTATCCAAAAAGTATTTGACCTAGCGATACTTTGGATGGGAGCACACCTAGTTATAGATGCTAAACTTTCGGTAGGTGCTTTGATAGCGTTTCGAATGTTGTCATCAAGAGTAAGTACCCCTGTGCTTAGATTAGTACAAATGTGGCAAGATTTTCAGCAGACCAAAATTTCTATTGACCGATTAGGCGATATTTTTTCAACTTCTACTGAACCAAGTATCGATGGTTCGAAAATAACACTACCTGACATTGAAGGTAAAATTAATTTTAAAGATGTTAGATTTAGGTATAATCCTACAGCATCAGAAGTAATACGTGATATGACTTTTGAGATTAATAAGGGTGAAGTTGTTGGTGTGGTAGGTCGTTCGGGTTCTGGTAAATCAACGATTTCTAAACTAATTCAACGTCTTTATATCCCAGAAAGTGGTAAAATTTTGATAGACGGAATTGATATATCTTTGACTGACCCGTCATGGCTTAGACGACAAATAGGCGTAGTTTTACAGGAAAACTTTTTGTTTAATATGACTATCCGTGAAAATATCGCTATCCATTGTCCGACAACGAGCATGGAAGATATTATAAATTCAGCTAAAATTGCTGGTGCGCATGACTTTATACTTGATTTGCCAAATGGTTATGATACGATGGTTGGCGAAAATGGTGTTGGGCTTTCAGGTGGTCAAAAACAAAGAATTGCGATAGCGAGAGCTTTGGTTTTGAATCCGAGTATATTAATTTTTGACGAGGCTACTTCGGCTTTGGACTATGAGTCGGAAAGTATAATTCAAGAAAATTTAAATAAAATTTGTAAGGATAAAACAGTTATTATCATCGCTCACAGGCTGTCAACTTTAAAAGATGTAGACAAAATTATGGCGATAGACAAGGGTGAGCTTGTTGAGTATGGTAGGATAGATGAATTGCTTGAGCAAAAAGGTCTGTATTATCATTTGCATAAGAGTCAAGAAGTAAAGGGAGGGCTATAATTATGAATTTGTTTCAAAGGATAAAATATGCTCTACTCTACCGTAGAAAAGTAAAAAAATCTGATGAACGGTTAAGGTGTCAATTTTTACCGATGTCGCTTGAGATTTCGGAAACTCCGCCTAGTCCACTGGGGGCGTTTATAATAAGGTTTGTTTTTATTATGCTGGTAACTTTCTTACTTTGGGCGAGTTTGAGCAAGGTTGATAAGGTTGCTGTGGCTAGGGGTAAAGTTGTACCGCAAGGACGTTTAAAAATTGTGCAACCAGTTGAAGAGGCGGTCATTACGGGCATACTTGTCGAAGAAGGTGAACGTGTTAAAAAAGGTCAAGTTTTAGTAGAACTAGATTCAACTTCTAAGAAACTTGATTTGGATTCTATACAAAATGATTTAGATGTCGCTAAGGCAGAGAAATTTTTGCTGGAAAAATATCTTAAAGGTGAGAAAATTGAAGATTTATCAGCTTATCAAGATACTCTAAAAATTAGTGGCGAGATGAAAGAAACTTTGGTTAACTTTATAAATTCGATTGAAAACACTGATAAAAGTCGTAAATCAATGCTTTATATGCTTAGCAAAAGTTCGAAGGAAAGGCTCGGTTTAGAAAATCAAAATCTAAAAAAGTTGCAGACTACTTTGAAGAAACTCAGAAATAGTAAAAAGATAATTAGTGATTTACAAAAGCAACAAAATAGTTTGATGAAGTTAAATAATAAGGTTGAGCCTGTTGTGGATAATAATGTAGTTGAAAAAACAGAAACTGGTAAAGATTTACCTAAAAAGGAAACTACCGATAATACGGAAAAATCTGAAACCTCTGAAAATTTAGCAAAAGCTGAAGAAGTTAAAAAAAATGAAAAAAGTAAAGCTGAAAATACTTCAAACACCTCTGGTCAGGCAACGGTAGTGAAAAATGATGTTAGTCAGCAAGTTAATTTTAAAACTAAAATTTATGAAATCGAACTCGAAATTCAAAAAGTTAAGAACGAAATCGAGATGCAAAAGTTACGTATAAAGGATGCTAAAACAAAGTGTGATGAATCGGATATTAATTTAAAAGTTTTTGATAATGAAAAAGGTTCTAAAGCACTTAATATGTTGATTGAAAAGCAAAAAGAAATAGATAAATTAAATCTTATGTTTTTAAAAGCTAAAAAAAGCATATCATATCAAAATTTACTTTCTCCTGTAAATGGTGTAGTGCAAAATATGACGCAAAGCACAGTTGGAGGAGTGGTTTCGCCTGCGCAAGGTGTATTGACGATAGTGCCAGATGATGTACCTTTGGTGGTTGAATGTTATGTTAGAAATCAGGATATCGGATTTGTCCAACTTGAGCAAAAAGCGCGTATCAAAGTTGATACATTTTCTTTTCAAAAATATGGTTTTTTAGAAGGTACTATCAAAAAGATAAGTCCTGATGCTTTTGAACATGAAAAATTAGGCGCGGTTTATAAGGTAAACGTTGAACTTGATGAGGACAGCTTAACAGTAGGTGGTCGCAAAATTAAAATCTCATCAGGTATGGCGGTAACGGTTGAAGTGAAAACTGGTAAGAGAAGAGTTATAGACTTTTTATTAGAACCACTTGTTAAGTACTCGAATGAGGCGTTTACAATAAGATAGAGCTTTTTTGCGGTAGTTTGTTTCAAAATGCGTAACTTTTAGTTGATTATTTAGTGAAAACATAATATAATTTTTGTAGGGTTTTTAAACTCTGGATTGTTAGCAGTAGGGTTTATGTTTAAATTTTTTACTGTAATGTTTAAAATTAGATTATTTGTAAAGTGTTTTCTAAAATAATAGTAGAGCAAGTTTGCATATTATAAAGTTTTGCACTTTTTAATTAATAATCAAGGTTAAGTTATTGGAGGAAACTAGAATGAAAAAAATTTACTCAATTTTGTTAGTGGCTATTTTAGTGTTTACGCTATCAGCTTGTGGTGGTGAAAATGCTAAAGAGGGCGAGACAACAAACAAAGGCAAGCAAACTGAAAATCAAGCCGAAAATCAAGGTGAGGCTAAGGAAGATAAAGAGGCTCAAACGGAAGAAAAGTCGGATAAAGAAGGTAATGAGGCTCAAACGGAAGAAAAGTCGGATAAAGAAGGGAATGAGGCTCAAACGGAAGAGAAGTCGGATAAAGAAGGTAATGAGACTAAAACCGAAGAAGAGTCGACTAAAGAAAATACAGATAATAAATCTGAAAATGATTCAGATAAAGAAAAAGCAGGTAAAGATGATAAGGAGAAGAAAATGGAAAACAAAAATTTACCTATCGCAGTTATTTCAACTTCACTCGGAGGAGAGAAACTAGAAGACATTAAAATTCAGTTAAGACCTGATGTTGCTGAAAATACTGTAAACAATTTTATTAAATTGTCAAATGACGGTTACTACAATGGTTTGATATTCCATAGAATTATTGCTAACTTTATGATACAAGGTGGTGACCCAACTGGTACAGGAATGGGTGGGCCTGGTTATGGTATCAAAGGTGAATTTTCGCAAAATGGTGTTGAAAACAACTTGTTACACGAAAGAGGTGTAATTTCTATGGCGAGAAGTCAAGCGCCTGATTCAGCTGGTTCACAGTTCTTTATTTGTCATGCTGATGCACCGTTTCTTGATGGCGCATATGCTGCGTTTGGTACGCTTATCTCAGGTGAAGATTCACTTGATAAGTTAGCTACTGTTAAAACAGGTCAACAAGATAGACCAGAAGTTGAATGTAAAATTGAAGGTATCAAAATTGAATTAAATGGCTACACAGCTAAAGACCCAGTAGTTATTAAGGAATAAATTATCGACTATAATCTAGGTATCATCTAATTAAGGAGGAAGTTATGGCTAAAATATTGTACTCCGATGCAACTTTTTCGGTTTTAGATAGTGAGAACGAGAGTATATACTCAAAATATACAAAGTATATGGATTCGGATGGTAAGTTTGTGTTGCTTTTACCTTATCATATTTGTAATAATGGTAAAGTCCAGTATTTAGTTGACCATGAGCGGATTTATGCTTGGGATAGTCATGCTGATTACTTTGGTATAACAATGCCTGTAAAGTATCAACCAGAAGTGACGGCTGTGCATATTGCCAAAACTAAACTTGGTGTCGAGATTAAAGAAAGTCAACTTTTTCATCTAGGTACTTGCTTTGCGAGTAAGTTATCAGAAGATAGTTATTATATATTGGCTTTGAAAGTTTCGCATCTTGATAAACTTAATTTAGAGGATAGTTTGTCGTGGAAGTCGCGTGACCAAGTAATTGAGGGAGTAGACCCGATACTTATGCTAGCGATTGCAAGGCTTGATAAAATTCTATAAGGTAACAAAATGTGGAAAACAAGAGGTCTCAGAGGTTCTACTTTAGAAAATCTGATAAACATGACGAATGAATATTATAAAAAACACGGTGTAGCAAGGATTGATAAAGCTGCTACACCTGTTAAAGTAACTGAAATATCCGCCAATGGTAAAATAACAGAAGGATATTTTGAGAAAAAGTCAACAGTTGATTTTTATGGGGTGGCGCAAGGGCATTTTTTAGCGTTTGATGCAAAACAGACCAGTGAAAAGTCGTTTCCATTGAAAAATGTACATAGTCATCAACTTGAATATATGAAAGATGCAAGTAGTCATGGCGCGGTGGTGTTTTTTATTGTAGAATTTACGAAGTTGCGTGAGTATTACTTACTTCCTTATGAGATTATTAGAGATTATTATATAAACTCTGAAAAAGGTGGACGAAAGTCGATACCAATTGCTGATTTTCCTCAAGATTTAAAAATTGAACAAAAAGGTGGTAGTTTGTTAAAGTATCTTGAAGCTGTCAATGTTTATTTCGACTGGAAAAAAAGCTATTATGAAAATATTTAGAATTAGTATAAGGGCGATGTTATTAAATTTTATGGTAATATTGTGCTTTTCGTAATTTAAAAACTTGACATTAGGCTTTGCTTTATTTATAATAGTAGAGAAGAAGTTGCCCATGTAGCTCAGGAGGTTAGAGCGTCGCCTTGGTAAGGCGGAGGTCGGCAGTTCGAATCTGCTTGTGGGCTCCAATGAGCTGGAGACAGCAGTATTATATTTCTTAGGAGGAATTAAAAAATGGCTAAGCAAAAATTTGAAAGAACGAAACCGCATATAAACATTGGTACAATCGGACACGTTGACCATGGTAAAACAACATTAACAGCAGCAATCACAAAGACATTACAAGAGAAGTATGGTCTAGGTGAAAAAGTTGATTTCGAAAATATCGACAAAGCTCCAGAAGAAAGAGAAAGAGGAATAACAATTTCTTCAGCTCACGTTGAGTACGAAACTCCAACAAGACACTATGCTCACGTTGACTGTCCAGGTCACGCTGACTATGTTAAAAACATGATTACAGGTGCTGCACAGATGGACGGTTCTATCCTTGTAGTATCAGCAGCAGATGGTCCAATGCCTCAA
>PDWI01010548.1_pt1 | contig 10328 bp, 10 predicted proteins | sample 1430891 | NCBI WGS metagenome assembly PDWI01 (sample SAMN01162508, study PRJNA174530) | Oral metagenome, whole genome shotgun sequencing project. | biome: Marine environment; feature: Marine mammal; material: Swab sample of the gingival sulcus; isolation source: swab sample of gingival sulcus... | reverse complement strand
AAAGAGCTAAAAGCAGAGTCAATGATAACTCTTACAAGTTCCGGTCAATCGGCGAAAAAAATATCAAAATACCGTACAAAAGCTGATATATTGGCAGTTACCCACGATGATACGACAGCGAGAAAACTAACCATAGTTTGGGGAATAAATCCAATCATGACGATTGAGCAAAAAGGACTTTCTCAAATGATAGCGGATGTAATTAAAAAAGCCTTAAAAAAAGGGTATATCAACACTCACCACACATACATAGCAACCGCAGGTCATCCAACGGGAGTGGCCGGCAGTACTGATTTTATAAGAATATTAAAAAGAGATCAGATAAAGTATTATGAGAGTTTATAATTTAATTGGTTTGCTTTTTTTGTGAGCTTTGATAAACAAATGCTAAAACTTCCGCGACAGCTTTGTATAGGTTTTCAGGTATCATTTGGTTAAGTTCACAACTTTTGTAAAGTTCACGAGCTAATGGGGGATTTTGAACTACTTGTATGCCGTGATTTAAGGCTATTTCTCTTATTTTTAAAGCTAAAAGATTTGTTCCTTTTGCTAAGATTATGGGTGCTTTATCTTTTGTTTTATCGTAACGTAATGCAACGGCGTAGTGAGTAGGGTTTGTGATAACCACATCTGCATCGGGTATCTCTTGCATCATTCTTTTTTGACTCATCTCCATTTGCAATCTTCTTATGCGACCTTTTACTTGAGGATCTCCTTCCATCTGCTTATATTCATCTTTTATCTCTTGTTTACTCATTCGTAAATCTTTGAAATAGTTGTATCGCACAAAAAGCAAATCTATAATTGAAAGCACCAAAAAAAGAGCTAACATGACGGCTATGAGTATGATCATTTTTACTTTGAGCCATTGGAGTTGGTCAAATATGTTAAAAAAGACAGTATGTGGTGATTCTTCGGTAAAATCCAGTAAAAATATAAAAGCTACTCCAAATACTGCAGCTACTTTTAATATAATTTTAATAGATTCTATAAGTTTTTTAAGGGATAGAAGATTTTTTAAACCTTTTATGGGATCTATTTTTTTTAAATCGGGTGTGATTGCTTTTGTTGAAAATATAAAACCAAATTGCAATACGGCCGACAAAACACCTGCTATTGCCACTGAAATGGCTATGGGCATTATCATAATAATCATATAAAAAAAACTTTTTATAGCAATATTAAGAGCAACGGTTTTTGTGATTTCCACACCAATAAAGCTTTGGTAAAATTTATATAACTCTAAGAGCTTTGTGTTGATAAACTCAGCAGAAAAAAAGAGCACCGCAAGAGCTATAACTAAAGTTACAAAGCTACTAACTTCTTGGCTTTTCGGGACATTTCCATCTTTTCTGGCGTCTTCTATTTTTTTTGAGGTGGCTTCTTCGGTTTTTTCTTCATCTGCCATTTTTTAACTTTATAAGATATTATGCAAAGTAGTTGCCTCTTTCATCCATTTTTCAAGTTCATCCCATTTCTCTTCTTGTATAAGTATTTTGGACTTTTGAAGTTCTTGTTCAAAAAGTTCGATGGATTTTATGAGATTTGATCTGTTTTGTTTAAAAATATCACTCCACATTCTAGGCGAACTTTTTGCAACTCTACTCATATCCTTAAATCCTCCACCCGCAAGAATAAGTATGCTTTTCGGGTCTTCTTGTCCCATAACACTTTTTGCCAACGCATAACTTAAAGCATGGGGCAGGTGAGAGATGAAAGCTGCGTGTTTATCGTGGTTTAAAGAGTCCATAAAAAAGAGCTTCATTCCTATATGAGAAAAAAGTTGCATCGCTCTTTGTTTATGAAGCTCATCCGTTCTATCAAGGTCACAAAGAACCATAATTGCCCCGTCAAATAGTGTAGCAAATGCCGCACTTGGACCAAATTTTTCAGTTCCCGCCATTGGGTGTCCGGCTACAAAATTTCCCCTTATGGATTTTGGAACTGATTGTACGATTTTATGTTTTGTACTTCCAAGGTCTATGATAGTTGTATTTTTATCTATGTCTTCAAGATTTTGTAAGGTTTTAATAATGCCTTCTACAGGAATGGATAATACAATTACATCGGTTTTTTTAATCTCGTCAAAAGATACTATATCATCAACTAAATTTAATTTCAATGCTTCTTCACAGTGACTGATGTTGTGATCGTATCCGACTACTTTTGATATGAGTTTTGTTTTTTTAAGTGAAAGCCCAAGAGATCCACCCATCAATCCTAATCCAATTATGCCTATTTTCATAAAATATTGCCCTTTTTTGAAGTTTTTTTATTCGTTTTACGATGAATTAAATATGAAAATGGTATTATATCCTTTTTTAACCAAAATTTTAATTTGGTTTTTTAAAAAAATTCTATTTAGGATTGAAATATGAAAAAAATTCTTATAACTTTGTTATGTTTTACGGTTTCCATAAGTTTTGCTATTACCATTAAGTCAGTTACTTTTAATGGGCTAGTACATCTTTCTCCTCAAATTGCAAGTGATTTGACGGGCTTGAAAGTTGGAAGAGATTTTACTTATGGATTGAGTAATAAAGCCGTAAGAGAGCTTTATAAGCAAGGATATTTTAATGATATATGGATAGAAGAAGAAGAGGGCAATATATATGTTAATGTGGTTGAAAAACCGACTATTGCACTAATCGATTTTGAAGGTGTTAGTAGTGATGATAAAAAGAGTTTGAAAGACATCTTAAGTATTAAAAAAGGAATGGTTTACGATAAGAGTATTGTAAAAATCGCAAAAGAAAGGGTTATTAAGTTTTTTGAAGCAAAGGGTTATTTTGACACTGTTGTAGAAGAGTTTTCTTCGCCGCTAGAAGAGGCTTCCAGCTTAAAGCTTTTATTTAAAGTAAATAGGGGCGAAAATGTTATTATTGAATCTGTAAAATTGCCCGGAAGTAAAGCTTTGGATTATTCGGATGTTGAGCCTGTTTTGGCAAATAAACAACGAGAAGTATTCGGTTGGATGTGGGGTTTTAATGATGGAAAACTGCGCCTTGAAGCCTTGCCAACCGAAAAAGACAGAATACAAGATAAATATCTTGCAAAGGGCTATCTTGATGCAAAAATCAGTGAGCCGTATTTGAAGCTTTACCGCGATACTTATAAAGCCAATATTGTATATAAAGTTGAAGAGGGTTCGCAATATAGTGTAACATCGGTGGATGTCTCCATTCCTAAAGATTTGATAAACATAGAAGAAACAAAAGAGGATTTATTATTACAAGCGGGAGATATTTTTAATGTTGATAGGCTAAGAAAAGATATAAAAGCAATTGAAACAAAGATTGCAAACAAAGGTTATGCATACGTACGAATATATCCCGATGTGGCACAAGATAAAAAAGCAAGTACCGTTGCAATAAAATATAACGTAGTTCTAGGAGATAAGGTTAATATAAATAGAGTAATTGTAGGTGGAAATGTAAGAACGGCTGACCATGTAATAAGAAGAGACATGTATCTAACAGCCGGAGATTTATACAATAGAACTAAGCTAAACGAATCAAGAAATGCCTTAAAAAGAAGTGGATATTTTGATGAAGTTACCATCACAGAAAAAAGAATTAGTAGAAATAAATTGGATTTATATATAAATGTGAAAGAGGCTTCTACCGGTTCAATTCAAGGGGGTATTGGATATGGCTCCAGTCAAGGATTGCTTTTTGATGTAGGTGTTTCGGATAAAAATATTTTTGGTACCGGTCTTCAAGGAGTTTTAAAACTTAGCAGATCTGATGATGAACTTTCAGGCAGGATTAGTTTAACAAATCCTAGGGTTTTTGACTCCAGATATAGCTTAGGCGGAAGTTTGTATGCGGAGGATAATGATTGGAGTTCTTATGATGAGAGAGTTTATGGTGGTTCCATAACAGGTGGTCGCACCGTAGGACTTCATACAAATGTTTATCTAAAGTATTTGTTAGAGCAAACAGAACTTTCAAATCTTGACCAAAGTCTTAAAGATGCCGGATATGAAGAGAAAAAGAGTATAAAAAGTGCTATTGTGCCATCAATTGTATTTAATAACACGGATGATTATTATCTTCCTCGTAGTGGTATAATAGCATCGTCATCCCTAGAGTATGCAGGGATTGGCGGTGATGAAAAATTTATTAAAAATATAAATAGTTTTAAATATTTTTATGGATTAGAAGATTGGGTAGGGTACGATATAATCTTACGATATAAAGCAAGACTTAGATATGTTTGGGATAAAGGAAATCTACCACTTAATGAAAGATTGTATCTTGGTGGCATCGGAAGTGTAAGAGGATATGATTCGCGCTCTATTGGTTATAAAAATTCAAAAGGTTATGACTTGGGTGGGACAAAATCTTTTAATAATTCTGTTGAAGCAAGCTTTCCTTTAATTAAAAGATTAAAGATGAGATGGGCTCTATTTTATGATTATGGCATGATTGGTATTCATAAAATTGATGATTTTACAAGATCATCTGCCGGGGTAAATTTAGAGTGGGTTTCACCGGTTGGTGCGATAAACTTGATATTTTCAAAACCTATAGATAAAGTAAAGGGTGACGAAACAAATAGTTTCGAGTTTACCATAGGTAGACAATTTTAATCAAATATAATCGCAAAAGAGGCAGGTTTAACAAGTTTTTTTACTGCTTCTTTTGCAAGAAACATATCTTCACTACTTTTTACATGTAAAGTATTATTTTTATACAAAAATTCACAATTTGTTTGATTTAAATTTGCATTTAGGCTATTTGATAAGGATAAAATAAAGCTTAGCCAATTTACAATTTCTTCATCTGGCAAAAGTCCTTTAAAGGTTTTTACATCTTCTGATTTTGGTAACTTTTTTGAACTATATTTTATAAGTATAGCTATTAATATCTTTTGTTTATGGGTAAATCCAAAATTTAAATTGTTTAATATAAAATGGTATCCGTGATTGTGGTGCTGATAAAAACTAAGCATCTTTCCTATGCCGTGAAGTTTTGCGGCAGTATAAAGCTCGTTTTTGTGCTCTTTAATGTTGTGTAACGGTTTTAGTGCCTCATATATTTCTAAGCTCTGTCTTGCTATGTGGTTATTTTGTTTTGGATTGTCTACAAATCTATCAGTTAGGCTTCTCACGCTTAGGTTAAAGTTTGCGGGAAATCTATGATTTTGTCCCCTTAGTAAATCGCACAGATAAACACCCTCTCGAACACCCGCTCCACTAGTTACTATTTTTTTTACATGTAAAAATTTTACAAGAGCAAAAAATATAGCACAGCCTTCTCTTATTACATCATACCTATCTTTTTTAAAATTGTACGATTTGAGTTTTAAAACGCTAGAATTGATAATTTTATATATATAATCAAGCTCATCTTTACTCTTGTAACTAAAGCCATGAACAGTGTTAAGAGGATATTTTTCATTGGCTATTATGGAGTTGCTTATAGCTCTTATTGTGCCACCAATTCCAAAAACCGTATCGCACATAAAATGTTTAGGAATGACGGATATATTTTTTTCGATAAGTTTTAGCATTTTGCAAATAGGAAGCTTTTTGTCATAAAACATCTCTTTTAGCCTAACTGTTCCTATGTTAAGAGAGATTGTATCAACTATCTTCCCGTTTTCTATTTTAGCAAGTTCTGTTGAGCCTCCGCCTATATCTACAGTGGTTGCCTTTTTGCAAAAAGGTAAGAGATTAAGTGCTGCAATACCACCAAAATAAGCCTCTTTTTGCCCATCTATAATCTTTACATGAATATTGAGTTCTTTTTTAATTTTATTTATTAATTGGGAACTATTTGGTGCATCTCTTAACGCAGAAGTTGCAACACAAAGAATTTTTTTACATTTTAAGTTATTAGCAATAGCTCTAAACTCTTTTAGCGCATTGAAAGTACGTTCCATTGGTATGGTTTGAAGCTCACCATTTTTTTCATAAGCGCCTTCTCCAACTCTTACACGAGATTTTATCTCTTTTAAAAGATTAAAGCCAAATCGACTTGTCTTCTCATACACTGCCATTCTAGCAGAGTTTGAGCCAATATCTATGACAGCTGTACGTTTTGCCACTATTATATACTTGTTAAATGTTCATATTTAAATCTAAGTTCTTCAAGACTTTCTATATTGTCAGGGTCTGAAGTTATACTATCTACCGGACAAACCGTAATGCAAAAAGGCTCATCATCAAAGCCCACACATTCAGTGCAAGTATCTGGGTCTATCATATATATGGGATCCGCATCTTCTATGGCGCCACTAGGACACTCATCCCTGCATGCATCACAAGCTATACACTCATCCGTTATCAATAATGACATTTTATTTCCTTATCTCTTTATATTTGTGTTTTAAAAATTGTTAGCCGTGTTATACACTAAAACAACTTTAATAAAATTTAAAATTATGATTTTTTACGTTTTTTTGTCTATTTTTAGTTATTTTATAGGTGATTGTCTTGGAATAAAGAGTGTGGCTATGGTTCCTTGAGAATCTTTTCTATTTTTGACGCTTATATGTGAATTTAAAGCTTGTGCCGCTCCTTTTGCCAAATATAACCCTAAGCCAACTCCACCTTTGTTTCCTGCTCGTTTAAAAGGAGCAAATATATCTACATTCTCGTTAAGTCCGCAACCTTGATCTAAAACTTCAATAGTAAAACCATTATCATCACCTTTTGTTCTAATGGTAACGATGCTGTTTTCCGGAGAAAATTTTATAGCATTTTGTACAAAATTTTGTAGTATATGAAGTACAAGAGTAGGTTGAGTTAGTGTTGGAAATGCTGACGGTTTAATATCAAGTTCTATATCTTTTTTATCCGCTCTTGCTAAGATTTTAAAACCATTTGCTTTTTCTTTGATAAAAGTAACTAAATCCACGACCACCGGAGGGTCAAGTTGTGCGCCTTCTTGCCTGCCGATTTCCAATATTGCACTTATCATTTGATTCATCTCATCAACAGAGTTTATGTTTTGCATTATGGCTTCTTTGTAAGATTTTACATCTCTATCTTTCATTAAGGTAACTTCATTTTTTGTTTTCATTACTGATAGTGGGGTTTTAAGCTCATGAGCAATGCCTACAAAAAATTCAGTTTGGTATTTTATGAAAGTTTGTATTCTGTCAATTAGCCTATTTAAACTACGCCCTAAAGGTAAGAATTCTTCATATAGCTCTTCGGTATCCACATGGTTTAGGTGTTTTTCATTCATTTTTGCTAATTTATTTGCCAAAGCTTTGATTGGAATAAGCATAGTTCTAGATAAAAACATTGCAACGAATATTATGGCGATTATAGCTCCCATATTTGCTATAAGGATATTTCTTAAAATTTTATCTAAAAGTCTTTTGGTTGAGCTTGTTTCGTGAGTAATGACTATAAATTTATTTGCACTTTCAATTTTGTGATATAAAATAATGTGCTCTTTTTGATTTTTTTGTTCATTTTGTATAAGTGTTTTATTTTTTTTATCTGACTTGGAAATAATTTTTATAGTTGTATTTTCTTTTAATATGTTTTTTTCTATTTTTATGGGAACATCATTTTTAATATGATCCAAACTTATGGATTTTGCAACCATAGCCGCTTGGGCTTGGAGTGAGGATACCAAATCCTCATATATAGTATTTTTTATGTAGTAGTATAAAATAAAAGAGAAAATGCCAACCAGTGTTACGCTTGTAACAACCAGTTGGACAATAAATCTACCTCTTATGCTTTTTTGGGAAAACAAAATCTATAACCTCTACGTCTTACTGTTTCGATTGTAGATATGTTTAAAGGTTTATCCATTTTTTGTCTTATTTGATTGATTGCTACTTCTATAACATTTGGTGTTACAAGCTCTGGCTCTTCCCAAATTGCGTCTAAAAGTTGCTCTTTTGATACGATTTGATCAGAGTGGCGTGCAAGGTGAGTTAAAACTTCAAAAGGTTTGCCTTTTAGCTCTATATCGTGACCTTTGTATGTTATCTTTTCCTCATCCGGATCTATTGTTAAATCGTCTATTTTTATAACATTTGTACCACCAAAGCGTAGTCTTGCTTCTATGCGAGCTACCAATACATCAAATTCAAACGGCTTTTTGATATAATCATCCGCACCTGCTCTTAAAGCTTTTATTTCATTTGTTTTGTCATCTTTTGCTGAAATTACAACAGCTGATGTTCTTGGAGATTTACTTTTGATTAGACTTATCAAATCAACTCCGTCACCGTCCGGCAACATCCAATCAGTTAAAACCAAGTCATAATTTCTTATACCTATATAGTATTCGGCATCCTTAAAACTCTCTGAACTATCTGTTTGATAACCAAATTCCTGTAATCCTTCGGCGATAGTTTTATTTAAAGTGACTTCGTCTTCTACGATCAATATTCTCATTTATGTTTCCTTAATGTAAAGTTAAAGGGGGATTGTATCATATTTTAAGAAAAATTTCAAGATTTTTTAATATAAAATTAATATTTTTTTTCTAGCTTCATTCCAACGTCGCATTTTCGGAGTATTTGAGTCTTATAAATTTTCATTTTTATTCGTGTTATTTGTGGATAATTGTCTTTTAATTTGTTAAAAACATCATTTAAAGACTCTTCAAGGGTAAAATATTTATTTCTTTTATACTCGTTTTCGATAAATTTTGCCACTCCCGAATAGTCTATAACCATTTTCTTACCTTTAAAAGAGAGACCAAGATTAATTTTTACCTTTTGAGGTTTGGTTCTTTCCTTTTTTAAAAGCCCGATAATACATTTAAATTTTAGATTTTTGATAAGTATTTTCATACGACTTGCTTCTCTTTGCCGTCAAAAAGTCTCACAATATTTGGAATATGCTTGTAAAAAATTATAATTACAATGATAAAAATAGGAGCGTGGGTTTTAATATCAGGCATATCATAATGCAATAGATAAGACGCAATTACAAGAGCAAAAACAGCTCCTAAAGATGCAACGGAAGATACTTTTATGCTTTTTCCCAAACCAAACCACACTATAGCGGCAATTAACACTTCAAGGGGTAAAAACCACGCTAAAACTCCGGCAGCAGTTGCTACTCCTTTTCCTCCTTCAAACTTCAAATAAGGACTAAAACAATGCCCTATAACCGCCATAACTCCTATAGTCCACTGAATGGATGCATCAAGATTTAAAGCATAGGCTATGATGATTAAAACCAATCCTTTTAAAGCGTCAAATAATACAGTAAATACGGCTAACTTTTTTGCCAGTGTGGGATTTGATTTTTTAAGTACTCTTAAAACATTGGTAGCACCAATATTTTTACTTCCTTCTTGTCTGATGTCCGTTTTGCCAAAAATTTTTGCTAGTATCAACCCAAATGGAACTCCTCCTATTAAATAGGCAAGCAAGTATAATTGTACGTTTGAATTTGAAAACATTTGTAAAATAGAGTCTAACACTATTGTATCCTTAATAATATACGTAAAAGCAAATTCTATCAAAAAATATATTAATTATGCTTTACATGTAAATCTTTTTTAAGTCAATAGGTGTTAAAATCTCTGTTTATATCATATAAAGGATGTTGTGTGAAAAAGGTTTTTATCTTTTTTATGACCATTGGAATGTTATTTGCAAACGAGGTTAAAGTTGCAATAGCGGCAAATATGTCATACTCGATAAATGAGCTGATGTCTTCATTTAACAAAAAATACCCAAATATAAAAGTATTGCCCATTATATCGGGAAGTGGAAACTTAACGGCACAGATTAAAAATGGCGCTCCTTATGATATATTTATGTCGGCAAATATGAAATATCCGCAAAATCTTTATGAAGCAAAATTGACTGCTACAAAACCAAAAGTGTATGCACAAGGAAAGTTGGCTTTAGTGTCACGAAAAATCAAAAATTTATCGAATTTAAATATACTTGTTGATAAAAAGATAGAAAATATAGCATTGGCAAATCCAAATCTCGCCCCTTATGGAGCTGCAAGTTTGGAGGTTTTGAAAAATTTAAAAATTTATGAAAAAGTAAAAAATAAAATTATTTACGGACAAAATGTCGGGCAAACTTTCACCTATGCTTTAAATGTTACAAGTGTTGGTTTTGTAGCTTCATCGGCTCTTCATTCTCCAAAGCTAAAGGGTGTTAAGCTTTTTTCCAAAGAGATTGATACGAAGTTATATACTCCCATAAATCAGGGCATAGTTATGTTAAAAAGGGCGGAAAAAAATTTACATGTAAAAACTTTTTATGATTTTGTACTCAGCGAAAAAGCAAAGAAAATTTTTAAAAAATATGGCTACAATATAGATGAATAAGATTTTTGCCACAGTTAGTAAAATACAAAATAGCGATATTTTAAATGTTGT
>PDWI01010547.1_pt1 | contig 10329 bp, 9 predicted proteins | sample 1430891 | NCBI WGS metagenome assembly PDWI01 (sample SAMN01162508, study PRJNA174530) | Oral metagenome, whole genome shotgun sequencing project. | biome: Marine environment; feature: Marine mammal; material: Swab sample of the gingival sulcus; isolation source: swab sample of gingival sulcus... | reverse complement strand
AAGGCCAGACCAAATGTTATCTTAAAGAAGAAAAAACTAAAAAAAGATGGCATAAGGTTACCATCTGAATTTGATAAATATATAGAGTGATATGTATGAAAAAGTTTAGTATAACATCTTTTTATTCCTTGTCTCTTCTTGCAAGTGCGATAATATCATTTGCTATATATATGCAGTTTAATTACAAAATTGAACAAACAAATGAAAAGATTATAGAGCATGAGATACAAAAATCCTATGAATATACTCAAAAAATATCTAAGATATTATTAAAATACTCCAAAAGAGGACTTTATACAACCCTAAAAAGAAACATGTGGCTAAGAAGAGATTTGGAGATACAGCTTTCCATACTAAAAAGCTCAAAATATATAAATATTTTTGTGGTAAGAAAAGATAAAAATGGAAAAATAAGATATATGTTAGATGCTGAGACTTATATGCCAGACAAGGGAGAATTTGATCAAAAATTTGATACACAAAATATCATATGGGATAAGGTTTTTCGCACAAAAAGTTCCCAATATGGAAAACAAGAGTATATGGATGATTTATGGATAACATATCTTTACCCTGTTATAAAAGATGATAAGATTATCGCTGTTATAGCTATTGATTTTTCCATAGAGACCTTTGATGAGATAAAGAGCATTCTTAAACCCATAAAAGAGTTTTTGTTTTTATTTGCGCTTATGACTGCTTTTTTGTTTATAATTAACATTACGCAGATTTATATACATTACAAAACAAGCTTAAAGGGCTATACTGATGCTTTAACTAAAACGTTTAATAGGCAATATTTAAATAAAATAGAAAAAACCATAAAGCTAGATGATTACTTAATAGCAATTATGGACATTGACCATTTTAAGAAGATAAACGACAGATACGGACATGGAGTTGGTGATGAGGTATTGCAAATAATTACTAAACGCATACAAAATAGGTTAAAAAAAGATGATATACTTATACGATATGGTGGAGAAGAGTTTGTTATTTTTGTGAAGAAAAAAGATGTTAATTCTGCCGAGGTTGTTTTTGAAAAACTTAGAAGGTCTATCCAAGATAGTTCCATTGGAATAGGTGACATACTCTTAGATGTTACTGCTTCTTTTGGGGTAAATTTAAACTTGGGCTTTAGTGGAAATATAAAAGAGGCTTTAGAGATAGCCGATAAGCAACTATATAGAGCAAAAGAGCTAGGAAGAAATACTGTATGTTACTTTCCTAGTGTAGAGGATTTTTAACAGCTTTTTAACATCGCTTTGTGGGTAAGAAAAAATGACAGATATATTCCCTATAAAAAATACATAGGGAATATATATAATAGCTACTAGTGCCCACACTCCAAATGTTTCATTAGTTCCAGTGGAGTCAAAATAATATATAACTAAGATTATCCAAGAGTGATATGCTAAATAAATGATAAAAAACCAACATTAGACAGTGTCTTAAAGGTAGGACAAGTCATAATGGTTTTAATCTGTGTCCTTAAATAAGACGCTCCCAATCCTTACCATGTTTGAGCCACATTTTATAGCTAGCTCAAAATCATTGCTCATACCCATAGATAAAATTTCACCATCTACTCTTTGAAATATTTTGTATGTATCTTCAAAGCTTTTTTGTATGGTTTTTCTATCTTCACTAAAAGCACCTATGCTCATAACTCCTTTTAGATTTATATTTTTACAACTCTCTTGTATTTGGGTATATACATCTACTGCTTCGTTTAGACTAACACCTTGTTTAGCGTCTTCGTTTGCACTATTTATTTGCAAAAGGGCATCTTGGGTTTTGCCCTTATTTTGCAGTCTTTTGTCAAACTCTAAGGCTCTTTGTAAGCTGTCGCAAGAGTGCCATAGGGTAGGGCTTAGGTCGATTAGTTGATTTATTTTATTGTTTTGTAGTCTGCCTATAAAGTGCCAGTTGAGCTTTATGTCAAGCTCATCTTGTTTTTGTTTTAAAACTTGAACTCTATTTTCTCCAAAATCTACCTGACCTAATCCATAAAGCTCTTCAACCTCCTTGCTACCTACACTTTTGCTAACAGCAATAAGCTTGATATTGCATCCATCTACTCTGGCTTTTTGTATCTTTTCTTGCACTCTTTTTAAATTTTCACTTAGCATCAGTAAACCTTTAAGAGTCTTAAGATGTCATTTATGATAGTAAATGCTATAAGAGTTAGTAAAAATGCCCAGCCTATATAAGTTAGCCTTAGATATACCTTTTCACTCGGAGGACGTGAAAAAATCATCTCATACAGGTTAAACATGATATGTCCACCATCAAGAGCAGGTATGGGAAAAAGATTTAGCACTCCTAGGTTTACAGAGATTAGAGCGGTTATAAAAAAGAGTGCTACTATGCCCATATCTGCAGCGTCTGATGTGTATTTTACTATGCTTATAATGCCTCCCATCTCTTTTGGAGATACAACACCTTCTATGAGCTTTTGAAGCCCTATAAAGATGAGCTTAGTTGACCATACAGTCTTTTCAAAACCATAGTTTATGCTATCAAGCCCCCTGTGGTAAAGTTTAACTCTTTTGCCTGAAGGAGAAATGCCTATGAGTTTTTGTTTTACATCTTCTCCAAACATAGTCTTAGTTGTGCCGATTTTGGGCGTAAGGGTTTTGTGTAAAATCTTATCGCCTCTTTTGATTTTAAGGCTTAAGCTTCCTGTTGAGTTTACAACTATGGGTTTTATGTCATCCCATTTGTCTAGCTTTGTGTTGTTTATGCTTAGTATGGTATCATTGCTTTCAAGTCCTGCGTGAAAACCTGCTGAGTCTTTTGTTATTTTTCCTATTTGAGGGGCAAACTCCATAACTCCTAAGTTGCCTATGGCTATAAAAAGTAAAAAAGCTAGTAAAAAGTTTGCAAATGGACCTGCAAAAAGTATGATGATGCGTTTCCATGGAGCTTTTGAGCCGTATCCATCTTCGTCATCACTTGTGTTTAGGGGATTAGTATCGTCTTGACCCTTCATTTGAACATATCCACCAAGGGGTATAGCACTGAGACAATAATCTGTTTCTCCCCATCTTTTTGTGATGAGTTTTTTGCCAAAACCTATACTAAAAACCTCAACTTTTACCTTGAAAAATCTAGCTGCTAAAAAGTGACCTAGTTCGTGAAAAAATATCAAAAAACTAAGTACTAAAAGGGAAGTTAAAAAACTCATTTAATCCCCTTAAAATACTCTTTTACATACTCATATCCTGAGTAGATGGTTAAAGCTACTGCTAACCAAAGTAGAGGAGTTGAAAGGTACCAGTCCATCATTAAAAAACCTATGGCTATCATCTGAAAAACTGTTTTTACCTTTCCGGCCATAGTAGCTGCTATGTTTTTACCTTCACTTACTGCCATGACCCGCAGTCCTGTTATAAAAAATTCTCTAGTAAGTATGAGAAAAACTGCCCACGGACTAGCTCTATCTATCATCATAAGTCCTAAAAAGGCTGCTAATATGAGCATTTTGTCTGCTAGGGGGTCAAGTATGGCACCAAGGGTTGTTTTTTGGTTCCAAGCCCTTGCTATGTAGCCATCAAAAAAGTCAGTCACACTAGCTATGACAAAAAGTAGGGCTGCAAAATAGTCCATCCAGCTATAATGAGCATCAAAAAGTTCGCGGTTTACTAAAAACATAAACATCAATGGGGCGATTAGCACCCTTATAAAAGCTAGAATATTTGGTAAGTTTATCATCTAAATGTTGTTCCACCATCTACTATAAGCGTATGTCCTGTAACCCAAGGGGCATCATCGGAGCATAAAAACAGACAAGCACCTGCTAAATCTTGAGGTTGTCCCATTCGATTAAGCGGAGATAGGGCAGCTGTTTTATCTCTTATTTCTTCATAATTTGTAAAAGCTCTCAACGCATCTGTTTCTATAGGGCCTCCGCTAACAGCGTTTACTCGTATGCCTTTTTCTCCAAGTTCAGTAGCTGCGTATCTAACCATAGCTTCAACTGCTGCTTTACAAGTACCATGACCTGAGTAGTTTTCTATGTAAACTAAATTTCCTGTAGAAGAGAGGGAGATTATGCTTCCTCCTCCGATTTTTTCCATTCTCTTTGCCGCTTCTTGAGCGCCTATAACAAAAGCATTTACAGTGGCTGTGAAGATATTGTTTAATCCTCTTGGGCGAAGTTTCATAAAATTTGTGTATCCGCCAACTACTGGGCGACCTGAAATGATGGCATTTGATATAAAAAAGTCAACTCTGTCAAAATCCTCATCGATTAGCTTAAAAAGCTCTTTGTATTCATCAGGCTCTAAAATGTTTAATTTATAGGCTTTTGCTTTGATATTGTAATCTTTTTCTAGCTCTTTTGCTTGTTTGTTTGCTAGCTCTTCATTTGAATTGTAGGTAAATGCTATGTTTACACCTTTTTTGGCAAATGTCTCTACGATAGCTCTGCCTATGCCTCTTGTTCCACCACTTATCACTAAAGTTTTATTTTTCATTAAAATCCTTTTATATCATAATTTTTCATAACTTCTTCTATCTGCTTTAAATGCTCTTTGCTTGGAGGGCTTAAAGGAAGTCTAAACTCTAAAGTGTCTAAAAGACCAGCTAAATGCATAGCCGCTTTTATGGGAATAGGGTTACTTTCGCAAAAAAGTATCTTGTTTATAGCGTAAAGTTTATCATTTATAGCTTTAGCTCCTAGATAGTCTTGTTTTAAAGCTAGATGGGTAAGATTTGCTATTTGGTCAGGCAGTAAGTTTGATGTTACTGATATCACCCCTTCTCCACCATTTGAAAGTATGGGATAGTTTATGGCATCATCTCCACTGATAACTGAAAGTTTCGGTTCGTGAGCTAGTAAGTCAACGCATCTATCAATAGAGCCAGTGGCTTCTTTTACTCCATATATATTTTTACAAGTATTAAAAAGTTTTATGACAGTTTGAGGGAGTAAATCGCATCCTGTTCTGCCCGGAACATTGTATAGAAGTACTGGGATATCTACGGCATTTGCAAGCTCTTTGTAATGTAAAAAAAGACCTTCTTGCATAGGTTTATTGTAGTATGGGGTCACTGAAAGTATGCCATCTGCTCCCATTTTTTGAGCATGTTTAGCTATACTTACGGCCTCATGGGTGGCATTACTGCCAGCCCCTGCTAAGACTTTCGTATCTGTGTTTTTACAAGTTGCTACGGCTATGTCTATGCACTCTTTGTGTTCATCATGGGTTAAAGTTGCACTCTCTCCTGTGGTCCCAACAGGGACAACTGTATCTATGCCATTTGCGATTTGGCGTTTTATTAGTTTTTCATAAGAATTTTTATCTAGTTTTCCATTTTTAAATGGTGTTATCAATGCTGTCATGGCACCTATTATCTTCATTTTGGCTCCTTTTTTAATATAACCGTAGTTGAGTCTTTTTTGTTAAAATATTTTTTTGCGGTTTGTATTATATCTTTTTTTGTTAAACTGTTTATATCGTCTATGTAACTTAGTAATGGATTTAAATCTCCTCTAGCTAGATAGCTACCATATATGCTAGCTATTCCCGAAGAGCTTTCAAGAGAGTAGATAAAATCAGATTTTGTTGTTAATTTTATTTTTTCTATATCGCTTTTTTTGATATTTCCATTCTTTACACTGTTTATGATTTTTAAAATCTCTTTTTCCAGTTTTTTAGCTTTAACGCCTTGATTGCAAACTCCTATAAATAAAAATACTCCCCCATGAGCTGTGTCAAGATTGTATCCGTATATTTGAGAGGCTAGTTGCATATCGTCAACTAAAGCTTTATGAAGTATGCTAGATTTGCCATCACTTAGTAAAGAGCTTAGGGCTGATAGAGCTATTTGGTCTTTGTGGGCAAAGTTTGGTATCTTGTAAGCAATTCCTATCATTTGAGCATCGCTTTGTTTGTAGATGGTTAGTCTTTTTTCTCCATCTTGAGCAGGCTCTATCTCATGGCGTGGTTTTAGGGCTTGAGTTTTGTTTTGTATGTTTTCAAAATGCTTTGTTGTAAGGTTAAATACTTCTTTTTCGTCTATGTCACCGCTAACTAAGACTATGGCATTTTGAGGTTGATAAAAGCGTGAATGAAACTCTTTTATATCTTCAATGCTCCAATTTTTTATATCATCTTTAAATCCTATGGGTGTCCAGTGATATGGATGATAGGTAAAGGCGTGATTGAAAAGTCTAAAATAAAGATATCCAAGCGGGGAGTTATCTGTTCTCCAAAGTCTCTCTTCATAAACTACATCGCGTTCGGGTTGAAATTCTTCATCTTTTAGCTCAAGATTTTCCATGATATCTGCGAAAAGCTCTAGGCTTTTATCTAGGTTTTGATTTGATGATTTTATGTAGTAGTGAGTGTAGTCAAAACCTGTTGAAGCATTGTTTACTCCGCCAAAACCTTTAACTATCTCATCAAATTCTCCAGCTTTAAGATTTTTTGTAGATTTAAAGTTTAGGTGTTCAAGCATGTGTGCTATACCAGTTTTTCCCATAACTTCATCTTTGCTTCCAACTTTGTAAAATACATTTGTACTTATAACTTTGCTTCCGTTTTTCATAGGTATTGCAACTATTTGCAACCCATTTTTTAGTGTTTTTGTATAGTGTTTTGGTAGTATCATTTTTTTCTCCATCTACTCATTTTACAGTTTGTTTTTATCTAAGCCCATTGATGCTAGAAGTTTTGTTGTAAATTAATTTTATCCTTTTAAAACCTATGATTTTATCTAAAATTAGCTAAAAAACTATTTACATGAGTCAAAATGAAATATAAATCATTATATAAGTATTTTTTTATTATAATGCCCTTTTAAAATTTTACATAAAAGGTTTATTGATTGTTACGGGATATCTTTTTAGTTATAAGCATGATTTTATTTTTGTATCTTGGCATATCTAGTGTTTTAAGTGATCCAGATTTTGTAGGTAGTATAGGTGAAAGTTTAGGTGAGGGAAATGTATATCTTTTTGGCTATATGGGTTATGTTTATCCCTTTATTTTGATGGCAACCATGCCATTTGTCTTTCGTATGCGAGGTTTTAGTTTAAGAAATTTTGAGATATTTCTCTCGCTTTCTTTGATGTTTTTTGATATTCTCATCATCCAAGCTGTACTTTTTAGCGGAGACATGGAAGGTTTTGTGGGTTATAGTATAGTTAGTATTTTAAGAGATTTTATAGGTACCATAGGTGTATGGCTGTTTCTTTTAATGATAGCTTCTTTGTCATTTATCGTTTTATTTGATATCGATACATATGCACTTTTTAGAAAATATAGTGAAATTTTAAAATCTTATGGCATAAAATTGCCCAAATCAAAAACCCCAAATGAACCAAAAAAAGAAATTTTTATAGACGAAGATAAAAATACACAAATCACCCATGATAAATTAAAACAAACTGTTACAGAGGTTGCTAAGGAGATAGTAGAAAAGATAGTAAAAGAACCATCTACTGATGAAAGCACTCAAGAGTCAAAAGACGATTATGAGCTTGTGGCACAAGAGCCTATGGTACAAGAATTTTCAAAACAAGAGACTGTCTCTCAAGAGCCAAAAGAGAAGATGAAACAAAGCAGACAAGAGATAAATGAAGATTTAGAAGTTAGTAGTGCTGAAAAAGAGGTAAAAAATAGTGTACATGTCTTAGAGGAAGTTGAAGAAAATAAGAAATTTTTAGAAGATTTAGAAAAAGGAGAGATGAAAAAGCCTAAAAACTTTTCACTTCCTACTTTAGAATTTCTAACAAAACCGCCTAAGACAAACTCTAAGGTAAGCGAAAGTGAGATTGACCAAAAAATCTCAGACCTACTTGAAAAGCTTAGAAGATTTAAGATAGATGGAGATGTTGTAAACACATACGCGGGACCTGTGGTAACAACTTTTGAGTTTAGACCAGCTCCTCACATAAAGGTTTCTAAGATACTTACTTTGCAAGATGATTTAGCTATGGCACTTAAGGCTCAAACCATCCGTATTCAAGCTCCGGTTCCAGGTAAAGATGTAGTGGGAATTGAGATACCAAATCACAAAATAGACACCATCTACTTAAGAAGTGTACTAGATAGTGAAATATTTAAAAAATCTTCTTCGCCACTTACCATAGCGCTAGGTAAGGATATAGTTGGAAATCCTTTTGTGACTGATTTGAAAAAATTGCCCCATCTGCTCATAGCTGGAACTACAGGAAGTGGTAAGAGTGTGGGTATAAATGCCATGCTTTTAAGTTTACTGTATAGAAACTCGCCTGAGACTTTAAGACTTTTAATGATAGACCCAAAAATGCTTGAGTTTTCTATGTATAATGAAATTCCCCATCTTTTAACTCCAGTTATCACTCAGTCAAAAGAAGCAGTTTCAGCTTTAGCTAACATGGTTGGCGAGATGGAAAGAAGATATCAAATCATGAGTCAATCAAAAACAAAAAATATAGAAAGCTACAATGAAAAAGCTCAAAAAGAGGGCTTAACAACTATGCCTTACATAGTCATAATCATAGATGAGTTGGCTGACTTGATGATGACAAGTGGAAAAGATGTGGAATTTTATATCTCAAGACTTGCTCAAATGGCTCGTGCTGCAGGTATCCATCTACTCGTAGCCACTCAAAGACCTTCAGTGGATGTGGTGACAGGTCTTATCAAGGCAAACTTGCCATCTAGGATTAGTTTTAAAGTCGGCTCAAAGATAGATAGTAAGGTTATCATCGATGGCTATGGAGCTGAGAGTTTATTAGGGCGAGGTGATATGCTATTTACTCCTCCATCAAGTCCTAGTGTCATCAGACTTCATGCACCATTTGCTAGCGAAGCTGAGATAGAAACTGTAGTTGAGTATCTTAAAAGCCAAGGCGAGCCAAGATACGATAAGAGCTTTTTAAAAGACCCAAATGCAAGTGAAGTAGATGGAGAGTTTGATAGTAGTGATATAGATGAGCTTTACGAGCAGGCAAAAGCCATCGTATTAGAAGAAAAAAAGACTTCTATTTCATATCTTCAAAGACGCTTACAAATCGGCTATAACCGTTCTGCAAATATCATAGAGCAACTTGAAAAAATGGGAGTTTTGACTCCTCCAAACTCGAAGGGTCAAAGGGAGATTGCTATTTAAAAAGGTAGCAAAGCGTGTATGGCTAAATTCATAGGGTAAAATATATAATTTGAAATAGGGGTGGCTATGATGAGAATTAGGATTATCATGCCATATTTTTCATACATAAAAAGTTTGTTGCTAAGTTTTGTAAAACCAAGTTTTGCAAGTAAAAAACCAAGGGCGTTAAAACCATCTAGTGGGGGTAGGGGAAGTAGGTTAAAAAATGCTAAAACTATGTTGATGCTAACAAGGTTGATTAGTAAAGCCAGTGCAAATCCTGCCATAAAGCTAGCTTCATAATCTCCAAAGCTTTGCAGTATAAAAGCTGAGCTTAGAGCTAGGGTTAGATTGTAAGCAATTCCTGCTAATGCCACATAAATAGCAGCCATATATCCGCCATTTCTTATAACTGTACCCATCTTTACAGGTACTGGCTTTGCCCAGCCAAATAAAAACCCTGCGTTACTTACAAACAACACAGCAGGAACTATGACGGTGCCTACTAAATCCACATGTTTTATGGGGTTTATGCTGAGTCTTCCTTGGTCTTTAGCTGTGTTGTCTCCATATTTATAAGCAACAAATCCGTGCATTATCTCATGTCCAACTACTGCTATGATAAGCGATATTATCATAGTGATGATATTTATAATCTCAGATGTATTCAAATTTTTTCCTTGATTGGAGCTTTAAGGCACTATATTGATAGTGCCTTTGGTTTAAGGTATGATTATCTCATAAATGCCCGATGGCAATAGATTTTCACCACCTTTTAGTCTAAACTGATATGTTCCATTTGGCAAAGTTATTTCTATATCACTAACGCTTCTCCAAGTTGCATCGGAAGTTTTTTTGTACTCTATGTTGCCACTTAGATTGCTAAGGGTGTTGCTAGATTGTTTTATCCAAACAGGGGAACTTCTATGTTTTAGTGGGTGGATGGTTTGATATTTGGATAAAACTTTTCCATTTATATCAACTTCACGCACTAGAAAAAAGCCATTTTTATACTCAACTTCTCCACTAGCTTCTATGTTTTTCCATTTTAAGCCATTGAAATATTGCATTTTTTTACTATTCATCCCTTGCAAAATGCCACTGTCGGTATTTATACCTTCAGCTGTGCCTACGAAAGTAAGCTTTGGTGCATTTGCAAAGTTAAAATTCTCTGGCATGATAGGAGTTTTTTTGATGTTTGGTTCATTGTTTAGATGAGAGGTGCCCATTGTTCTGCCTTGA